>Ga0209506_1002581_pt1 | contig 15927 bp, 16 predicted proteins | sample AD_JPNHG2_MetaG_FD_184409 | JGI IMG/M metagenome (GOLD analysis project Ga0209506, IMG submission 184409) | Active sludge microbial communities of municipal wastewater-treating anaerobic digesters from Japan - AD_JPNHG2_MetaG (SPAdes) (version 2) | ecosystem: Engineered > Bioreactor > Anaerobic...
CCGCGGCGGGTCGCGCAACGCCTTCGACAGCGACCGGAACACCGGCGGGATGCCGGCGAACGTCGCGCGGCTGTGCGGTCGCGCCTGGGATGCGGCGCGCCTGGGCGCCCGCCCGACCGTCACCTGAGCAGAGAGACGGGGGGAATGACACAACGCGGCAAGGGTCGGCAAGATGCAGTAAATCAAGGGGTTGCGACGCCGGAGCCGCATGAAAGCGGTTTGACACAGACGGGGGCGGAAAGGGCGCGAGTGCCCCAAGTTTGACACAGGAATCAGGCGGTGACGGCCAGAGCGCGCACAGACGCGCCAGAATGGGGCTCTGCCGCGTCGGAGGGCAGACCAGCATCGACCCTAGCCCTTGAGGCCGCGAGCGCGCAGAAGGCCGCATAGCGTGCGGCGTGGACGCCGCGGAACTCCCACGGCTTGCCAGCGGTGGGCAGGTGGCGGAGGCCGATCTCCTCGCGAGCGGCCAACGTGCGGATGCGCGTGTCGAGGATCTGGAGGCAAAGCCATAGGCGCTGGGCGGGGGCGTCGGCGAACTCGGCCGGCAGCAGACCGCCCTGCCGATAGATGCCCTCAATGTAGGCGGGCGAGACGCCGGACTTTTGGAGATATTGCAGGTCGGTTGCAAGTCCGGACAAAACCCAGCGCAATCGGCGCTCCGAGCATGACGTGAAGTAGCCGATCTGGTCGGCGTCGTAAGCCAAGACCGCAAAGCGGAGCATCAGCTCCTCATATCCCCAGACGTGATCGACTTCGGAGGTGGAGGCCGGATAGCCGGCCTCCACCATGATCTGCCTGCGCCAGGCATCGAACGGGATGCCAGGGGCAACCGTGGCATACGCCGCGCGGGCCAGCGAGAAAAATCTAGGGCGCTGTGCAGGGGTGAGCATACGGCCTCCTACTCTCCATCAATGTCAGCGCCGATCAGGTGGCGGGCCTCGACGAACGACCTGGCGAACTTGCCGCGGAATGCGTCGGTATCGCACAGCCGGATCGCGATCTTGAGCTGCTTGCTCAGCGTCCGGAGGTGGCCGGGACGGCGGGCCGTCTCGCGGGCCAGCAGGGCGACCTCTTGCGCGGCCTTTGGCCACATGGCCGCGACCATCTCGTCGGCAGCGCGGTCGATCCAGTCTCCGGTAATGCCGGCCTGCGCAATGTCGTAACGGATACCGATCCGGCTTGAAAGCTGGTCGCGACCGCACAGCTTGTCGATCACTTCGGGGTTGCCGACGAGGGCGAACGAAACGCCGGTCGCGTCGTGGAAGTCCATGAGCCAGCGCAGGCCGGAAATGTCGATGCGCTGCGCGTTATCGATGAGCACCAGACGCTCACTGCCAGCCAGCTTATCAGCGATGTACTCCGATAGTCTGCACTCACGACGGCTCCATTTTCGCATGTCGATACCAGATGCGATACCGCGCTGGATGGCGTAAGGCCCGCCGCGCCCCTCCTCGCCGACAAAGCTGATGACGGTGCCGTGGTCAGCGGCGTAGCGTCTGACCGCGACGCTCTTGCCCACGCCGGCCGGGCCGTAGACGAGGCCGATGTCAGAAGACTCGCGGATCAGCTCGAACACCGTGAAGCACGCCGCCACCGCCTCGGTCTGGAAATAGATATCCGCCCAGGTGCGCTTGCGGCGCTCACGGTCGAGCATGTCCTTGACGCGCTGCTCGAACGCCGCCACGTCGCCCTCCGGGACGCCGTTCATGTACTTGCTGATGAACCCCTCGTTCTTGCCGAGCCGCGCCCCGACCTGCTTGAGCGTGAGACCGTTGCCGGTCTGCCACGTCCGCAGGGCGTCGCGCACCTCGCCGTCGTATGCCGCTACTTTACCACTCATCGCCTGTTGCCTCCTCATGGGTGTCGCCCGCGCCGGAACCCGCCAACGCGAGCAACGCCTTGCCTGTGTTGTGTGTGACCTGTTTCTTCGCCTTCTTCTGGCGCGGCCTCTGGGAGGACAGGATCGTGGTCAACCGCTCCCCCGTGCTCGCCCTGCGGAAGATCTCCGGCAAGCGCTTCCGCCCCGTCGCCCTCGACTCCATCGCGATGACCAACGCCCCGCACTTCGACCTTTCCGCACTCGCCGCCGCGCGCGCGGCGGATGACCAAACCAAACAAGGAGACCCCACCATGAAAAAACTGCTCGCCCTGCTCGGCCTGCCCGAGACCGCGACAGAAGACGAGGCCGCCGCCGCGGTCCAGGCGCTGCTCGACGAGAAAGCCGCGGCCGCCCAGGCCAAGGCCGCCGCCGAACAGGCCGCCCAGACCGCCCAGGCCCAGGCCCGCAAGGCGCGGTGCGATGCGTTCGTCGCCGCGCACAAGGACCGCATCAGCGACGAGGCCAGATTCCGCGAGGCCTACGACAAGAACCCCGACGCGACCGAGGCCGCGTTCGGCTTGTTCAAGGCCGCTCCGGAAACGAAGCTGCCGACGCGCATCGACGCCCGCGGCGCCCAGCCCCCGGACGGCGCGGACGGCGGGACGGTCACGCTCGCCGCCTACCGCGCGATGCCGCCCGGCGCGGCCAAGGACGCGTACCTCGCCGCCAACAAAGACACGCTTCTGCGCCTCGAGCGCGAGGAGAAAAAGTAGGCGGACCCGCGTGTCCGCCGCAGGGGTAGACCTGCGCATCCACCCGTGAAAGGAAAACGACCATGCCCAACACACTGACCAACACCGCGCTCCAGATCTACAGCAACAAGCTGATCATGGCGCTCAAACGCAAGCTCGCCCCGATCTTCGCCTTCTCGCTCGACCTGAGCGACGAGGCCAAGAATCCCGGCGACACCGTCCAGGTCCCGCTGATCACCGCCGCTTCGGCGGGCAACTTCGACGCGACCACCAACAACTACAAGGCCACCGCCACCGACATCACAGCCAAAAGCGTGACGCTGAACAAGCGCAAGCTCAGCAAGTTCGGCGTCACCGACGCGCAGAACGCGCAGTTCCCGGCCTCGTGGTGGGAGCGCAAGGCCGAGATGTCCGTCAACGCGGTCGGCGGCGCGGCACTCGATGACGTCTACGCCCTCGTCACCGCCGCCAACTACGGCGACACGGACGCGGACAGGATGGCCCTCACGCTGGCCGGCTTCAAGAAGGCCGGCGTCGCCGCGATCCGCGCCGCCGCGCTCAAAAAGAAGCTCAACCCCAGCGCCGCCGCGCTCTGCTTCAACCCGGACTTCTATTCCGCGCTGCTGGCCGATCTCGACAGCGCGGCCTACGGCGGCACCGAGGCGATCCGCACCGGCGTCATCCCCAACCTGCTCGGCTTCTCGAAGATCATCGAAGTCCCGGACTACGACAGCCCCGGCTTCGTCTGCCACGCGGACGCCATCGCCTTCGCCAACCGCTACCTCGCGCCCGTCGCGCCCGGCAGCTACGACGAGGTGGGCACCGTCACCGACGCGGCCTCCCTCAGCAACGCCCTTTCAACCGCGCTGCAAGCCGAGGCCCAGGCGAGGATCAGCGGCGACACGGCGCTGTCCAACCTCGTGGCGGCGGCGACCAACGCCATCCCGTCCCTCGACGTGTCCGGACTCGTGCCGTACACCGGCGCGACCGGCGATCTCGACCTGGGCGACCACGATCTCATCGTCGGCGGACATGTGGAGGTCGACGGGCGAATCAACCTTCTCGGCTCCGGCCGCTACATCGACGGTCTCGCGCCGGTCAGCGACTGGACTTCCTCCCGGGCCGCCTCCGCCGCCTCCGTCAGCTCGCGATTGGGCGGCTACATCCCGAAGGCGTCGGCGATCCCCGGCTCGGCGTCGCTGGCATACTGGCAGTTTATGGAGGAGGACGGGATGGTTTCGGGCCTGGCGGTCGGCCAGCCCGGCAAGGGGGAGACGGTGCTGTCTTATCGCGGGGTGGAGTTCTTCTCCGACGACGCCGCGCTCTGGCGGGGCGACAGGCACTACCCCGTCCCGACCGGGCCGACCTCGCCCCTCTCCACGCTCGCCGACGTCGCGGGCGCCACCAACGCCCTGGTCCAGACGTATTTCCTCGGCACCAACGCCTACCTCATCGTCAGCAACAACCTGCTGCGCATCGAGCGCGAGGAGGGCGGCACCAACGCCCTGCTCTGGGCGCAGGCCGCGCAGCAGGCGCCCGGCATCGACCCCGCCGCGACCAACATGCTCTGGCAGGCCGTCCATGCGCTCCAGCAGCAGGTCGCCGCGCTCCCCGGCCCGGCGTGGGGCGACTACGCCCCGGACGGCTCGCCCAACCCCGACCCCGACTACATGGTCTACGTCAACCGCCCCGCGCTCATGCACGGCTCCGGGTTACAGTGGGCGACATCCGGCGCGTGCAGCGTCCTCGCGCAGTCCGGGGCCGTCGCCTTCGCCAGCGGCGCGGACGGCGAGGCCCGCTGGGGCCTCGACCTCCAGACCAACTACGTCGGCTTCGTAAAGGGCGGCTCGATCATCGTCGGCGCGCAGGCGCAGAGCGTCCACTACGACCAGTCCGGCCAGGAGATCAACATCACCTATCCATACGAGGGCGGCGACTTCCCGACACTGTGGTACACGCCCGACCTGTCCCTGCCGTTCTCCCAGATCGAGGGCGTCTGGTCCGTGTCCGGAGACGGCACCAAGGCGTTTGTCTACGCCTACGCCGGCACGTCGCGGGGGTTCTACTACGCGACGACCTCATCGTCGGCGGCATCATACTTCGTCAGCAAGCCGCCCATACGCGCGGACGGCGGCATATTCGGCGCCACCAACAGCCTGCCGGTAGTCTACAACAGCACTATCACCGTCCAATCCGGCGGGCATTCTTACAGGATACCCGCGCAATTCGTGGAGTGACCTATGGGCATCATCGTCATCCTCATCTGGCTGCCATACCTGCTGGTGCGTTTCGCGCCGGGCTTGTACTGCACTGCCCGCGACCCGTTCGTCTACGCATTCGCCCTGCTCGTGTTAGCGGCGGCGTTCTACGCCTTCCCCTCAAGCGCGTCAAAGAGCGGCCCGACCAACCCGCCGCCGTCCGCCGTCAAGGGCGTGATCCGGCTCTACTGCCACACGCCGGACGGGCGGATGGTGCCGTTCGAGTCGCCGGTCAGGGAGGTCAATCCATGAACAATACGGTCGTCTTAGTCGCCGCCATTGCCGCCGTCACCGTTATGTCTGTCGTTGACAGTTGCGCCCGCGCCCATGCCGCCGCCGTCCCCCCGCGCCAGCGCCTCGCCCGCTCGCTATCCGGCGGACGGGTCGCCGCCATCGTCACCGCCGCGCCGGCCGGCGCGCGGATCGGCGTCCCCCTCGCCGGTCTCCGCGAATGGGGCGAGCCCTCGGAACGGTCTGCCGGCGACACCTGCTCCCTGTCGGGCGCGGTGTACGTGTGCGTCCAATCCCACACGGCGCTCCCCGGTTGGGAGCCGCCCGCCGTCCCCGCCCTCTGGCGCCTCGTGCGCGCCGCAGGCGAGACGGGGGTTCCCGCGTGGCGCCAGCCTGCCGGGGCGCACGACGCCTATCAGGCCGGCGACCGCGTGAGCTTCGGCGGCAAAACCTATGAATCGCGGATCGCGAACAACGTCTGGTCCCCGGATGCGTATCCGGCCGGCTGGACGGAGATCAAGTAACAAGGAGATACACCATGCCCACTGACACCATCACCCCGCGCGACGAGCGCGAGACCTCGGCGCTGAGCGCCGGGAAACGCATCACTGTAGCCATCGGCATCGTCGGCACCGCGCTGACCTCCCTGGTCGCGGCCCTCGGCGGCTTCGCGTGGCTCGGAGACAACCTGCCCCTGCTGCTCACCGGCCTCGGCTCGCTGGCGGGCGGCGGCGTCACCGCGTACATCGCCGTCCGGCGCATGCGCGTGGACAAGGCCGCCTCCGCCGCCGCCGGCAAGGCCGCGGGCGCGGCGCTGCTGCTCCTGGCGGCGTCCGGCTGCACCGGCGTCTACACGCCCAAACTCTCCGCGATCTCATGGGGTCTGGACAGCGCGCAGGTGCTCTCCGGCCTCAACGTCACCCGCTGGCAGACCGCGGAGACAAACGACTACTACGAGGTCATCCTCGACTCGTCGAGCGGGTCGCAGTCGAGCGGCAAGCTCATCGACGGGCTGATCGCCATCGGTGAGGTCGTCGCCCGCGCGAAGGGACTCCCCGTTGACGGCTCGGCGTCCGCCGCCGGCTCCGGCGATTCCGCCGCCGCTTCTGACGCCGCTCCGGGCCCGACCGTCGCCGCCGCCGAAGCCCTCGCCGCCTCCACCGCCTACGACACCGCGGGCTACGACGGTTCCCCCGGCGCATCCGGCGAGGGCGTGTACGGCAGGCCGTCATGCGCCCGCTGCCGCGCCTACCGCGCCGCGCATCCCGATGTCCCGGTCATCAACATCGACGACGCCGACAACCGCGCCGACATGTGGGCCGCGCTGCGCCTGCGCGGCTTCACGGGCGCGACCGTCGCGCTCCCCGTCCTGGTCACCGAAACCGCATACACTCAATCCGCGAAATGACCCCGGCGCCGCGGCCTCTGCTGTAGCGGAGGCCGCGGGCTTGCCCGCGGCGCACTCACCATGACCCTCCCGTCCATACTCCTCTCCCCGGCCACCTTCGACGAGGCCCTCGCCGACCGCGCCGTGCGCGGCCTGCTGCCCGCGTCGCTGTCGGCAGACGAGATCATGGCCCTCGAGCCCGCCATCCGCCGCCGCGGCGTCTTCTCCGCGCGCGTCGAGAACGCCCGCCACCTCACCCTGCTCGACAATCTCATCCAGTCCATCCTCGACCCCTCCGCCAAGCCCGGCCAGTACATGACCGAGGCCCGCGCGCGGATGCTGATCCGGGCGCACCTGGAGCAGCTCGGCTGGCAGCCCGACCCCGCCGACGAGGGCGGCCTCAAGGACCTGCGCAGCGAGGCCCGCATCCGCATGCAGCTCGACTACCCCGTCAGCTTCGCCCGCAACTTCGGCCACGCGAAACAGGCCAACGCCCCCGGCGCGCTCGACGAATTCCCCGGCCAGCGCCTGCTGCCCTCCTACGCCGACGAGCCGCGCTCCGACGCCTGGTGGGCGGAGCGCTGGCGCGCCGCCGGCCTGCCCGGCCCCTTCGGCAGCGACTGGGTGGCCCTCAAGTCCGATCCCGGCTGGTCGCGCCTCTCGATCTTCGGCTACCCGTACCCGCCCTTCGCCTGGGGCAGCAAGCGCGAGGTCGAGGACGTCGACCGCGAGACCTGCGAGGCCTACAACCTCATCCAGCCCGGCGAAGCCGCCGAGCCCATGGACCTCGGCGAGGACAACCCCCTTGTCGCCTCCCTGCCTGACGGCTCGCCCGACCTCATGTCCGCCATCCTCGCGCAATTCCCGGAGGCCGATTTCCGGGACGGAGTCCTCACCCAGCTATGAGCGTCACCGTCCAGATCGACGTGGACAACGTCGCCGCCGCGCGCGACCTCTTCGCCGCCGCAGGCCCCGTCACGCCCGCCGAGCGCGAGGCGGTCGGCGCCGAGCTTGCAAGGCTGTTGCAGCGCCACCTGCGCCAGCGCGACGCGTCCAACGCCCACGCCTACCCGGACGGCGGGCGGCGGTCGCACTTCTGGCGCAAGGCCGCGGAGTCCGTCAGCTTCAAGACCGACGCCGACTCCGTCACCGTCTCCGTCACCCACCAGGGCGCGGCCCTGCGCTACGCCGGCGCTCCGGACGGCATCCGCCCGGTCAACGCCAAGGCGGCCCTCGCCATCCCCGCGCACGGCAGCGCCTACGGGCGTCTGCCGGGCGAGTTCAGCGACCTGCGCCTCGTCGTTTTCAAATCCAAGAACAAGGCCGCGCTCGTGCGCAAGCCCAAGAAGGGCGGGCACCTCGGCCAGATCATGTTCTGGCTGGTGAAGAAAACCAAACCCATCATTGGCGACAAGACCGTCCTCCCTTCCGAGAACGTCATCCTCGGCCTCGCCGCGATGCGCATCCGCAACATGCGCTCCCGCGCATCCAGTGGCAGCGGCGGCGTTCACGCCGCCCCTTGATAAACCCCGGACGAAACCCCTAAACTCACGCGCATGGACAGGACGCACACAAAGCCCGGATACGACGAATACGGCTGGCCGCTATACGACGCGGCGTGGTTCTGGATCGAGGTGATCCGGCCCGCGCTGCTCGTGATCGCCGCCATCGCTGTCCTCGTCATCCTCGTCGACCTCCTGTGACCTGCGCGCGCAAGAAAGCGCGCGATGACAGCCCAAGAACTCCTAGTCAAAGTCAAGACCCTCTTTGAGGGCAAGGGCACCCAGGACGCCGCCAAGGCCGTCGAGGGTCTCGGCGAGAAGGGTGCCGAGGCCGGCAAGAAGATAGAGCAGTCCGCCAAGGGCGCGGACAAAGCCGTCGAAAAGGTCGGCAAGACCGCGAAGAAATCCGGCGAAGAAGTCAACAGCGGATATTCCAAGGCTAAGCGCGGGATCGACTCGGTCTCGAAGGCGGTCGGGACACTCAACAAGATGGTCGGCCTCTTCGGCGTCATCGGTCTGATCGGCTCTCTCAAGACGGCCTACACCACGCTCAAGGGCATCGGCGACTGGATCAAAGACAAGATCACCGAGGGCGCACGCAAGGCCGCCGAGGCCGCGACCAAGCTGGCCGACAGCCTCTCCTCCCAGAAGCTGGAAGAGGGCCGCCGCATGGTCGAGAGCGTGGCCGAGGGCTTCAACCGCGTCGAGAAGGCCATCAGCGCCGCCCGCGCCGCGCAGTCCGAACTCGCCGCCGCCTGGCAGGATCTCAACAAGGCCGGCCAGGAGGTCACGGACACGGAGCTGGCGCGCCGCGAAAAGGCCGAGCTGGCGCGGCTCTCCCCCGACGACCAGGCCGGCCAGACCCGCGTCAAAAACAAATACGCCGCGTTCCGCGCCGACACCGCGCTCACCCGCCGCGCCGGCGACGCGATCCGCGCCGAGCAGGCCGCGCAGGACGATTTCACGGCCGCCTCCGAGCGCCGCGCCAACGCCCAGAGCGCCCTCGGCCAGGCCGTCAGATCGCGGGACATCTTGGCTGATATCCTGCAGACGTCGGAGAACACGGCGATGTACAGCCAGGACAAGGCCGTCCGCGAACACGCCGCGAAAGAGGTTCCCGAGTTGACCAAGCAGGTCGCCGACTTCAACAAGACCATCATCGACCTCACCGACCGCCTGGCGGAGACGACGACGTCCGAGCGGGCCGCAGGCATCCGCCTCGACGCCGCGCGCCTGAGAGGCTCGCGCGGCATGGACGCGGCGGAAGCCCTCACCGCGCAGGACCGTTCCGATCTTGAGCGCGACACGGCGCGCGCCCAGTGGGGCCAGCGCCTGACCGATCTCCGTTCGCGCGCGTCGTCGGCCGCATCCGCGCTCGGCACCCGCGCCGGCGCTATCCGTGCGGCGTCCGACGCCTACGCGCCTGTCCGCGCCGACTATCGCACGCAGGATCAGTGGAATGCCGCCACCGTCCGCGACAAGCGCATGGAGTCGTCAGCGAAGGGCGCGGAGCAACTCGCCGCCAGCGCGGACAAGCTCAACGAACAGCTCAGCAAGATGAAGCCCGAGCAGCTTGCCGCCGTCTTCGACTCGATCACGCGCCAGCTTGCGCAGTTCGACCGGGCCATCAAAAACGCCGAGGCCCGCACCAAACGCCAATGACGTAGGGAGGCCGCCCGCTCGCGGGCGCACACACCATGACCAACAACAGAAATTTCATTCTCACAGGCAAAGGCGACAACGTGTCGATCTATGAGTTGGCTGGGCCGGAGGCCGTCACGCGCTACCAGTTCGCCATCGCCAAGCCCATCGAGGCCGAAGAGGAGTGGCTCGACGCCGCCGCCCTCGGCGTCACCGGCATCGTCCGCTCGCGCCTCCACGCCGGCACCGACACCCTCGAGTTCACGCTCGCCGGCCAGTCCGTCCTGTTCGACAACCCGCTCTGGACGTACAACACCGTCATCCGCCTGCGCCGCCACGACACCGCCGGGACCGACACCCTGCTCTTCCTCGGCCGCGTCCAGCCCTTCGCCCGCGCCGGCACCGGCACGGAGCACAGCGTCAAGGTCACCGTGCGCGGCATGTGGGACTGGTTTGAGAAAACGGTCATGCGCCAGGACTGGACCGGCAGCGACGACGTCACGCAGTCCGCGCCCCGCGCCGTGCTCTTCTGCGACGGCGGCCAGCGCCTGACCACCGGCCGGCAGATCGAGCGCTGCATCGCGCTGGCCATCGCCGGCGGCTGCCCCTGCGCCGCGCCCGCGCCCGGCGACATCGCTGCGGGCTACACCCCGCCGTTCGACGAGCAGCTCAACATCTCCCTCGCGCAGGCCGTCCACGTCTGCCTCGCCTACCACCCGCACAGCGTCGGGTGGTTCGACTACAGCGAGCGCGCGCCGCGCTTCCGCGTCTCCGTCCGCCAGTCGCTGCCCGCCTTCCCCGTCGCCCTCTCCGCGGAACAGGCCGAGTCCCTCGCCATCGTGTCTCGCGAGGACCTGCGGCCGCCCGCCGTCGCCGTGGCCTACCAGAAGCCCTGGGCGGACGGCGAGCGCAGCGGCATGTACACTCACGTCGACTACGCGCCGCACGTCTCCGGCGAGACCGAGGCCGAGCGCGCCGCCCGCCTCTCTAAGGTAGATGTCCTTTGGGCCGTTTACGACCTGGCCGGCATGACCGCGCAATATCAGGAGCAGGAACAGTCGCTTGAGACGGAGCCGATCGACTGGGAAACGAACAAGAATTCGTGGGACTGGTGGGCGCGCTGGTGCCCGCAGCTCAACGACAGCGACATCACCTCCGTCGAGATCACAAGCCCGTCCGCCACCGGCTCGCTGCCCAACCTGCTGCTCGGCGGCGCGGTGCAGGAGTGGATGGGCGTGGAGCAGTCCGAGGACACGTTCACCTGCAACGCGCGGATCGTGACCGGCCCGCTGGTGCTGCCGCTCGAATACCGCGAAGAGAAATTGGTTGTCCGGCTCAAGACCACGGACGGCCACACCAAGACCTACAAAAAGAAGGAGCTGACCGCCTACGACAGCGGCGACAGCATCCCCGAGGGCCTCGCCGCGTCCATGCTGGCCGAGTGGCAGCAGCTCCACCACGACGGCGCGATCACGCTCGCCGCACAGGACGCGCCCCTCGGCGCCGGTCCGGGCATGACGCTCAACATCACCGGGGGCCGCGCCGAGTGGGCGGCGATGGCCGCCATGATCACGTCGGTCTCGGAAGACCTCGGCAACGGCCGCGTCACCATCCATTTCGGGGTGTCGCAGTGGATCGACCTGGACTCCCGTTTCGCGTTCTACCGCGCGTGCAAGAGCCGCCGGTATTCGATGACCCGCGACATGGCCGAGCCGCAGGATCAGGGCGCCGTCGAGGAGACCGACGACGGCGCGGCGGGCATCACCGGCGTTCCGGGCGCGCAAGACGGGGGCAACACCGCCCACGTCATGCGCCGGATGTTCGACGACCCGTCCGCCCCGGTCCACCACACCATCACCCTGGAGGCCCGCGCTTTCGACTTCACGCCCAACACCCTCGGAGGCTTCGACTTCGCCGACCCGGCTCACGCCGCCGTCGCCCGCGACGTCCACATGCTCGAGGTCCTGCTCCCCGTCGACAGTCTCGGCACCGGCAAGGTCACCGGAGCCCGCCGCGCCCAGGTGCTCGCGTGCGCCCCCTACGGCGACACGGTTCCCCTCGATGTCCCCGAGCAGCAGGGCGGCGGGTGGGGCGACACGCAGATCCCCGATGTCCCCAGCGACACAGGCGGCGTCGAGATCATCGGCGGAAGCCCGACCATCGACCTAAACAAGGGGGCGGACCAGGACGCCCCCGTGCGTCTCGCCTCAGTCCTCCCTGGCGGCGCTCTTGTCTTCTATCCCTGCCGCTTCATCGCCGCCCGCTTTCCCAATCAGGGCGACGAGAGCAATTCTCTCGGCATTGTTCGCGGCTCGCCGGGAGGGTCGCACAGCCTCAAGCCCCGTCTTGCCAATGTCGACAGCGCCCCCGCCCACTCAACGCAGAACCGCGTCTACGGCTTCGGCAGCGACGACAAGTGGAACCTGCTCGAACTCGAAGTCCTGTTCCAGCTCGACGCCGCCAACAAGCGCCTCTACTTCAACCCCCAGAAGATGGACCCGGATGCGGGGACCGGATCGCTGCAGAAAGAGCTGACGAACAACGACGGAGAATTCAACACCACGCGGTGGGATTTCCAGTGGGACAGCAACACCTACAACTCGGTCAAGGTTCGCGTGCTCGTGGACATCAGGTTCGACGCCGCCACGTTGACGCTGAAAAAAGTCTACAGGGACATCGTGTTCCCGAAACAGCTAGTCTCGCACATCAACGCCCCAGTCCCCGTGACCGTCCTCACGGGAGAGGAGTGCTAGATGGGCATGCACTTCAGCGGCGGCAAGCTCGTCATGAGCGGCGGCAAGTTCCTGAACTGCTGCTGCGGCATGGGAAACTTCAGGATGTGGTACGGCTACAAGCCCTACGGCCTGGCGGCCGTGTACCATGTCGACCTCTGGTATGACCCCTCGACGCACACGTTCATCGGTGGCGCGGGCGGCGGTGAACTCGTGCCGACCGGCTGCGTTGGAACAACCGCGCCGATATGGTCATACACGTTGGCGACCTCCGGATCAGGTCCCCTGATCCAGTGGGGGGCGCGGCGCACGGTCGGGGGGACGACGACCAACATCCTTATCGGTCTCCTCATTGATCCTCTGTCTGCGTCTAAGGGGGCGACGTGGCAGCTCGGTTCCGGCAACGGCTACACCATCAACTGCGCTTATCCGGCTTCAGGCCCGACCGAAGACATCACGGTCTATGTCGAGAAGCTGACGGCGAAAACATGGACACTCTCATGAAGTACCTGCTGACCAGATCGTGCCGGCCCTGCCTTGCCCGCCGCCGCGTATTGCGGGGGGTGGCGACGCTCGTCATCCCTGCCCGCGTCGGCTTCGGCGACGCGGTGGCCGACTGGATTCACACGGTGGCCCAGCGCCGCTTGGTCCTGGCGATGTGCCGGCTGCGCTTCCCCGCGCCGTGGGTCTATGCCGTGCAGCTCATGAAACCCTGCGCGGCCTGCCAGCGCCGCCGCTCCATTCTCAACCGCCTCTTCCCGTATATTCCGTGCGCCTTCCTTGAATGGCGCGCATGGAACGCCTATCTCGCCTCCGGCCTAGACCAGCTACCGGTTGTCTGGGATTCCGATACCGGCGCGGTCTCGCGACTCGACGGCTCTTGATTCACGCGCCCCCGCCTGAGTGGGTGGGGGCGAGGTTCCGCGCGTTGGTAGCGCGCGGACGATCACGGCGTGCGCACGCCAGAACTGACCGCCTGCCAAGCCCCCGCCCCCGTGGCGACCGCAGCGAGGCAAGCGTAGCATAGTGAGGTGTTGCCATGCAATCGCCCCTGCTCAAGGCGCTCGCCGCGATCACGCCCGCGCCCGTCTACCGCGACGACAGAATCGCGCTATACCACGCCCGGTGCGAGGACATCCTCCCACGCATCGATCCAGCCGAGGACACCGCAATCGTCAGCGATCCGCCCTACGGCATCAAGTGGGTCCACAGCCACAATCCCGTCCCCATCATGGGCGACGACAAGCCCTTCGATCCGTCGCACTTGTTGCGTTTCAGATGCGTCCTGTTCGGTGCCGGCCATTATTGCCAGCGGCTTCCTCCCGGCGGTTCCTGGATGGTCTGGGACAAGCGGTGCCCTCATTGCGGCGGCCGCGCGGCCTGCCGCATCGGCCCGTGTCGAACCAACCATCAGGGCGACTTCGAGGATATTTGGGCATCGTTCCATTGCCATCGAACCGTCTTCCGTCATCACTGGAACGGCTTCGGCAAGGCCAGCGAGAAAGGGGAAAAGCGGACACATCCGACGCAGAAACCGGTGCTGTTGATGGGATGGCTGATTGAACGCGCCACAAAACCCGGCGACCTCGTCATCGACCCTTACGCAGGATCGTGCTCGACCCTCATCGCGGCGCGTCTCGCTGGCCGCTACGCCATCGGGATTGAGGCCGATCCGCGCCACATCGCCCCCGCTGTCGCTCGCCTCCAGGAGGCCGCGCCGAAGCCATGAACTACTATAACGAGATCGACCCCGCCGCCGCCGCGTGGCTGCGGCAGCTCATCGCCCTCGGCCTTGTCCCCGATGGCGAGGTCGACGAAAGGAGCATCGTTGATGTCACACCAAATGATCTGCGCGGCTACGCGCAATGCCACTTCTTCGCCGGCGTCGCAGGCTGGCCGCTCGCCCTCGAGCGCGCGGGCATCCCGCCCGACACGCCGCTCTGGACCGGCTCTTGCCCGTGCCAGTCGTTCTCATGCGCGGGCAAGCGCAAAGGCTTCCAGGACGCCCGCGACCTCTGGCCCGAATTCAACCGCCTCATCCGCGAGTGCCGCCCTCTGCGGGTTATTGGCGAGCAGGTTGCAAGCGCGGTTAAGTTCGGTTGGCTCGACCGTCTTCATTCAGACCTGGAGGCTCAAGGCTACGCCGTCGGGGCTGTCGTATTGGGCGCACACAGCGCGGGCGCCGACCACATCCGCCAGCGGCTCTTCTGGGTGGCAGACGCCCCGCGCCTCCAAGTGCTCTGCCGAGACCGCGGAGACGTGGAGCCGCAGGCACGCGGCCGGAGCGGTGGCGTCCATGCCGCTGACCATGCAGGCCGAGACGGTGCCGTGGCCGAGTCCCCGCGCGTGCGACGGCGATCATCCTCCGATGGGCAAGGGCAAGTGCGGCCTGGCCAAGTCCGCGAAGACGGCGGGCTGGCCCACGCCGCAGGGCATGGACCATCTGCCGCCGATGGACTACGGCCGCCGCCTCCAGCATCCGTCGAGGCCGGGCCGCACGGTCAGCGGCAATCTCCGCGAGGTGGCCACGCTCTCCTCGTGGCCCACGCCCCAATGCGCGGACATCAATGCCAGCCGTGTTCCCGACCCACAGGCCTACTCCCGACGCGAGCTTTGCAGGGAGGCAAGCGGCTCGAGCCTGGCGCACACGGCACAGGCCCACGCCCCGATGGCTGGCTGGCCCACGCCGCGGGACACCAACCATCACGGACCCGATGCGTGCCAGAGGCAGGGGGCGCCAACCTTGCAGACGATGGCGCTGGCGGCGCCCTGGATGACGCCCTCCTCGGTGGACGGCGAGGGCGGCATCATGCCCTGGCGTCCCGATCTGCCCAAGGGGCTGCACTACCGCCTGCGCGACCAGAGCCAGCTTGCGTCGTGGGTGACTCCGGCGGCACGCGACCACAAGGACAGCCCCGGCCAGCGCACGGCGCGGGATCGCCCGGATCAGCTCCCTCGTCAGGCGCACAGCCTGCTGTCATCGTGGCTGACGCCCTCTGCGAGCGACGACGCGGCGGGCAACCCCGGCGCGTCGGTGCAGCCGATGCTGGGGAGTCAGGCCAAGCTTGCAACTTCTGGAGCGGCGCGGTCCCGCACCTCTGCCTCGACGGCAAGGCGCGGCGTTTTGAACCCGGCGTTTTCCCGCTGGTTGATGTCGTTCCCCGCCGAGTGGGACGTGGCCGCCCTGCTGGCGGCCCGCTCGATGCTTCCCCGCCGCCGGGCGAGGCCTGGGAAGCCGCAGGGCGTGGCGCTGGTGTCGGTGTCGCGGCCGGCGGGGATTCGCCCCCTGTCACCCCGGCCTACGCGGACTCGACGGGCGAGGCGCGCGTGATGCGCCTCAAGGGCTACGGCAATGCCATCTGCATCGAGACCGCCATGCACTTCCTCGGGGCCCTGGACTGGCCATGACCTTGCATCCGCCTTGCAATCTGTGTCAATCCACGGTCATTCCGTGTCAAAGCGCGCGGCGTAATACTCCTGTTCGGGGAACGCCGCGCGTCACGCGTCGCGCGCGGCCGTGGCCGCCGTCGCCGAGATCCCCCTCCTCATGACGCGCCGGCTCATGCAGATGCGCCTGCTCGACGGCGGCCGGCTGTTCGACC
>Ga0209506_1002582_pt1 | contig 15926 bp, 6 predicted proteins | sample AD_JPNHG2_MetaG_FD_184409 | JGI IMG/M metagenome (GOLD analysis project Ga0209506, IMG submission 184409) | Active sludge microbial communities of municipal wastewater-treating anaerobic digesters from Japan - AD_JPNHG2_MetaG (SPAdes) (version 2) | ecosystem: Engineered > Bioreactor > Anaerobic >...
CGGCCCGGAATCCTTTCCGGGCCACGTTCTCGCTCGCTCGGCCCGGAATCCTTTCCGGGCCACACTCTCGCTCGCTCGGCCCGGAATCCCTTCCGGGCCACATTCTCGCTCGCTCGGCCCGGAATCCCTTCCGGGCCACACTCTCGCTCGCTCGGCCCGGAATCCTTTCCGGGCCGCCTCCGTTGCGGAATCCCTTCCGCATTCACGAATGAATGACGACGGGAATCGTCAGCACAAAGGTCCCAGATAGGAATCTGGGACCAGCGTCTCGCTCGGCCCGGAATCCTTTCCGGGCCACATTCTCGCTCGCTCGGCCCGGAATCCCTTCCGGGCCGCCTCCGTTGCGGAATCCTTTCCGCATTCACGAATGAATGACGATTGGAATCGTCCGCACGAAGGTCCCAGATAGGAATCTGGGACCAGCGTCTCGCTCGGCCCGGAATCCTTTCCGGGCCACACTCTCGCTCGCTCGGCCCGGAATCCCTTCCGGGCCGCATCCGTTGCGGAATCCCTTCCCTTTCTCCGCAACTGCCGGTATCTTTCGCTTATGCCCCGCTATCGCGCGGACGAGCATCTGGCCTACTTCTGCACAATCACAACCCTTGAGTGGTTGGCTGTCTTCGTCGACAGGCGCTATGCCGAACCTGTTTTCGACAGCCTGCGATACTGCCGACGCCAAAAAGGACTCAAGGTCATGGCCTATGTTCTCATGCCCAACCATCTCCACCTGATCGCCGGTTGTGACGGCGATCTTCATGCGGTGATCCGCGACTTCAAGCGATACACCAGCCGCTCGGTCCACGACCTTCTGAAGAGCGAAGGCCGACAGACCCTGCTCCGATGGCTTTCTGAGGCCACTGAACCCGGTCGCCGCGCCGCAGGGGAGTTGGGATTGTGGCAACCGGGATTCCATCCCCAGGCCGTCACTTCGCCGGCCGTGTTTCAGCAGAAGCTGAGATACCTTCACGACAATCCGGTCCGCAAAGGACTCGTGCTGAGCCCGCAGGACTGGTGGTACAGTTCCGCTCGCATCACTGCCGGCCTGCGCGATTGGCCGATGGACGTTGATCCCTGGGATGCGTGAATGACGATGGGAATCGTCAGCAGAAGGGTCCCAGATAGGAATCTGGGACCAGCGGCTCGCTCGGCCCGGAATCCTTTTTTCGCTCGGCCCGGAATCCTTTCCGGGCCGCACACCGTGCTCGCTCGGCCCGGAATCCTTTCCGGGCCGCATTCTCGCTCGCTCGGCCCGGAATCCCTTCCGGGCCACGTTCTCGCCCGCTCGGCCCGGAATCCCTTCCGGGCCACATTCTCGCCCGCTCGGCCCGGAATCCTTTCCGGGCCGCATTCTCGCTCGCTCGGCCCGGAATCCCTTCCGGGCCACATTCTCGCTCGCTCGGCCCGGAATCCCTTCCGGGCCACACTCTCGCTCGCTCGGCCCGGAATCCTTTCCGGGCCACATTCTCGCTCGCTCGGCCCGGAATCCCTTCCGGGCCGCCTCCGTTGCGGAATCCCTTCCGCATTCACGAATGAATGACGATGGGAATCCCGCTCGGCCCGGAATCCCTTCCGGGCCGCCTCCGTTGCGGAATCCTTTCCGCATTCACGAATGAATGACGACGGGAATCGTCAGCACAAAGGTCCCAGATAGGAATCTGGGACCAGCGGAATGGGAATCTGGGACCAGCAGGAATCTCGCTCGGCCCGGAATCCCTTCCGGGCCACATTCTCGCTCGCTCGGCCCGGAATCCTTTCCGGGCCACACTCTCGCTCGCTCGGCCCGGAATCCCTTCCGGGCCACACTCTCGCTCGCTCGGCCCGGAATCCTTTCCGGGCCACACTCTCGCTCGCTCGGCCCGGAATCCTTTCCGGGCCGCATGACTTCGCGGAATCCCTTCCGCATTCCCGCATGAATGACGATAGGAATCGTCAACAGAAGGTAGGGCAGGTCAGAGCCCTGCGAAGTCGCATCGACGAAGCAGGGCGTCGACCTGCCGCAAGCCTATCCCTCTCATCCGTGCCGGCATGCTTTCCACCGTCGCCATTCATTGGTCACGAGTGCTGCGTAGCGAAGCCACTTCGCAGAGTCGGCATTCGGGCTCGCCACACCGTAGCCCCGGCCAAGGCCGGTCATTGATGGGTCATTGGTATCTGGGCATTCGTCATTCGGGCTTCGGCGTTGGTCATTCGGATTTCATTGGTCATTCGGATTCCGACATTCGTCATTCCCCTCCCCCCTCTGAAATCTCAAATCCCTCAATCTCAAGCCCGCCTCTGCCCCCATCCCGGCCCAGAATAAAAAGAGCCCGGCGGGATAGTTCCCGCCGGGCTCGGGGTTTACGCGCTATGCAAGGTTCACGGAGGTGAACCTACATCAGCCACCAACGTTCGCGTCCTCAAGGGTGCCGGTGAAGCCAACAAGCGTGGCAACCTTGGCACACTCGCCAGCCGCGAAATCAGCGTCCGCATCACCCTCGACACAGAACCAAACGGTGGTGTCGGCATTGCCCTTAATGATCACGGCCACGGCGTCTCCGTTTGCCGGATTCTCAAACGGCGCACCGGCACCGAAGAGCGCGGCCACCTCGGCAGCCGTATCAATGCTGCCATCGGCATCGGTGACGACCAGGACATTCAGGTCGTCCCATGCGGTCGCGGCAGTGGACGTGTCGGCCACGGTCGCGGCGATCGCCTGGTCAAAACCGGCGTTGGTGTTCAGGTCAAGGGCATCATCGGTCGTAAAATCACTGATGGTGTCATCACCGTTCGTTGCGGCATCAGCCTCGAACTCGAACGTGTCCGCACCGGCACCGCCCGTGAGGGAATCGTCGCCGTCTCCACCGTTGATGGTGTCATCTCCGGCACCACCGTTGATGGCGTCCGCACCGGCCGCACCGGTAATCGTGTCATCACCGTCGCCGCCCGAGATGTTGTCCTCGGCCGCCGAACCGGTGAGCGCGTCATCGCCGCTGCCGCCCGTTACCGTGCCTGCCTGAGCCAGGGTCAAGCTCAGGTTGCCGGTGAAGGCGCTGGCGCTGATCGGCGTACCCTTGGTCACAGTTTCCAGCGTCAGGTCTTCGTCGCCGGTGATGGTCACAGAGGCATACGCCACACCCGCAGACGGAGCGAACGTTATACCCTTCATCGTATTGGCACCTGTCGTCGAGTCGATCGTCAGCGACTCCACGCCGGTCAGGGTGGTCAGGCCGCCAAAGGCCTTCCCGCCGTTCTCTAGGCTCAGCATCAGCGTGTCATTGGTGGCCGTACCGCCAATGCTGACGCCGAACGTGCTGGCGCCCGCATCACTCGCTTGGACAACGATCTCCGTACCGCTCGAGCAGGCAACCGTCGAGTTGCCCGCGATAGCCGTGGTCAGGACCAACTGGGTGATCGAGCCGAAATAGCTCAGATTCAAGTCACCGTTGATCCCATCGGTCAACTCGAGAGCCTCGAAGTTGTCCAGATCGGCCAAGGCCGTCGCGACACCCGTAGCAACAGCGTTGGTAAGAGCGATCGTGTCCGTGCCGTCACCACCGTCAGCGCTGTCGGTACCATCCGTGAAATCGCCCAACTCCAGCCGGTCATCACCGGCCCCAAGAGTGGCCGTCACGGTATCGGCGGCCGTGCCGGCCGTAATGTCATCATCGCCCGACCCGGTCACAATCGAGATATTGTTGCTGTCGGCGTTTGGGAAGATGATCGTGATGCCACCGGTCATCGCGCTGGCATCAAGATCATCAAACGCCGTCGAGGCGATCGCGGCGGTAATCTCCAGGTCCTGATCGCCGGTCACAACCATCTCAGCCAGATCCGCCATCGTCAGCGTGGCGACGACATTGGCGTCCGAACCCGTCGACTCGATGTTGGCCACCTCAATGTCCGGGATGGTAACAGTCCCGCCCGTCACATCCGAAATGACCACGTCGATTTCGTCGGCCGCGCCCGAGAGATCCAACGATGCTCCCCAGCCCAGCGTCACGTTCTGGTCGCTGCCGTAGATGCCGAGAGCCGGAACGGCCTTCAGGTTCGTCACGTTCAAGGCATCAATGCAGTTCACGGCGTTGACCGCGGTCGCCCCGGTGGTCTTGCTGGCGTTGAACGTCACCGCGCCGCCGCCGCCGCCATTGTTATCCGTGACGGTCATGTTCAACGTCTCGATCGACGTCAGCGTCGGGTTGACGGTCGTGCCTTCCTCGAGCTCGATGCCGGCCTCGTCCTCGCCGTCAAGTCCGTTGGCCACGTCGGAATTATTCACCGTGTTGACCCACGTGTCGGTGTAGATGTTGTAGAACAGCGAGCCGTCAAAAATGTCGTTACCGGCCGTGCCCGTCAGGTTGTCCGTGCCGTTCGTAAACGTGGTCGAGGCCCCGGCACCCGTTGGGGTGACGACAATGTCAACCGTGTCGCTGTCCGAACTCACCGAGTCCGTCGCCGTGACCCGGAAGGTGAACGTGCCGGCCGCGTCCGCCGAGAACACTGCGGTCGCCGTCTGCGAGTTCTGGTTGGAGAGTGTCACCGACCCCGCCGTGCCGCTGGCCGTCAGCAACCAACCGAAGCTGACCGCGCCCGTCTCATTCTCGACAAGGGCAACCAGGTTGACCGTCTCGCCGCCCAACGCCGTCCCGGGCGCGCTGGCCGTCACGGTAATCGCCCGCGTCACCGTCACGGTCACACTGGCACTGTCGGTCCTGCCGTTGTCGTCGGTCACCGTGCATGTAAAGGTGGTGGTCGCCGTCACGGTTGCCGTGGCGTTGGCCGTGTCGGCCCCGGTGATCGTGGCCGCCGGACTGGCCGTCCAGGCGTAAGTGTACGGCTCGGCGCCGCCGGTGACGGTTGCCGTCAGCGTGACGTCGACGCTGTTGGTGCCGGACGTCGGTGAAGCCGTGACCGAGACATCCGGGCCCCCGGTAGGTCTCGGAATGCACGTCTGGCCCATCATGGCGACAAGTCCAGCCGTTACCGCCAGAGCCGCCCAAGCCCTTAGGTTTTTCTTAAACATTCTGCATACCTCCTGCACTAGAACTAAGAACGCTACAATTCTGTTTCTTCGAAGGAACACGACTCAGACCGATGCCCGGCCTGGTTTCACCTGTCTCGCCGCCCGCCAGACGGGCTCCGCCCGCGGGTTTCCAGACCTCGGATTGTGCGACCCGGGCCCTGGAAAGCCGCGGCCGCTACCAGCGAAACAGGATGGCCACACGACCGACCAAAGGCCTTCGCCGACCATCCCCTCGAAACGATTACCAGATTGTCAAACATCGTCTCCGGCGGACCGCCCGCCGGCTTATATCAGTCCCCCAACGCGCCGCCGGTGATCTTTCCCCGCAGGTCATACTCACCGAACGCGTTGCATCGATTGTTAATCAATTTGATTTGCAACTTCTCGTTAATGCGATCTCTCGCGCCAAAGACCAGCATCAACATCTACTTACGTCACCTTCAGGCCTTCGGACGCGCCAGGTAAATCGGCACGAAAAACCCAAGCCCGATAAAGAACGCCGACGCCCAATCTTACGGACCCACCGAGGGTTGTCAATACCGCCTGTCCACTTTTTTCAGCCGCCATGTCCCCTTTGCGGAAAAGCCCGCGCCGCCATACCTGGCACCCAACAGGCCCACGCCAACCTCAGCACCGGATCGCCTCCCTGCGGAGGTACCCTCCAACGCCCCCATCCGTGCGGACGTACTGATGCCTTGTCATCGTTTATCGCCCGAATCCTCCCCAATACAACAGTGTTTTCCCCAAATTAACCCAAAAACAGCCCTCTGCCAGTACGCAGGACAAGGTTCGGCAGTGGGCTTGCGGCAGCGCCGCATGCGACAAGACTACGCCTGAACACCCAGACTCAAAAGCCCAGCGCCACGGAGCATCACCTGAAGACGGGTTGCCGTCAGATCGTCCGGGTGTCTCATCGTGGTTTGTATGCATCCCCGCTCGTCGCACGCCTACACCATGGGTCATCCAGGCTCGGCGATGCTCCGGCTATCCCGTGTACTCCGGGGACCTCGACGGCTGGCCCTCGCGAACGCGACGCCCGGGCGGAAACGTCAGCGCCCTGACTACCCGCTGCTTGACCTTCAGACGCGAGCGGAGATTGTCCAACGCATTCATGAAGTTGATGTAAGAGTCGTACGGCGAGTCGAAAGGATTGAAATACCGATGCACGTCGCCGTCAGCAAAATACTTTACGCACATGTAATAGAAATGGTCCGAACCTTGCATGATCCGCCAGTCGCGGAGAATGTTCGGATCGCCGCAAGCCTTCACGTCCCTCTCCAGCCGGTACAGCTCGTGCAGCGCATTTGACTGCATGGCGTTGCCCAGCCACGCCGACAGATCTCGCTCCGTGTCCGCCCAACTGATCATGTGCGGCACGTCATACACCCCGGAGACCGGATAGGTGTCAATCACCTCCGAGGGCGTCTTGAAGTTGTTCTCCCGGCACTTGAAGATCTCGTGGGGCAGGTGGTTGAGGAACTCGAAGATCCCCGTCTCGGCCCACTGGTGCTCGCCCAGCGTCTCATAGTCCATGAACAGGTTGACGGTGTGCCCCTGGCCGTTGACCTGATTGATCCAGCGGGCGAACTTCTCGGCGGTCAGCGGCCATTCGGACCAGTGCCGGTTGGAGAAACGGAAAGCCACGTCGTCGCTCAGCCGGTAATTCCTCAGCAGCAGGGCCGCCTTGTCGGTGTTCGGCGGACGATATACGTAATTCGGCGAGCGATAACCGAGCAGATGGTCGGCCCCTTCGCAAAGGATGCCCTTGAAGCCCAACTGCGCCACGTATGCCGCCAGATCGTTGTTGTAAATCAGCTCGGTGTTGCGGAATACCTGCGGCCTGCAACCGAAAAGCTGCTTGATCCGGTCCTGGTGCATCGCCACCTGCTCGGCGAACTCGTCCCTCGAATACAGGAAACTCAGCGTGTGGTAGTAGGTTTCGGCAAGAAACTCAACGCAACCGGTTTCCGCCAGCCGCTGGAAAACGTCGAGAACCTCGGGGGCGTATCGTTCGAACTGTTCGAGAATCACCCCGCTGAGCGAATAGGCAACCTTGAAATGGCCCTCGTAGCGCCGCACCAGGTCAAGAATCAGCCGCGTCGCCGGCAGGTAGCACTTGGCCGCCACCTTCCGGCAGACCTCCTCGTTCTTGGCATCGTTAAAGTAATGATAATCAGTGTCGAAAACACTGTAACGCCGGAGTCGGTACGGCTGATGCACCTGAAAGTAGAAACACACCGATGGCACTGGCACACCTCTGGCCGCAGACGGCCGGAACTGAACGGGACAGTGCTGCCTCTTCAAGAAACGCCCCGCGGGCAGACACCTTGTCCCGGGAACCGCAAGCCCCCGGCGCAATCGCCGCCGCTCGAAAACCGCTGCTTCATCGCCACCCCCTCCGCGCGGAGGCTGATTGTATTATAACTCACTTAAGCAAACAGGGACAGTGGACGCAACAGCTCATGCGCGACAAAAAAACTCGACCGGGCCCCAGGGACCCGGTCGAGCATCGTTTCTTTCCTTCAGACGCTCCGATGAACCGGCCGTTACCACTCCCGCCGCTTCATCACCGCCAGCATGAACAGCCCGGCCATCACCAGCGTCAGATTCGCGCCCGCCCCACAGATGGGCAAAGACCAGCGCACCGGCGAGCCCGAAGCCGAGTCATCCACACTGTCGCCGCCGCTCGGGCCGCCGCCGCTCTGACCACCGCCGTTGTTCCCCGGGTTCTCACCGTTGCCACCCGGTTCTGTGCTGCCGGGCTCCGTCGGCTCCCCGCCGGTGTCGCCACCGGGCGTTACCGGGATACCGTTGGTGCCGAGGACCGTGACGACAACTGCATCCGTGGCCGTCGATCCGATGCTGTCCGTAACCGTCAGGACGTAAGTCGTGGTTTCGGTCGGAGCAACCGTGACCGCAGGAATGTTCTTGGCGGTCAGGAACCCGCCGTCACCAGTCCCCTGAACCTGCCAGGAATACGTATACGGAGCAACGCCGCCCGTCACCGTCGGCCTCAGCGCAATCTGCTGGCCGAGCGAAATGGTCCGGTCCGCGCCGGCAAACACGCTGAACTCCGCCGCGACCTTCACCTTCACGAAGGCCACTCTGACCGCCCCTTTTGAGTCCGTCACCGTGACCCGGTACGAGGTGTCGCGAACCGGCGAGGCGATGGCCGTCTGCGTCTGGCCCGCCAGGAACGAGCCGCCCGCATAAGTCAGGATGGTCACCTTACGTTTCGAGTTCGCGGGGTCGATGTCCGTCGTCGGATCCCACTCGGCCGTGTAAGGCGGAACACCGCCGTTGGCCGAAAATTGCAGTTGGACCTGCCCGCCGGGCTCCGTGACCTTCAACTCGCCCTGAACCCCCAGGATGATCTGGAGCTGCGGAGCAGGCACGGTCCCGCCACCGCCACCGCCACCGCCGCCAGTGCCGGCATCGAGATCGATCGGACCGGCCGGGCCAAGTACCTGTTCGATGCCTGGCAACAAATCCGTACCGCCCTGGCCGTCGTTGGGGACGAAGTACACGCCCGTATCAGGATCCTGCGATACGGTGAACTCCGTTGGATCGACACATGGAATGCTGAAGATGTCACATGCATAGGAGGCCGTGTCCTCGCCCAGCCCCCCGGTCATGGTGTCATCGCCCGGACCGCCCGCGAGAATGTCGTCGCCGTCCAGGCCGAAGATCAGGTTGTTCAGGTTATTCCCAATCAGAGTATCACCCCAGCGCGAACCGATCAGGTTCTCGAACCCCGCGAGCGTATCCCAGCCGGCACTGACAGTGTTCTGCGGGTACGTCGCACTCATTTCGACATGAACCGGCCCCTGTGCATGCGAGTAGGAAACGAAATCGCCCACGCCCAGATCGGTCTGGTTGCCTCCGTTCAGGTAATCGTCCCCCTTGCCCGACTCGATCACGTCGTCGCCCGCTCTTGGAAGGGTACCCAGATCCGTCGGCAGCAGTTGCAGCGCAAGCTCGCTCGCAGCGTCGCCGGTGCCCAAGCCATCTCCGAAGATAAGGTTGTCGTACAGGATCGGGCTTGCGGCATTCCGCAGCCGGTTCCCTTCGAGATCAGGATCGCGCTGGTTCGGATCGTAAACCGAATTGCCGCTCACCAGGATATCGTTGCCGCTCCAACCGACCAGGATGTTGGGCTTCGACGGGTGACCGAACATGACATCGTCGCCGTTGGTCCCCAGGACGATCTCGAGGCGATCCAGAGGATCGCCCGCTGGCGAGTTGATGATCGTGTCCACCGACCGCGGTGTCGCCGGGATCGGCGGGATGGCACCCGAAAGCCCCCAATCTCCGCCGTCCACCGCCATGTTCGGACATATCACCGTGTTCAGGTTCGAGCAGGGAGCCAGGGGCAGCGGCGCCTGGGAAGTAGGTAGCGCCGGCAGAACCGCCAGATCAGCAGCATCCATGAGCTCCTCTTCAAACGTCGCCAGGTCCACCGGCGTATCCCGCAGGTTCACCACCACCGGCGTGACCGCCTGAGGTGAGCCCGCTGACACCGACGGGACGAAATCCGAATAGTCGAGCACATCGATGCCCAGGCCGCCCGACAGAACATCCGCGCCCGGACCGCCGCGGATGATGTCATCGCCGCCGTCGCCGTAAAGCTTGTCATTGCCGTACTCGCCGAACAGGTAGTCACGATCGCCCCCGATCGCGTCCTCAGCCTTGAGATTCAGATTCGGCGCCAGCTTGTCCCCGATGATGGCCACAATATCGGGGTCGTCGGTCCTGCCCGGATCGCAGTGCATGTCCGCATCGCCGCAAATGATATCATTGCCCACGCCGCCGAGCAGCAGATCCTCGCCGCCCCGGCCCATGATGATGTCATTGCCCAGCCGGCCGACCAGGATGTTCACATAATCACCGTAATACGTCATGTAGTAGGTGTCGACGCGGTTCGCGTAATAGTCCTTGTAGCAATTCACCCAGTTGTACTCAGAAGCGGAACCGGCCACCTCCGACAGCGTTTCGCCCGTGCCGATGATCACATCGTCGAAATCCGAGCCCAGCACATTCTCGATGCCATAGATGTAGTCGTATCCGGTGCTGGAGCCCGACCTGATCGGATCGCCGTCGTCGTAGGCCCAGCCGAGGGTGTCCCTGCGGGCTCCGCTGCCGCCCAACCAGACCACCACACCCGAATGGTACCACTGCGACGCGCTGGAGTAATCGACCGTGTCGCGGAAACTGAAGTCCTGGTAGCCGTACCCGGAAACCTTGTCGTTACCGCCGAAGATCCGGTCAACGCCCGCGTTGCCCTGAATGATGTCGCCCTCGGGCCCGCCCACCAGGTAGTCGTTGCCGGCGCCGCCGTAGATTTCGTCGTCACCCTCCTGGCCGTATATGGTATCGTCGCCTATCACCAGCGTAGCCGGAGCCGTGGGATCGATCTCCCAGATGCCGTCATCCCAGTACCGCGAGAGCGGGAAGCCGTCGACATCGAGATAGTCGTAGTCATAATCACCGTAGATGATGTCATCCCACGCAATACTCTCGCCCCAAAAGCCCGTGCCCGCGGTCTCCCTTCCGTTCTCCAGATCGCCGTAGATGGTGTCATGCCCGCCGCAACCGTAGATCACATCTACCCTCGGGCCGCCGGCGATGGTATCGTTCCCGGCTGCAAGGGTATCAGGGAAAAACGGCGGCTTGCCCAGTGGAACGTGCAGATCCCCCCAGATAAAGTCCCGGCCGGAAGTGTCCACATAGGTGCCACTACCGGGCGACTCCTCATACCTGCCGTCGCCGTAAAGCTCGTCGCCGCCGGCCCCACCGACCACGACATCGTCTCCAGGCCCCCCCCAGATTCTGTCCGCGCCGATGGCAAAGGCACTGCTGGTCGGAGGCACCATTTGAGTGTACTCGTTGGTATCAGGATCACGCAGAACCCGTTCAACAATCAGCCGGAAGCTCAAGATCTCGATGTTCTGGGGCATCGTCGGGTCGAAGGGGTTCGGCTCGCCCAGCTCGAAGTCCGGTATCCTGTTGCCGTTGGTGTCGAAGGGCGTCAGGGCGGTGGGCCCGAGGCCGAGCAACTCGTCGCCGTCGCCGAAAAGGTAATCCACGCTTGTATAGCCGTAGATATCATCGTTGCCCGACCCGCCTAACACCAGGTCTACGTCTGCCACCCAGTCGCCGTTCAGGCAGCTTGACGCTTCGTCTCCCCCATCACTCTGTGCCCCGCAGGCGTGAATCGTGTCATCGCCCGTGTTGCCCATGAGAATATCCGCCCGCCGGCCGCCCATGATGTAATCATTGCCGCCCAAGGCCAGAACAACGGTTGCCCTATCCGCGTTGCCGATGATGCGATCGGGAAGATTCGTGGTGCGAACGGCACTGAAGGCCCCAAGCGTGTCCTCGTCGCCCCAGGTATCGGTCGCCGTGCCGGCAGGCAGGTTCACATTAACGCCGCCGTCGCCGCCGTCGCGCAGGTAATCAAGCAGGTCGAATTCACCCCCTCCGCCGGAAAGCGTGTCATTTCCCGGCCCGCCCGTGATGATGTCATTGTCGCCGCCGCCGGAGACAGTGTCGTCACCGTCGCCGCCGAACACATAGTCGTATCCCCACTGGCCATTGATGTCATCATTGCCGGGGCCGCCCTCAATAAAATCATTGCCGTCCCCGCCTTTAAGCAGGTCGTCGCCCGGACCTCCGAAAATCACGTCGCAGAAAAAGTCCCCGAGCCCGGGCACGCCCAACTCGCGGTTCTTCGGTGCCAGCAGGCATTCCGCGGGCGACTCATCCCCGCCGCTGATATAGTCGTTCCCGTCACCCCCCCAGATCGTGTCGTTGCCCGGGCCGCCGTCGACCGGCATGTCGTCCCCACGGTTGCCGTCGTCATCGGCGCCCGCGTCGATCCAGTCGTTGCCCGGCCCGCCCAGGATAATGTCGCTGCCGGCGTTACCCTCGACCGGCTGCTCCAAGGTGCCATCGTCGCCGGGGCCGCAATCAATGAAATCGTCGCCCGGCCCGCCAAAAGCCACATCGTTCCCATCGCCAAGCCGGATCTGGTCATTGCCGGAAACCTGATCGTCGTTGGGATTCAGACCGTCGCCAAACACCACGTCATTACCGTCGCCCGACTCGATCATGTCGTTGCCCGCGCCGCCGCCGAGCCAATCGTTGCCGGAACCGGCCACTACGGTGTCATCACCCTCCCCGCCGTCGATGGGCTCTTCCTCTGAACCGTTGTCGCCCTCGCCGGCGTCGATGGTATCATTCCCCTCGCCCCCGAAGATGAAGTCGCCCGCATTGCCGCCGGTCAACCGGTCGTCGCCTTCAAGCCCGTAGATTCTGGTAGAAAGATCCGTATTGCCGATGATGACGTCGTTCCGCTCGCAGCCGTAAACGATCTCGAAGCTTGTCCCCACCAGCGTATCGGTCGTGGCGGCGGGGAAGCCGAAGAACGGAAAAGTCGGATCGATCGCCGTGTCGTTGGGCAGGTCGACGAAAGCGCCTTGCGCGCCTTCAACGTCACTATCGCCGATCAAACCGTAGTCGAGGGTGTCAACGCCGTCGCCGCCGTCGAGTGTGTCTGCCCCGCGGTCGCCGTGTATGAAATCGTCGCCCGGGCCGCCGAAGATAGTGTCGTCGCCGTGCCCGCCGAAAATCCTGTCATTACCGTCACCCGCATCAACGTAGATGCTGAGCCCATACATGAGCGGCGGATCCTCGTCGGTGACATCGAGCAAGCCCTCGCTTCCATCCCCGTTGATCGCGCTGATGATGTCGTTGCCGCCAAAGGTCAGGACGATGATCGCACTCACCTGGTTGGCCGGAATACCTGCGGAACCCGGGGCGGGAACCGGCGGAGGCGGACAGTGCTGGCCATTGACGGTGAGGTAGTAGGCGTCGGCAGGCGGATCGGCCGGAACACCCACTATCGGCGGATCTGCTGTCAGGTCTTCCTCGACCGCTTCGCGGAACTCGCCTTCCGTGACCTCAACAACGTCCAGAACGATAATGTTGCTTCCGTCATCGCCGGTAATGAGCACGACGCCAGTCGCCGGATCCCACTCAACGGTCACGCCCGAACCCACGTTGCACACGGACTGAGCATGAGCTGAACCGGTCAGCAAGCCCAAGAGCATCACGACGCAAACCGCCACTGGGCAGCCCAGCCACCGGGAGAATCGCAACCCACGGATTCGCTCCTCGCGCGCAGCATGACCACGACGAATCCCGCCCACCTCGCTCAATCCGCTTCTAGCCATTGGAATGAACCTTATTCTCTTGAACCGCAATCACTTATCACAGGCCCCGCACCGACTGTCCATGATCGGAACCTAAGTGCGAGACACCGCCGCCCCCCCCTGTACGCATGCAGTATGCCACCCTGGATGCAAGCCATCCTTCGTCAATCGTAACCGGGCACAAATGTCTCGCCAATGGCCCAGGTTCGGGCCGCTCACCCAACACCCGGATCTCGCCCGGTATAAACCTCCAACTCATCGCAACCAAGCAACTTAGCGCTGCCGCCGATTCAAGCGGCGTTATCGGGCCGGCTGCTCAGCCCCCGCCTGCTCCCGAAATCCGCTGCCCCCCGACCCCGCACACCGGATTCACATGGAGACCATCCCATCCAGCGCGCCGGACCCTAATCACGCAGTATACCAACACTTGCGGGAATCGCCCTGCCCCCTCCCACCGCAACCGCGAGAGACACCCTCACCCGCGTTGCGCGGCTGCGGCTCCTGGCAGGTCTCCCCCTCCTCGGCCGCAAGCCCGCAGTTACCGGTCCTCGCGAACCCTACGCGTCCGCCGACCGGGCAACCTGTCTATTACTGTTGTTCCTCGCTCGACGCCTCCGGTCAAGCCTGCTGAACACATTCCTTTGCCCGGCGACGCCGGACAGGCCTTTCACAGGTTCCCCCGAATGCGAATCGGACCTCAGCACCCGCTCCACGGCCTGCTCAGTGCCGGCCCCGGCCAGGTAGTAGTCAAAAAAAGCGACTGTTCTCGCCGCATACTGGTCGGGACGCAAAACGGCCGACTGGTTGTGTTTGGCACCCGGTACGATCCACAGGAATTTCGGACCGGGAGCCGACTCGTATAGCAACTGGGACTGTTCCACCGGAATGTAGCTGTCCCGCTCGCCGTGAATGAACAGAATAGGCCGCGGGCCTTCCATGCGGGCCAGCGCTTTTCGGACGGAGGGAAAGGTACAGTTGAGCCGCTTGCGGCACTCGCAAAACAGCAGCCAACGCAGGAAACGCCAGAACTGCGGCGGATGGTTCTCGTAGACAAAGCGAACCTTGGCAAAGATATAGGCCCAGCGCTTCATCAGATGTTCCAGCGTCGTGTCGGAGCTGAACGCCCCGTCGGCGATGATCGCCTTCACGGTCTTGTTGTTCTGGGCGGCCAGAATCGCGGCCCCCGCCCCGCGCGAAATCCCGAACAGACCCACCTCCAACGGAAACCCTCGGCTCTCCAGCCAGTCCTCCACGTAGGCAATGGCCCCCAGCATGTCGTTCAGCTCGTGATTCGTCGGCCACTGCCGCGGCTGATAACCCGGCTGAAGACTCGACTCCCCGTGACCCCGAAAGTCGAAACTGAACACGTTGTAACCCGCCTTCAGCAGCGGACGACAGTACCGCGCGCAACTGTACATGTCGCTCGAAAACTCATGAGCGAAAATCACCATGCCCTTGGGATGCCCCCCGTGATCGCCGAACAGGAACATCCCGCACAGGTGAATGTTGTCAAACGCCCGGAAGACCACCCGCTCGCCGTCGATCCGCTCAAAATCACACGGCCCCATCGCCAGCGGAGGCGGGGTATCCCGGATGATGTTGAACATGATCTTGATGTACTTTCGAAGAATCAGCCAGGAGATCAGCAGCAGGCAGGCCAGGGTCGACACAATCGAGGCAAGGGCCCAGTTGCGCGCCAGGTACTCCCACCATGCGCCGGCCAACACCCCGGACTCCGCTAACAGGCTGGACCACATCCTCAGCTTCGCAGCTTAGCTGCCACCCCGCCGCCACGCCGGCGGTATGGTAAGCTTACCTGATCGCGACGAGCAAGCCCGTCACACGAACCGCGCGCCCGCCGACTACCGAACACCCTCGACACCAAAAAGAAAACACCGGGAGTCCGAAGACTACCCGGTGCTTTCCGGAGGGGAAAAGCACTATGAACTACGCCCGAAGGCGTTCATTCTCAACGACTGATAACTGCGGAGATTGCGGCCTCAGCTCGACCGCTCTGAGAAGGCTCACAGGCTCCTGCCCTTGGAGCCACTCTCTCTCCGATGGCTATACTCTCCCGCCAACCCTAAAGATTAACGCAACTTACCGACACTGACAAGTGCAAAAACCAAAAATCTCAGCCAATACCACGATGAGAAGTGACGAATTACCGACACAGGCGGAAGTGGCCATCTCACAAGATCTTAGAACGTCCGCCGCCAACGATCAGCACTTCGGCAACCAGAACAGGCAGAATCAACGTGCGATTTTTCTCTCGAGCTTTCCGCCAGACCATGTCGCCCACGGATCGGGCCACAAGTGGGGCCGACGCCCTCGTCGGCCCTTTCCACCAGACCATGTCGCGCTCGGATCGGGCGACAACTGGGGCCGACGCCCTCGTCGGCCCTTTCCGCCAGACCATGTCACGCACGGATCGGGCGACAACTGGGGCCGACGCCCTCGTCGGCCCTTTCGCCAGACCATGTCACGCTCGGATCGGGCGACAACTGGGGCCGACGCCCTCGTCGGCCCTTTCCGCCAGACCATGTCACGCTCGGATCGGGCGACAACTGGGGCCGACGCCCTCGTCGGCCCTTTCCACCAGACCATGTCGCGCTCGGATCGGGCGACAACTGGGGCCGACGCCCTCGTCGGCCCTTTCGCCAGACCATGTCACGCTCGGATCGGGCGACAACTGGGGCCGACGCCCTCGTCGG
>Ga0209506_1002590_pt1 | contig 15879 bp, 12 predicted proteins | sample AD_JPNHG2_MetaG_FD_184409 | JGI IMG/M metagenome (GOLD analysis project Ga0209506, IMG submission 184409) | Active sludge microbial communities of municipal wastewater-treating anaerobic digesters from Japan - AD_JPNHG2_MetaG (SPAdes) (version 2) | ecosystem: Engineered > Bioreactor > Anaerobic...
CTAATACTTCTGAATCGCAATCATTCAAATCCAGCATTAAGTGAGGTCCGTAGCCGTATTTGATTTTTTCCATTTCGCATAAACCCTCCATTAATGAGTTACTTACGACAACGAATTTCAATCCGACGATCAACATCGTTTTGAAATCTGTAAAAAAACGCGCTATTATACATTAAAATTTTAATATTTCAAATAAAAATTATTCAGAATAATAATCGCCGGTTGCCGACGGAGAACGAGGAACATCCAAGTTACCGGATTTAGAAAAATATTTGTTGATTTTGAGCATAAGATTATTTAAACTCAAAATAAATGAAAAGGTTGTATAAACAGTATGATTCCAAAATAAACAGGGTGAATACATACACCCGCGCCTGTTTAGTAATTTTTTATATTATGATTTATTCTGATGGAGCCAGTTTTAGGTAACAAATCGATAGTTTGTTTGAATTAGAAATATGGTAAGGGATTTAATAAAATTTTGAAAAATCACCCTTAAAAAATAAACCGAAAAGTGTGTTTCAAAATTAAGAGGAGGGAAAGAAAATGAATTATCGTTTCCGTTTCACGTTGTCATTTTTGATAGTGTCTGTGATTTTTATAATCAACTTGTACTCACAGGAATTTAAGCCAAGAGTATAAATATTAATTTTATCAAGGATAATAAAGTAAAAATTGGTGAAATAACCACAATTTATCTGAATCTTGAAGCATTAGAACCAGTAGAGGATGTTAATTTAGATATTTTACTTCCGCCTAAGATAACAATACATAAAGGGCAAGTAAATTTTCAGAAAAACTCAATGAATGAAAATGAAAAATACCGACATTCTATGCAAATTTCGATTGATGATTCAATTTTTAGTCGTATTTCTGTTAGAGTTACGACAAAAAGGGAAAACATTTTGCAGATAGATTATGCTGATTTGTATTTCATAAGTTACGATGGGGCATCAGAAATATTAAATCAGGGAGAAGTATGTGATCAAACAAAGCGGTTTTGAAAAACTACACAATTAGAAAAAATTTCTGCCATTCCAATTAAATATGAAAGCACACTTGTTCAATTAGAAGATTGTGAATACTTATTGGTAGATTCTGTAAACTTCAATCTCGATGATAATAAACCGTTTATAATGAGAGAAAGTGATAATGAAATACCCGCTAAAGATGGATTACCTAAAGAGGCTATGGCTTCAAATGTAACGGTTACTGTTTATGGCTATATATATTTCCTGGACAGCGACAATAATTGGCATCCCTTTGTAAACAGTAGAGTTGAAATCTGGGATGATGATGTAGCATTTGACGATTATTTAGGGTCAACGACGACAAATGCTAACGGGTACTTTTCTAAATCTGTTTCTGGAGGTGATGGATTATTTGACGATGAAATTGAAGTATATCTTCAGCTTAAAGCTCAAAACTCTAAAGTAAAAGTCTATGAACCAATTTCTGCTGAACCATATAGATGGTTGACAAACTATATAGAAACAGATGGCGGAAATGTAAATTTTGGTAATGTCGGAATAAATGTCGGAGGATATGGGGCCTGCAGCATTTTTCATTGGATGAATGAATCCTGGAACTTTACAGCTACCAACGGCTATGATCCCGGTGAGATTGTATCTTTATGGCCAAACTCAGATGGCACCTATTACTCTTTAGGCGGAGCTATATATATTGAATCATCATACTGGCATTGGGATGCCGAAGATGTGACAAGACACGAATATGGTCATAATTTAATGTATTATGCACAAAGTAAATGGTGGCCATCACATACTGGTGGTACACATTCATTTTATGATGTTTTACACAAGAATTTTGCCTGGACTGAAGGCTGGGCTACTGCTTTTGCTCAGTTTGTAGATACGGATGGTACTTATAATTCGGGGAGTTGGAGTTTTCCAATTGAGAATCAGTCAGGTCTCGGTTTACCAGAAGGTTATACAAATGAAGCTAGGGTGGCCTCTTCATTGTCAGATTTATATGATTTTAACGTCGATGGTGACGACTATGTTGGAATTTCATACGACGATATTATTTCTACTATACGTGATCATAATAATGACGATCTAATCGAATTCTGGAATAATTTAAAAAATGATCTCTCTCAATCTGACAAGCATTATGGTTCAAGGGCGTTAATATATAACACAATTGATGTGCCATTAGAGTTGTATGCAACTATATCAGGTCTATCGTACCTTGGATACAAAGAAAACGGAACTTTTACTGCAAATGTGAGCGGTGGTTCCGGTTCAATTTCCTATCAATGGTATAAAAAATATGAGGGCAGTAGTACCTGGCAAGCTCTTGGTACATTTCAAAGTCAAGTTATAAAAATGGTAACCACAAGTTTTACCGTGAAAGTTGTGGTTACAAGAGGATCTGAAATTGTCGAAGCGACCGCATATTGTTCCTACCTAATAAATGAAGAAAAAGTCTGTTTACCTGATTTCTATTACCTGTCTCAGAATAGTCCAAACCCATTCAATTTATCGACAAAAATCTGTTACTTTATCCCGGAGGCAAGTAATATTAACATAATGATTTACGATCTATCTGGAATCCTAGTAAGAGAATGGATCATTGAAAACGAACAACCAGGTTATAAAAGTGTATTTTGGGATGGTCGAAACGCAAATGGTCAATTAGTTTCTACTGGTTTATATATTTGCCAGTTAATTGCTAGAGGTTTTACAAATAATGAGTATCATAATTTAAGCCGGAAGATGATACTAGTAAAATAGCGTAAGGAGGTACTATCAATGAAAAGAAATAAAATAACGTTTTTCATAACAATATTGTTCTGCTTATTCGTTGGACAGTGTAATACACCTACAAGTGACGATGGTTCTGCGCCACAACAACCAGATTGGTTAGATGTACATTTGAGCCTTGAGCAGTTACCTGGAGTAAATAGTCCAAGCCAGCTTATCTTTGATATTAATGTAATTGGAAAGGACGGTGATCTGTATGTCACAAACTCAGGAGACACCTTGAATTTTTTGTATGTTATGTTTGCGTCTAACGATTGGGTAGTGGGTTTGAATGCTGATGCGGATACACTCTGGCGAGGTAAAGTTGACATTGGGACAAGGATTACTCTTAAGCCTGTCTTTCAGATTGATAGCGCTTTAATACCAGTCGATACTTTGATGAATGTTGTTCCTCTTTATCCCGGAAACGGTGACGCTATCGATCATTTTTGGAGCCATATAGATTTACGAGCAATGTTTTTAATAAGTGAAAATGAACTCGTAACAGATAAAGATTCATTATTTGAGCGCTATGGATACTTGGGGTATAGACTTTTCTTTGATTATCGGACTGGCGATTATACTTTTGACAATTAGTAAAATCCACTTTTAGAATATATTATTAAGTAGAGGGCAATTCGCAAATTGCCCTCTACAACGCCGGGCAGTTTTCTTTCCCAACCTGAAATAACTGTTGATTTTTATCTTTTCTTATTGTAAAATGGAAACGTGAAAAACGAAATGAGTTTCCAGTGAGTGAAGATAACGAATTCAAATTGAGCCCGGCGATCGCCTACGCCCGCCAGTTCATTCTCGCCAATGGGACCCGCACGCTGAACCTCGATCAACTGGCCGCCGACCTACACATCGCCAAGAAAACTCTTTATAAAGAGTTTCCCACCAAGGAAAAATTCATCGAGTACGTTCTGTTCGATATTTACCACGAATTATTTGCCGAAAGCCGCGCCGTGCAATTAGATCCGAAAGATCCGCTGAGATGTTTTTACGGCTTGATGAAAGCCCTTTTCCGGCATGTTTCACATATCAATCCGAAGACGGTTTTAGACGTCAAATTATTTTTTCCGCGAGTCTGGAAGGAGATCGAGGAGTTCGAACAAGAAGTCATCAACCGCATATTAGACTCTTTTCAGAAAGCGGACGAATTAGGTCTATTGCGCAAGAAATTTGACCTGAAATTCACAGCCGATTTAATCGTAAGAATTGTACAGAACACTTTTCAGCCGGAGATATTCATCAGTGCGCCCTATTCGATTACCGAGATGATAAAAATATTTGTAGATATAATCATGAACGGACTGATGGAGAAACAATTCACCTTTAATTTTTCGGATGATGAATGATTCGCAGAATAATTGAATTTGACCTGAAATATCCGCGAACGATCATTGCTTTCTGTATTCTACTGACTCTACTGATGGGCTGGAATATTCCCAAGATCCAGCTCGAGCCGGATATTAAAGCCCTTATGCCGCAGGATTTTGAGATTATCGAAAATATGAAGGATATGGAAAACACTTTCGGCGGCAATGATTTAGTTGTGGTTTCAATTACTGCGGATAATATCTTTTCTCCAGCAACGCTGGAAAAAATCGAGGCTATAACTTCGGAAATTGAAATGCTGGAAAACGTTGATCAAGTCATTTCGATTACTAATGTCCCGGATATAGTTGGCACTGCTGACGGATTTGAGGTGCGAGAACTGATTGAAGAATTTCCAATCACCGAGTCGGAGATAGATTCGCTGAAAAAGCGCATTATTGGGAATCGAATGATTTATGGGACTTTAGCTTCGGCTGATTTTCAGAAGGCAGGAATTATCGCCTATCTGAAAGTTGCCACTGATGAAAATAGTGATGAGCAGGTTTATCAGATTTTCAATGCTATTAAAAATAAATATGCCGGACCGGAGCAGATTCACATTGCTGGATTGCCTTTAACCCGTCGAGAGGTGTCGGCGACGATGGCCGCGGACGTTAAAAAACTTTTTCCATATGGTATTATTTTGATGATTTTCCTGCTGGTGTTGACTTTTCACAGTTGGACTGGAGCATTTCTGCCATTTACCGTCGTAATTATGAGTATTGTATTTACAATTGGTTTAATGGTTTTGTTCAATATTAAAATGACAATCGTCGAGATGATGATTCCGGTAATGCTCATCGCCATTGCTAATAGTTATAGTATTCAGGTGATTACTCAATATTTTGTTGAGTATCTCAAAAATCCGGATGCTGATAAGGACAGTTTAATTCGATTAATCCTGTCGTATTTAACGACGCCAGTTCTGCTTTCCGGATTTACGACGCTGGTTGGATTTCTTTGCTTGCTATCACATGTTTTACCACCGGCAAAAAATCTCGGGATATTATGTGCCTGTGGAACGACTATTGCCTTTATTTATAGCCTGACTTTCATTCCGGCGGCGTTAAAATTGCTTGGTTTTCCGGTAACCTTGAAAGCCGCCGGTTCTCGTAAGCGAACCAGTCGGTTTCTGCAGAGCTGGAGGCAATTTTTCACTCGTTACCATAAACCATTTCTGGGACTTAGCTTGGTGGCAATTATTATCGTCGCAACCGGAATCAGACGTATAATCGTTGATACTAATCCAATTGCCTACTGGAAAAAATCTTCTGAAATTCGTCAAAGCAATGAAGTAATTGACCGGAACTTCGGTGGCAGTTCAACTATATCAGTACTTGCTACTGGCGATATAAAAGACCCTCAATTTTTAAAGAAGATAGAAAATCTTTGCACCTTTCTGGAGAGTCAGCCGACCGTCACCTGCGCCAATTCGATAGTGGATATGCTTAAACGTATGAATCAGGCTTTTCACAGCGACAGTGCCGAGTATTATGTTATTCCGGAGACCAGAGAGGAAGTAGCGCAGTATCTTTTTCTCTATTCATTGACTGGCGATACCAAGGATCTGGATCGCTTTGTGGATTACGATTATACCCAGGCGCAAATTCTGGCACGAGTGAACGACTCCAGCTCGAAAGCCTCGTATAAATTGTATAAAGATACGCAGAATTATATTGCGGAAAATTTAGGGGCAGAAAATTTTCCTAAAGTTTCTGGAATGGCGCCGCTTATCGGAGTCTTATCGGAGTTGGTTGTTGATGGCCAAATCCGAAGTTTGGCACTTTCGATTATTGCTGTTTTTCTAATTATTGCGGTAGCCTTTCGCTCCGTAAAAGCGGGATTGATCGCTATTGTGCCGCTAATTGTGGCGGTTTTGTGTTTGTTCGGGATTATGGGATATATTGGTATTACTCTTAATATTGCGACGGCTTTAATTTCTAGTATTATGATTGGAATTGGGATTGATTACACAATTCACTTTTTATATCGTTTTCGACTGGAAGCGCGCAACAGCGCTGACGCTGAAGAGGCTACTATTCGCACGCTTACAACCAGTGGAAAGGGAATTGTTTATAACGCCATCTCGGTTATTATTGGATTTATGGTTCTGATGTTATCCGGATTTGAGCCGATCAGCTTTTTCGGATTTCTCATTGTGTTTTCAATTGCCGTTTGTCTTTTTGGCGCCTTGACGATTTTACCGGCTTTATTAGTCCTGACCAAACCGGCTTTTATATTCGGTAAAAGGAGTTTAGAGTGACAATAGAACAAAAAGATAAAAATATAGCGCGCGGGCTAACGATAATTTCTGGTGGCATTGTAGTCTATTGGCTATATCAGCTGATTCTCTGGTTAATTCGGTGGTTCAGTACTGTTAGGATTGAAATGGCTGGGATATGGTCGAATTTCGGTGGGTTTTGCCTGGAAAATCTGAGCATTATTCTAGTAGTTTATGTATTTATCTGTTTGCAAATTGCTGGTGTGGTTGAATTTCGTTATCGGAAAAATTTTACGGAGGCTTTTTTCCTAGGAATAATATTTACTCCGATAATTATGTTGATTTATATGAAATTAAAAAAAGGGAAATTTCCTGACGATTCAAAGGAGGTTTAGATGAAAAAGTTTTTTTCTCTAAGTATAATTTGTGTCGCCCTTGTGATTTTTTATTGTTCGGCTTTAGCCCAGATGACCGGGCGCGACATTATGCTGAAAGTCGAGAAACAGCAGGATACTAAGACGCGGATTGTTAAGTCTAAAATGATATTGATCAATAAGCAAAATAAGACCCGGGAGCGGGATGTCGTCCAATACGTTAAATCGGTCAATGATCCCAAAGGCGTTGACGATAAAATTCTAATATTTTTCGAATACCCAGCCGACATTCGTGGCACGGGATTACTGATGATTTCCTACTCGGATGTCAATAAAGATGATGACCGCTGGCTTTACCTGCCCGCATTAAAAAAAGTCCGGCGCATCGCTGGTGAAAGCAAGAATGAATATTTCATGGGTACGGATTTTACTTATGATGATATGGGTGGGCGAAGCGTTGATCAGGATAAACACACTCTACTCGGCGAAGAGACGATTGATGGCGTGAAGTGTTACAAAATCGAGTCGGTTCCGGTAGACAAAAATGACATTTATAGTAAAAAAATCGGCTGGGTAATTCCGGACAAATGGGTGCACCTAAAGGTAGATTTCTATGACCGGAAAGGTCAACTGATGAAAACCCTCAAAGCCGATGATATTCGAAATGTCTCCGGCGTCTGGTTGCAGTTTAACCTTGAAATGACCAATTTGGCTGAAAATCACAAGACTATTCTCAAAATTATCGAGGCTAAAATCAACGAACCTATTGATGACCAAATATTTACGATTACAGCCCTCGAACGCGGAGGCATCCGATGAAACGGGCAATCTTCTGGCTGGTAGTATTGGTAATCTGGTTTGGCAATTCAGCCGTAGCGCAAATTAATTTGCGAGGTTTTATTCTCAATCAGGATATGTTTCAAACTAATGAATCAATGGATGTTATGTTGATTCGCAATCGTCTGAGATTGAATACGGAAACTTATGGTGAAAACGTTTATGGTTTTGCGTCACTCGATATTACTAACGACATTGCCGACGGCACGACGACGTTGCCGAATTTGCGGGAAGTGTACATTGACATTTACAGCAATTGGCTCGACCTTAGAATCGGCAAACAGCAGGTGGTTTGGGGTAAAACCGACGGCTATTTTATCAACGACATCGTCAATCCGCTGGATTTATCCTATTTTCTCCTACAGGATTTTGACGATATTCGCATAGCAACGACTATGCTGAATGCTAAATTACACTACAGCAATCACTCGTTGGAAGTGCTCGTAATCCCGGAATTCAAGCCGATGAATCTGCTGTTTGAGGGTGCTTGGGGTTATAAAAGGCCGCAAATGATGAAGTACGACAGTCCGCGGGGCGCAATTGTACTTCCCTTGCATTATCAGAATGAACAAATTCCTGACCTATCGTTAAAAAATGCTGAATATGGTTTGAAATTAAATACCTGGTTTTTGAGAACCGATCTGGCATTTTTATATCTGCGTAGTCGTGAAGATAAGCCCGTGTATTTTACCGAACTTATTAATGACTCTTCAGGATTACCAATTCGGGTAGATTTGATGCCGACGCATCCCTGGCAGAGTTTCTGCGGATTGAATTTTTCCAAGCCAATCGGGGCATTTGTATTCCGTGGAGAAGGCGGCTATTATCCCGAGCGCCATTTCAACACTCAAGATATGAACTATCTATCAAAAGGAATGATAATCGCGAGGCCTTTTTTACAATTTATGCTTGGTGGCGATTATCAGTTGACATCGGCTTTGGATTTATCTATTCAGGGAATTAACGAACGGATTCTGGATTATAAAGAGGGTATTCAAGCCGATGAAAATGTCACTATTGGTACGTTGATGCTGAGAGGTCATTTTGTTAATGAAACTGTTTCACCGCTGATTTTAGTGATGTATAATTTCGAGGATTACTCTTCATTGACGCGCTTGAGTATTGATTGGAATTATGCGGATAGCTTTACGATCACGGTGGGAGTAGATTTACTAGATGGAAAATCTGACACGATTTTTGGGATGTTTGCTAAAAACGATAATGTCTATCTGAAGTTTAAGTACGCTTTTTAGTTAAAAGCATACTTTTCAGCCAATATTTATAAATTAAAAAATATCCCTTATAGGAATAGGAGGAGTGTTTTTTCCCAGAATATAGTGGGAAGAAGTTTTAGATAGTTGAGAAGATTTCAACGAACCTCAATCTTTTTAAGAAATTTACTCGTCTTAATGAACGTTAGTTAGGGCTGTCACGGAAGTATTTTGCTCAGCCGGTCCGTCCGTTACTTACCTCGATTTATGAGAAGCTAACAGCTATAAATCGGTGAATGGTAATCGCACTGGAACAAGGGCAACATTTAGCTTTTATTTTGATTGATCGCAGTTTCGGTTGACGATGACGAATAGACCGAATCCGTTTTTCCTTTTGGTTTGTGTCATTATGGCGAAAAATTTTTAAAGAACTTTGGTGAGTTTGATTACATTAAAGCATCTTTCGCCTTACCGAAAGCTATTTTCCATTAATCTGGATTTCTAAAAAGTGGATACCACTCCTGAAAATTTACACCAATATAGAAAAATGAATTTGCAACAATCGAAGCTATTATGTAAAATAAACAATATTGGTTATTTGAATTCCTAAATGTTGAGGTGTGGTGAAATTTTGAGAGAGTGGAAATGGAAATAACGGCTTCAGTTCTCAATAGCATTCTAAAGGACGCACTGACAGTGCTCTCTATTGAAAAGAATCGGATTAACGACCTGAATGTTTTTCCTGTTCCCGACGGTGATACGGGTCTTAATATGGTTCTTACGGTGCAGGGTGGCTTGGCTCATGCCAAAAATTATGCCTCCGACGAATCAACTTTATCGGAATATCTAACAGCCCTTGCCGAAGGAATGACCCTAAATAGTCGCGGGTGTTCGGGTGTTATTCTGGCTCTATTTATCCAAGGGGTGGCGAAAAAACTAGCAGACTGGCCTCCAGATCAGAAAATACCTAACACGGAGATTGCGCAAGCACTTATTTCGGGATATAAATACGCCTATGCCGAGACTGCCAACCCAAAAGAAGGCACGATGCTCACTATGATGAGAGTATTTGCGGAGCGGTTTTCTGAACTGGTAATGGATGGCAAGGATGCCCTTTCTATTATCAAAGATATTGTCCCCGATCTGGAAGAAACATTGGAGAAGACTCCTGAAATGCTCCCCGTTCTTAAAAAAGCAGGTGTGGTGGATTCCGGTGCTATGGGATTTCTGGTGCTTATCAAAGGAGTGGCTACGGGACTGGAATATACGGGTACTAGGATTCGTCCGATTATGAATATTGCCACCATTCTCTCGACAAGCCGTTATATTCGTTCAATTATAAAAGAGCGAAAATATGAGTCAGGAGAAGAACGGAAAAAATTACGACCATTGAATATTTCCCTAAATAATATTAACAATATTTCCTTCGCAAATATTCTGACCAAGTTTAATAATTTGCTTCAGCGCAATAATAACCATCAACTGGCCGAAGAGATTTTAGCGCAAAGTAATGAACTGGATGAAACCTGGAACCCGGATATTCAATATCGGTATTGCACTGAATTCATCCTCGAATCAGACGAAATCGGAAAAGATTCACTAAAAAAGAAACTGGAATCATTCGGAGATAGCATCCTCATTATTTCTTCTAGCAATACTTATAAGTGCCATATCCATACTAATAAACCTAAAGACCTTCTTAAATCTTTAGAAAACCTTGGAAATATCTCAGCGACTAAAATAGACGATATGAAAGTTCAGCATAAAAACCTTATATCGGAAGATAAAGAATTCTATGAACGCGACCTGGCGGTGCTACTTATTGTCAATGGAGAGGGATTTGCTAAAATCTTGAAGAGCCTGGGGGCAACAGATATTCTTATGTATAAACAAGCAAAACCTTCCGTTCACCAAATAGGGAATGCTTTATTCAAAACCAGGGCAAAGAACATCATTGTTGCGGCTGATGACTCGGATATCCTCGCCAGTCTCAAATCAGCCATCACGCTATGCAAAAGTAATGTAGAACTTATAAAAACCCAAAATGTGATTCAGATAATCAGTATGATGTACACATTTTCACCTGAAATGGATATTTTGTCAAATGCCAGTATTATGCGGGAAAACCTCGATAATATTAGATTTTGCCAAATAGCAAGAGCAACACGGCAGTTTAAAACTGATTCTGATACAATACCTAAAGGCAACTATTTCTGCATACATAATAAAAGCATACTTGCCCATAATTCAAACTTGATTGATCTTATCAAACTTTCCATAGAAAAAGTGAGGGAAAATGAATCGCTTATTACCTTATACAGAGGCAAAATGGAAAAAAACAACGGATCGCTGATTGTAGAGTTGCAACAAAAATTCACACAATGCGAGTTTGAAATATATTATGGTGGCCAAAATCACTACAACTATTATATTACTTTTGAATAAGGAGAATCGAAATGGATCAGAAAATACTTATACTGACAGGCGATAATCTCGGATTAAAAAATGAGCAAATTGATTACCCGGACGTTGCGGTAGTAAAATTTCCTGTGGTAATTGATGAAAAAGAATATTTTGAAGACGAAACACACACTGCTCAATATCTCATTGAGCGTTTCAAGAAAGAGAAAATCGTGGCTCGCTCTCAGGCATTACTGAGAAAAGACATCGTTGAGGTAATTGAAAAGAACAAGGATAAATATGATCTGATTGTTCAGGTGTTAATGGGAAGTAATATGTCTTCGGCAACAGTCCAAATGGCAGAAGGAATCCGCAAAGACTATGAAGGCATTATCCCAATTATTAATATTGATACGAAACAAGCCTCTTCCGGAGTTGGGGCTGTACTTATGCGGGTTATAGAACTCCTAAAAGAGTCGGACAGTGTAGACGAATTTGTCTCGCGCGTAGACGAAGTAATTAAAAAGACCTACTCGTATTTGTGTGTGCCGGACCCGAATTATCTTTATAGAGGGGGAAGAATTGGAAGGGCACAGTCTCTGCTCGGCTCAGTATTGAGGATAATTCCAGTAGTGGGAATATTTGGCGATGAAACTGATTCAGGGTTTTTACCTGTAGGAAAAGGAAGAACATACCAAGCCGCTAATAAGATAATTATCAATCATATTAAACAGACAATGGTACTAAAGAAGGTGGCTAAAATTGAGCTTATAAATATACTGCATTTTGAAAACAGTGATGCCGACGAGCTCAAGGACTTAGAAAAGCAAATAAATGATAACCTCACCTACCGAAGACTCGTTCATGGACATGCCAGATTTGTTGAGGCTGTTCATGGTGGCCCAGGTACGTGGGGTGGGAGTTTTGTCTTAAAATAAGAAATTAGAATAATGATTTATCAAACAGTAATTCTTGCCGTAGTTGCTTATTTTCTGGGATCTATCTCGTTTAGCTATATTTTTACTAAGAGACGCACTGGAAAAGACATCAGAACGGTTGGGGTCAAAAATTCCGGAGCGTTAAATGTATTTGAAAATGTGGGCAAAGGAATAGGCTTGCTCGCGGGAATAGCGGATGAGCTAAAAGCGGTCGTAGTAGTTGTCATCGGAAAATGTATTGGACTTGATACTTTTCCAACCATATTTGCGGCTTCTTTTGCGGTTATTGGGCATTGTTTTCCGATCTACTACAAATTTTATGGTGGCAGAGGGGCTTCTGCCGCTCTTGGGATTCTTTTATGCTTTATTCCACTCGAAGTACTTCTCAGTTGTATTCCTGCGGCTCTCATTGCTTTTTATATCCGTAGAATGGGCTATACTCCCGTGTTCATCCTCGGCTTTTCTCCCATTGTAGCTGCTATTTTCAAAAAACCAGCTACAATCATTTGGGGAGTTGTATATCTCGTACTCTTAACCGGGGTTCTCAACCTTATCATCAATATCTCAAAAAGAGATGAGAAACTAATTCCAGAAAATTAAATTTCTATAGCAATAAAGATTGCTTCGCTACGTGTGTTAAATAGGGTTTTGTGAACCGGGAGTGGTTTAGAAGATTTATTATTTACCGAAAAGTAGTCTAAAAGGGATGTATTTTTACCACGTTGGCAAAATGAATAAAAACTCTAGTATTGGCTTAATTTTTATACAGCTTACAATTAGCTATAAAAACAAAATACCCCGCCGGAGCGGGATATTTTGTTTAAACTTAATCGGTGATTTCTGTTAACGATGATTACACATTAACAGTATCAGTAACCGCAGTAGTCGTGTCGACCGGAGCCGGTGCCTCTTCTACTTTGGTCTTTTTCTGGCAACTCACCGTGATAAGCGCCAGACTGGCAACCATCAAAATTACCAGCAATTTTTTCATTTTACTCTCCTTTGTAATAATTTTAAAAATCTTGTCTACCCAGACAAATATCCCTAATTTTAATATTATTAAGGGAAAAAACAAAGAAAAATTATCTGATTTCTTAAAATGAAAATATTGATTAAGAATCAGACCTCGATCTGCAGGAAGGTTAGAAATAGAAAAGCCTCATTAAACCTTGTTTTTTGGTATTATTTTATAGAGTCACTGATTTGAATTTTAGTATCGAGAGGAAGAAATCGCGATATATTTTCTAAATCAGACTTGATTGAATCATCAATAGCTTCTTTCATAAACTGATCTATTCCGGTTGAATCAACCACCTCCTGCAGGTTGTCTGCCCTGCCTTCGTAGAGGATAACATAATCGAGCGAGTCGATATGACCGGTTTTGTATAACCAATTCAACAGCCATTTACGTCGTCGTTCAGTAAAGTTGGATCCATCATAGGGCGAATGACGACGCGGACTAGGCATGATTGCAACCAAACGGCTGGCTTCGTCAATGCTGACGTCAGCCGCAGACTTGCCGAAATAATGCTGGCAGGCGGCTTCCACGCCGTAAATTCCAGGCCCAAATTCGATGACGTTTAAATATAACTCGAGAATACGTCTTTTAGTTAGGCAACGTTCCATTTTAAGCGCTATAATTAGCTCCTGGACTTTTCGCGGAATAGACTTTTTTGTCGAAAGGTAAAGATTTTTAGCTAATTGTTGGGTAATTGTTGAACCGCCAAAGGCATATTTCTTACGTTTCTTATTTTTTTCGAGTGCGAATTTGATGGCTTCCACATCGAAACCAATATGTTCATAAAACCGAGCATCCTCAGCTAAAATTACAGCATGAATAATATTCGGTGAGATTTTAGTGATAGGAACCCACTGCCAATGGAGTGTAACTTTTTTACCGGCTTTCTGATACTCGACCGTACGCTGACGAATCAAAGCGGTGGTTTCCGGATTTTTATGGACAAATTCCGAACCGTCCGGCGCTGAGATATATAATCCAACGAAAATTACTATCGGAATCAAAATGATAAATAGAAATATCTTTAAAATTTTCTTGAACATAAAACTGACACGAGTTTACAGAAAAAAGAATAAAAGGTGAAAAATAATTTAGACTTTATGAACAATTTTGGCTTATTTAAATGAGAAAATTATATATATAACAACTTGATTATTTGGGGAATAGCATATAGAATTCATATGCTTTTTGATTTCACGATTACAATATTATTTATTCTACTAGCAGGACCTTCAAATGACGCTTTCCCAAAAAACATAGAACCATAATTTTAGTAAGGGAACGGAACTAACTATGAAGATTAATAAATATCTATCTCTCAATTTTTCGATATTTTTTACATTGATTTGCGATAACAAAAATGAAACTGAAATCGGCAGATAAAGAATTAGTCATAGATAACAAAATTATCTCGAGGTTCAATTTGCTAAATGACATCGCTCCGACAAATCGGAACAAAACAAATTATGGGAACTGTGGAGACAGGTTAAGGCTGTTTAAGATGCTAAGAACTCTGGAATATAGGCTGGCTACAGCATTCCTGTCCCTTACTTCTCTTTTTTCAAATATCAACCTGTCTGCCGGTCAGGAAGAGCTAAATTTATTTTTCGTATTCAAAAATATAAATTAAATGTAAGAAATGCGATATGAAACCGATTAATGTCGGATTAATAATTATAATTCTGGTCGCTTTTTCTTTTTGGGAAAACCTCAAACTTTTTAATCCTGTATTTAAAGAAAAATAGATAGAGAAATGCGCGCTTTTTTGGGAAAAATAATTTTGCAAGCCAACTTATTTTACTAATTAATGGATGAAAGCTCGAAATACGCGAGCTACTATCGAAATATTGTCTATTTGTCCCACCTGATTAGCGGACAGGCGAAAGGCAGTAAAGAATATAAGCCGCTAAATTTGAATCCCACAAATATTGGAGTCTTTCCGCCAATCGCCATTGATCGCTATCTAAACATCATTACTCAAAATGATTTCTTATTAAAAAATTACTTGACTTTGGGAGCCCATTTAGCTTTAATTCTGGAAAATTCAGAGGGAAAAATGAGCAAGACATTTATTAGCGATCTCAAAGAAAATGACCGGGTCACTTCGTTTTTCGGCGTATTCTCGAAGGCAGTTCGCCGGACGAAGGAAAATAAAATTTATCTCGACTTGATTTTAGTTGACCGCACTGGCAAAATAAATGCTAAAATCTGGGACGATGTGGAGAATTTAGCCGAGCAATTCGAAGCCGGAGACGCCGTCAAAGTTCAAGGCACAGTCACAATTTTTAACAATGAACTTCAGATCAAGGTGGAAAAAATTCGACGCGTTATCCCGGAGCGTGACCGCGCCGAAGGCTACGATGTTAGCGATTTATTGCTAAGTACGAGTAAAAATATCGAAAATATGTGGGAAGATTTGCAGCAGATGATCCAATCGCTAAAAAATCCCTTCCTCAAGGCGGTCGTTGGCACTATTTATGAAAAATATGGCGAACAGTTGAAAATCCACCCGGGCTCGATGATTCTCCATCATGCTTTCCGGGGCGGATTATTGGAACACATATATACAATGTGTCAGGTAGCAGAAGGAGTTTGTCAAGCCTATACAGAACTCGATCGCGATTTGGTAATGAGCGGAATTTTGTTGCACGACATCGGCAAGTTAGTCGAGTTGGAGGCTGGAATGGCGGTATCTTATACCGATGCCGGGTATTTTCTCGGTCATATTGTATTGG
>Ga0209506_1002604_pt1 | contig 15818 bp, 15 predicted proteins | sample AD_JPNHG2_MetaG_FD_184409 | JGI IMG/M metagenome (GOLD analysis project Ga0209506, IMG submission 184409) | Active sludge microbial communities of municipal wastewater-treating anaerobic digesters from Japan - AD_JPNHG2_MetaG (SPAdes) (version 2) | ecosystem: Engineered > Bioreactor > Anaerobic...
TCAATGCGGCTCTTCTTTTCTTTCATCTCTACTTCCGTAGCCGCTCCCACCTTAATAACTGCCACTCCACCAGATAATTTAGCCAAGCGCTCTTGCAATTTATCCCGGTCAAAGTCAGAATCTGCTAATTCTTGCTCCCTTTTAATTTGCTCAATCCGCTCTTGGATAGCCTTCTTGTCCCCCTTACCATCGACAATAGTGGTATTATCTTTGGAGACAATCACTCGACGAGCTTGACCTAAGTCGCTTAAATCAGCAGTTTCTAGTTTAAGTCCGACTTCTTCGGAGATTACCCGGCCACCGGTTAAAATAGCAATGTCTTCGAGCATCGCTTTACGGCGATCGCCAAAACCTGGAGCTTTAATTCCTACTACATTAAACACTCCTCGTAGTTTATTAACTACAAAAGTAGTCAACGCTTCACCTTCAATTTCATCAGCAATCACTACTAAATCCTTCTTGCCGGTCTGAAGCACTTTTTCTAGTAAGGGTAAAATTTCCTGAACTGCCGCCACCTTGCGGTCGGTAATTAAGATATAGGGGTCGTCTAATTCAGCCTTCATGGTTTCCGTATTGGTGACCATATAATGAGACACGTAGCCTTTGTCAAACTGCATCCCTTCCACTACTTCCTTTTCTACACCAAAAGATTGACCTTCTTCCACGGTAATCACCCCCTCATTGCCGACTGACTCTATGGCCTCAGCAATAATCTTGCCAATTTCTGGATCGTTGGCGCTAATGGAAGCTACTTGAGCAATCTCTTCTTTAGTAGAAATCTGCTTGCTCATTTTCTTGAGTTTGTTTATTACCTCGCTCACTTCTTTTTCAATGCCCTGCCGAATCTCAATGGGGTTAATACCGGCAGCCACCAATTTAAGGCCCTCGTTAATCATGGCTTGAGCTAGGACAGTAGCGGTAGTTGTCCCATCACCAGCTGTGTCATTAGTCTTAGAAGCCACTTCTTTTACTAGGGCAGCGCCGACATTTTCAAATTTATCATCCAAATCTATTTCTTTAGCTACCGTCACCCCGTCTTTAGTAATAGTGGGGCTGCCAAAACCATGGTCAATAACTACATTACGACCCTTGGGGCCTAAAGTAACTTTCACCGCATTGGCTAGCTGATCAACTCCCTTTTTTAGAGCAACGCGAGCTTTATCGTCATAAATAATCTGTTTTGCCATATAGTTTAAGATTAAAAATATAAGTTATGTGGGTTAATTATTAATAATCGCTAAAATATCTCGTTCGGCGACCACTACATATTCTTGGCCGTCTAATTTCAGGTCTTCGGTGGAATATTTTTTAAATACTACTTTGTCCCCAACCTTAACACTCATTGGGGCTCGCTGGCCATTATCTAGCAGGCGGCCAGGGCCCACAGCGATAACTTCACCTTGCTCGGGCCGATCTTTATTAATAGTATCTGGCAAAATAATACCAGATTTAGTTTTCTCTTCAGCCGTGAGCGGTTTAATGATAACTTGATCATGCAATGGTTGTAATTTCATAATAGTAAAATTAAATTATTAATTAGCAGTCTAACTTACTGACTGCTAATAGTATAATCACCCCAACTGTCCTTGTCAAGACCCAAGAGCTTTGAAAATTGTTATAGTAAATTATTGTCGGCAATATAGGCAGCTAAATCAGCTAAGCGCTGACTATATCCCCATTCATTGTCATACCAGGCGACTACTTTAACTAAATTATCACCAACCACGGTAGTTAAAGATAGATCCACGATAGAACTAACAGGATTACCAGCTAAATCAACAGAAACTAAGGGTTCTTCCGTAACGGCCAAGACGTCAAACCGATCATTTTCAGCAGCTTCCCTTAAAATATTATTTATCTCTTCAACACTGACTGGACGCTTGGTAACAAACACAACATCACAGAGCGAGACTACCGGCGTGGGTACCCGAAAAGCTAGGCCGTCAAATTGACCATTTAGCTCAGGAATTACTTTAGCTACCGCCCGCGCTGCTCCAGTAGTAGTAGGAATAATGCTCAGGGCAGCGCTTCTAGCCCGACGTAAATCTTTATGCGGGCCGTCTACTAGGTTTTGATCAGCAGTATAGGCATGAATCGTGCTCATAACAGCCTTCTCAATCCCTATTTTATCCACTAATACTTTAGTAAGCGGCGCTAGACAATTAGTAGTGCAGGAAGCCATAGAAATTACTTGGTCACTCACCTGTAATTCAGCTTCATTAACACCTAAAACAACAGTCTTAGTCGCCTCATCTTTAGCTGGCGCACTAATAATGACCTTTTTAGCCCCAGCCCGAACATGGGCCAAAGCCTCTTCCCCGCTAGTAAAACGGCCGGTTGATTCAATAACAATATCTATACCCAAACTAGACCACGGCAGGTTGCTTGGATCTTTTTCCGCTAAAGCTAAGTACTTATGTCCATCAACAATAATAGACTCATCATTATAGCTAATATCATGATTATAACGGCCGTAACAGCTATCATACTGTAAAAGATGAGCCAAGGTGTGGTTGTCAGTTAAATCGTTCATCGCCACAACCTCCAATTGAGGTTTAACAACCATAGCCTTAAAAACATTGCGGCCAATACGGCCAAAACCATTGATAGCTACTCTTAAAGGACGATCCATAGGTTTAATTTAAAATATAAATAAAATATAAAATGGCTCAATTGCCAGATTTTGTCTGAGCTAAACGCTCTTTTACCAAAGCTCTAACTTTAGCTATGACTTCGTCAATAGTTAAATTAGTGGTATCTACCACTTCATCATAATTGGCTAAGTCATAAACGTCAATACCAAAATATTGCTGATAACGTTTTCGGTCGTTGTTTACCCGTTCATAATTACTATTTAGCACTGCCTCCACGGTGTTCAAATTATAGCCCTCGTTGCGGTCACCGCCTTGTTGCAATTCCTGAAAGATTCGCTCTGCGCCTACCTGGGGATCAACAGTGAGAAAAATTTTGTAAGACTGAGGGATAAAATGCCAGGAAGTCCGACCGTCAATAACAAAATTATCTTGTTCCTTCCCTAGCTTACTTTGATACTCGTCTACCTCTAAATCAGTAGAAATATCGGTCATCGCTAATTGATTGTACTCTTCTAAGGTCATACCTCGCCGCTTGGCCGCCTCGCGACGCAACTGACCCATGCTATAATATGGCCACCCTAGCTCAGCAGCAATACTTTTAGCAATAGTGGACTTACCAGAACCGGGCCAACCAGCAAAAGAAATAATCATAAATTTATTTTAAGGTATTAAAAAATGAAGTCATCTGCCGCGGTAGACGAAGACTAAAGGTCTGCCGTACTTTGGCTAAATCTAAAAAAGATAACTGAGTTGCCACTAAAAATACCCGATTTATACCTAGCTCCTTATTTTTTATTTTGGTTTTATTAGTGCCGTACCAATTATCTCCCACAAGTGGATGCCCAATAGCCGCTAAATGAGCTCTAATTTGATGCGTTCGTCCAGTTTTAATAGTAATTTGCAGTAAAGAATAATTAGTCCACTGGCGAATAACTTCATATTCTGTAAGGGCTGATTTGCCGACCTGGTTTAATGGCCGAGCGGCCATTTTACGACCGCTAGTGGAACGACCGAGCTTAAAATTAATAACCCCGCTGGTACGAGATAGGGTGCCATAAACTAAGCCGGTATAAACTTTTTTCACGGTATGGTATTTAAATTGACGTTTCAGAAAATCAAACATTGGCTCAGTTCGAGGGACAACCATCAGACCGCTGACATCTTTATCTAAGCGGTGTACTAATCCTGGACGAGCAGGATTATCTCCCAAACTTAAGATCTCTGGATATTTTTTAGCTAGTTTGCCAACTACCGTCGGCTGCCGAGACGGCCAAAAATTATCATGAGTAAGCAAGCCAGCCGGTTTGTTAATGACTAGATAATCTGGCTTAACTGCTATAATTTTAAGCGGTAAAACAGTACTAGACGTTTTTGGACGTCCCGAAGTTTTACAAACGCGAGACAGGCTCGACCAAGTAATAATATCGCCTTCCTTTACCAGTAGATGGGGCTTGACTACCCGACCATTAACCTGGACTGAACCATTATTTATCATCTCCCGCCAGACTGAACGGGAATATTTAGGGATATTAACGACTAAAAATTTATCTAATCGACTAGCTTCACCCTTTATTTGATGAACTACTAATTGTCCCATATCTCAGAAATATAATGAACAAAATCATTAAGCTGGCGGTCAATGAGACCAAATTCATTCATCCACTCCTTACTGCGCCAAGCTAATCGGCCAGCCAGAAGCTTGTCTTGCTGTAACTGGATAACTGCCTGGGCAAGCATTTCGGGCTCAGCCCGCTCCACTACCAGGGCGGTTTCTCCCGGCAGAAGAAAATCAGCAGTTAATGGACTTTTAGGAACAATGATTGGTAGTCCCACTAACATAGCCTGCAGTAAACGTTGCCAAGCCTGAGATTCTCCTGTTTCCAATTCTATAATTCCATTTAGGCTATACAACCATTTATCTAACGGCTCCTGGCGACCGACAAACCAGGCCAAATTAGCTAAATCAAGCTCTCGTGCCAATCCTTGAAGCTCTTTACGCTTAGGACCATCACCAATAATCACTAATTGGACGCTGGGGATAACTGACAAGACAATTTTAAGAGAGCGTAATAAAATTTCAGTAGGACGAGTAATGGTTAAATCAACTACCGCCCCAATAACAAAATAAGGCTTGTCTGACTGCTCTTGTTTATTAAGGGCTAAATTAGAAAATAAATTTGTCTGGTTAAGGTGTAGCTTAGGGTCAATGGCGGGCAAAAGGAGATGACAATTATTAAGCGATTGTCCCTGAAGATGAAGATGATCTACTAAGTGGCGGCCAAAAGTAATAATTTTTACCTTGTTCGCCTGACGATGGTAATATTGTAAAAGCCAACTAGGTAAAGATAATTTAGCATCTTCTGGAAGCTCTAGCCACACCACTGGTAAGCCTAGACGACGCGCCGGTCCGGTGAGCAGCAGCTTATCTAGCCAGGAAAGACAAATAAGCCCATCAAGCGAATACTGATTAACAAATTTAGCTAGACGCCGCCGCATACTTAACTTGCGCCACGGTAAAGTTAAACCTATCCAGCAGGGATTTGGATTAGTTTTATGGGTAATAAGATAAAGCGGCCAAGTCTGAGCTGACCAATAATGAGTCAGGGGTCCATCAATGGACCATAGGACTGACCGACCATCAGCCCAAGTAGTTAGAAGCTCATAAACCAATGACTGATCTTTTTGGCTAAAATTAGCAATAAGCGGTTGCTTCATAATTTACTCGTTAGGTTTAAACACTGATTGTATTTTAGACCAATTAACAACCTTAAGTCCAATTAAACTAAGACCATATACTAAAGCGCCCAGCAAAATCGTAATTAATAAATTAATAATACTCTGACTAGCCCAATGACGGCAAGGCCAGATGGCGAGGGCCATAAAAAGATTAGCAATCAATAATTTTACACTAGCTACACTGGGCCAACGCCAATGAGTTATTTTTTTAGCTTTATAGCCAGCTAAAATAGCCACCAAAAGCTCGCTATATACTGTAACTATAGCCGCACCCCAGTAGGACCAATGACGAATCAGTAAATAATACGCCGGCACAGCAGTAATAGCTACTAAAAAATAAGGACGCACCATAATCTGCTGGCGGTTAATGGCAATAAGAAGATGATTAAAAAGACAACCCATAAAAATACCGGCCAAAGCCACCAAAAGCAGGGATAAAATAGGCCCAGCGGCACTAAATGATGTCCCGGCGATCAGCTGAACGATTGGAGTAGATAAAATTTGCCCCCCTATTATTAGGGGAGAAACTAAAATTAATAAAACAAGCAGGGCGGTATTAATCAAAAAATTAAATTTCTGGCGATCGCTAGTGGCCCAAGCTCTAGTAAGCAAAGGTAAAAGCAAGCCAATAAATAAAAAGGGCAAGCTGGTTAGAACATCAATTACTTTATAGGCTACCCCGTAAAGGCCGACCGCCGCTTCACTCTGCCACCAGCTTAAAAACAGGATATCAGTCCGTAAATATAATAAATTAAGAATAATGGTAATGGCTAACGGCCAAGAACGCTGCGCAATTTTACGCCACCAATCTGCCTGATAATCTAACCGAATCTTTATCCTCCTAGCGCTTAAAAGCCAAGCTAGCCCAAAATTAATCATGCTAGAAAAAGTAGTAGCCGCGGCAATACCAATAAGACCCCAATTTAAATAATTACTTAAAACCAAACCACCTAGCCACAATAAACGACCGGCCACTTCAGCTATCATTAGATAGTCAACTTTTAGCTCACTTTGCAAAAGACCTGTCAGAATTTGGTTAAGGGCAATAAAAAAATAAGAACCAGATAAAATTGCTAGGATAAACCATAGTTCGCGGTAATATGGCAAACAAGCGGCAACAAATAGGCTAATAATAATAATTGCGCCAGCCGTAAATAACCGAAATCCAAAAAGATTATTAAGAATAGTCTGTCTATCTTCAGGCCGTTCGTTAATCATCTGCGCCGTAACCATTGTCAACCCTAAATCAGCTAGGACGGCAAAAATACCCAAAAAATTACTTAGGGCAGTATAGCGGCCAAAACCTTCTACCCCTAAATAACGAGCAATTAAGGCTACACTTATTATTCCTAGAACAATAGAGATAGCCTTGCCAATAATTTGGACTAAATTATTATAAGCAAATTTCCTAGCTAGCGACATGCTGTTGTTTTTTAAACGGTCATTAGATATAATAACTATATCACAATATCTTAAAAAACCAATTATGTCCAAAAAAATCACGCAAGTTTTAGCTAAAGGTCTCGCTTTGTTAATTATTATCTTTAATGCTTGGCCAATTCTAACCGCAGCCCAAATTTTCTCACCAGAAGGACAAACGGGATTAACCACCATTGGCGAAGAAGCCTATGGCGCTTCAACCCCTAAAGATGTCCGCATAGTTATAGCCGATACTGTCCAAATTATTCTTGGACTAATAGGTATTATCCTTATCGTCTTAATGATTATTGCCGGTATCCAATATATGACTGCCGGCGGTAAACAAACCACGGTAGAAAATGCTATAAAACGAATCAAAAATGCTTTCATTGGACTTATTATTGTCCTATTTTCTTATGCTGTCACTGTCTTTATTATTCAACAATTAAATCTCACCATCAATACGTCAACAACAACCTAATTTGCTCCGCGGATAGCTTGCAGAACAAAATTAATAATGGTATAGGAGCTAAAAATAATCACCAAACCAATAGCGGTATAGACAATAATAGATTTGGCTTTGGCAATTTTAGTTTCATTGCCACCAGCTATAATCATACTTATACCGCCATAAACTAAAAGCAACAGAGATAATGCTCCCACAATACCTAAAATATTTTTTATTATTATACCAATATAGGAACTGCTTTCTAGAATATTGTCAATGGGAAGTGGATTATCTAAACTAACGCTTTGGGCTGCAACCATAAATGGACAACTCAAAACTATTACCAATAAACAGAGACAAACAATGATCTTATTTAACATATAGTTATCAATTAAGAAGAGGGCACAACAGTGGTTAATATAAAGTTAACAACAGTATAGGAGGTAAAGATTAGCACTAAGCCAATAACTGTCCAGACTATAATATTTTTGGCTTGTGTAACTCTTTTTTCTTTACCGCCAGCCGTCATCCATAAAATACCAGCATAGGTCATCATAATAATCGTTAAAGAACCAGCTAAACCAAGCAAAGTCCTAATAACATTGCCAATGGTTGCAGTTGGCGTCGCAGTTATAAGGCTAGAAAAATGGGGCAAACTGCTTTCTACGGGTTTCTCATTATTTGAGGGCCCAGCTGACGGAGTCTGGGGTGTCACAGACGCTGGCATATAACAACACTTCTTTCCATCAGTACAATATTGGTCGCCCCCTCCATCATGTTCAGGATAACTGTTATTACAACTATCCAAACACCTAGCCGCACCAGCGCTTTTTAAATCATGAGTAGTACAGGTACCACAACATTTTGGGGTATTTACATTATTCTTCTTACAACCAGCATCACCCCTACTATAAGAAACCATATATGGATCATTGCATACTGAGAGGCATTTGGCCGTATTAACGCCCGGGACAGTATCTGCACATGAAGTTACTGCCTTAGCGACTACTGGCACAACCGCCAACAAAACGCAGCTAGAGAAAATAATACACCGGAAATATTGTAATTTGGTCATAATATAACGAGTTGTATATATTATAACAAAGCACTAAATAAAAAACAATTTTGTAGTCCCTAGGGGAATCGAACCCCTGTTATCAGGATGAAAACCTGGTGTCCTAACCACTAGACGAAGGGACCGTAAAACTAAGCTTATTATAACGGAAGAAGTTAAGCTGTCAAGCTAGACTTGAATCTAAACCTTAATCGTTGATAAAATAATAACATGAAAATTTTAGCTATTGAAACCAGCTGCGATGAAACAGCCGCAGCGGTAGCTCGGGCTACCGCCAATCGTATTATCATTGACAGTAATATCGTGGCTTCACAAATAGATATCCACCAAGTCTTTGGTGGCGTGGTTCCAGAAGTAGCAGCCCGGGAACATGTTAAACAAATCTTACCTGTCATTGATCAAGCCTTGCTCGCCGCTGGATTAAAGCCATCAAGGGCTAGCCAAGAGTTAGATGGCTTAGCCGTTACTGTCGGACCAGGCTTAATGACTTCTCTTTTGGTGGGGGTAGAAACTGCTAAAGCATTAGCTCTAGCCTGGAATTTACATCTTATACCTATTAATCATATTGTCGGCCATATCAGTGCTAATTTTATTAATCATAACCTAAATAGTATAAATTTCCCTCTCCTGACTTTAACTGCTAGCGGAGGCCATACTAATTTACTGTTAATGCATAATCCTATTCATTACCAGATGGTAGGACAAACCTTAGATGACGCCGCCGGGGAAGCTTTAGACAAAGCAGCCAATCTTTTAGGTTTAGGCTACCCAGGAGGACCAAAAATAAGGAAAATGGCTAAAAAATTTACCGAGCAACATCGCCCCCCCACCATTAAGCTACCCCGTCCAATGTTAAGAAGGACAGATTATAATTTTTCTTTTTCTGGCCTGAAAACTGCTTTATTATATATAGTCAGAGAAGACCATGATTGGCAAAATCATATCGCTGAATATGCTTATGTTTTTGAAGAAGCGGTAGTTGAAGTTCTAGTTAGAAAAACTATTAAGGCGGCTAGAGACTTAAAAGTTAAAACCATTGCCCTGGCAGGCGGTGTTTCAGCCAATGAACGTTTGCGGTCTGACCTTAAAAGCGCAGTGCAACAACAATTACCCCAAGTTGATTTACTTTTGCCCAACATGGATTATACTACAGACAATGCCGCGATGATTGCAGCGGCTGGGCTACTGAAAGCGCGAGCCGGCCTAACTCAAAATATAGAAAACATTATTGCCCAACCTAATTATCCTGTAAAATAAATTTAATTTATAATACTAAAACTATGAGCGACGAAGACATAAAGAGATTAGTAAATATCCTAAAAAATGAAGATCTTTATACCTTTGAGCAAAAGTGTAAAGAATTCTTCTACAGCCATAGCTATGAATTTTCAAGTATTGACCAAAATAATCGCGACTTTATCATTAATTTCTTAAAAAATCACCGCAATGATGTTGTTAGTTACGGCGGCATCCCTGGCTATAAGCTAGACAATGAGCTCTACAAAATCCATGGCGAGTTATCTAAATATGGCCTCAGCGAGCTAGATTATAATAATCTTAAAAAAATAGCCAATTATTTTCGTTGCTAATCGGTTAATAATTGTAGAACTTCATCACGCTTGACGGCCATTATTTCTGGTGTTTTAGCCTCTAAACTAAATCTTAATAAGGGCTCAGTATTAGAAGGCCGAACATTAAACCAAAAATCAGGATAAGTAACTGTTAAACCATCAAGATAATCAAGCTGCCCATCACTATAACGTTCAGCGATTAATTTTATTTTAGCTGCCGGGTCATTAACCCGCCGGTTAATTTCGCCTGAATGATAATATTTTTTGTAGGGTTTAATAAAATCAGCCAGAGTCTCCCTGCTCTGGGATAAAGCTTGCAGTAATTTAATCATAATAACTCCGGGCACTTCATAACAGCCATGCTCCATATTTAAGAAAAAATGGCCTGATGACTCAGCAGCAAAATAAGCCCCAGATTCAAGCATTGCTTCCTTAATTAAAGAATGGCCAACCTTGGTCACTAGGGGTTGCCCGCCACTGGCAATAATTGTCTCAGGAGTAATTTTACCTGGCCTTATATCATAAGCAATGACGGCCCCGGGCCGTTCAGCTAAAAATATTTTGGCCATTAAAGCTCTAAGAATACCTGGCTCTATGGGTTGCCCCAGATTATCCACAAAAAATATACGGTCAGCGTCTCCATCGGTAGCAATGCCTAAATCAGCTTGTTGCCCCAAGACCATCTGACAAAGCGGTTCTAGATTTTCAGGTTTTAACGGATCAGATTCATGATTAGGAAAAGAGCCATCTAACGGCCAATTCATCCGAATTAAAGAAATATTTGGATAGAGGGCTAACAATTTTTCTATATAAGGACCACCCATGCCATTGGCCGGGTCAGCCACTATCTTGAAAGGCTTGAGCGGCTGAAAGCCAGCTATGGTTGATTCATAAGCTGTATGTTGTTCCAAAATATTATCTATCTTCCGAATAGTACCCGGTTGTTTAGCTGGAGTAAATTTCCTATTAAGCACTAAATCTTTTAATTCAGTAAGGCCGGTATTTTCACTCACTGGCCGGGCCCGGTCACGAACAATTTTAAAGCCATTATAATCTTTAGGATTATGCGAGGCAGTAATCATAAGGCCGCCATCAGCCCGTTCATTGGCAACCGCAAAGTAAAAACTAGGAGTAGCACATAAGCCAATGTCTATAATCTCTGCCCCGCCATCTAAAAGGCCACGGGATAAAGCTTGGTGTAATTCAGGAGAAGATAAGCGCATATCATGCCCAATGACTACAGATAAATTGTTAGTAGATAACTCCCGAGAACGCCAATTAGTATAGGCTAGGCCCAGGTCATAGGCCAAGGTTTCGTCAAAATCCTGGCCGTAAATACCACGAATATCGTAAGTTTTAAAAATACTGGGTTGAATTTGCATAATAAAATGAAACTAAAATAATTAATGCTTAATTTTTTGATTAGTATGAGATTTCAAAAACACTTGTTCCACTACTCCCACACCCCACCAAGTACTGAGCAACATTATCGCTCCACCAATAATTGGTAACCAGCTGATTGCCACTATAATAGTTGTCCCCAATAAAAATGACCATAAATGACTTTTAGCTCGGGGCATAATCTTTAACCCCAGCCAATAACCAGCAACTAATCGGCCAACATACAGTAGAAACAACCAAATAATTAACAGCATCAAAGATAATGGCAAGCCAATAACAGTAAAACCGACAATTAGAGCGGCTAAAGGTAAAAGGCATAAAGTAATAAAACCATAAAGACAAGCTAAAACAGGTTTAGTGGTCCCAGTTTTAATTAATTTATCTCCTAAATTGGGCCAGAGACTATAAAAAACCAGAGCAACAATCAACAGCATAAATAAATGCACCAATTTAGACCACCACCAGCCAATTCTAGCTGCCCGTTTTTCTTGAGCTGTGGCTACTTTATGGACGACCTCGCCATTGATATGAGCTTCGTCAGCTATTTGCGCTGGCCGTTCAGCCTGATAGGTTAAACCGGCACCAATCTCAGCTGCCGAGTCAATAACTAATTTAGATGCTCCTCCTGATAATTCCCTTAAGTCTATGGGGGACTCATAATGACCGGCTAATTTAGCTTGGCTATATAATCCATGTACCGCTTTCTTATAACTTCCCTGGCTTTCTAAGATAAAATTAGCTAACAGGGTCTCTCCCTTAATTTCACTATGTTCACCCAATAATAATTGGTAGCCAGACAACATAGCATTGCGGCCAATGGGACCATCTATCTGCACATTATTACCAAATAACCGCACACTGCCGCCAACTGGCGCTTTTATATTAATATGTTCCGCTAGACAAATAATATCACCGGCAACCGGCTGATTAACAAACACGTTATTACCTAGACAAATCAAATCATCTGGCAACGGCGCATCTATGGTAATCTGCTGACCCAAAGCATAAGTTACCCCATCTAATTTATCGGCTGGGCTAAAAATAACTTCATTGCCCGTTCGGCCAACAAAAGCCTGGGTGGCCAAAGGAGCCACTAATACTCCTAAAGATAATAGCCATATTAATAATTGTCTTGTTTTTACCATATAATTATGATTAAATAGAAAAATAAAGACGTTATTAAAATTATTATATCATTAGAATGATGAATATCAAAGAAGAAAATGGACAAGAGGAAAATATTATCCGCAGTTTAACGGCTGAACGGCCCCAAAACACTAAAGAATTAGCTCAATGGAAACGCCGGCTGTCCCAAGAAACTGGCCAGCCGATTATTAGCAACAATCAACTATTAGCTGCCTATTTTAACCTTATACCTCCGAATAAGGTTGATCCGGACATAGTCCAACTTCTTAAAAAACGAGCCATTCGCACCATGTCTGGCGTAGCTCCAGTGGCTATCTTAACTAAGCCCTATCCTTGTCCCGGCCACTGTCGTTATTGCCCTCAGCAAGCTGATGTACCCACTAGTTATTTAGCTAATGAGCCAGCGGTTATGAGAGCCCGCCATTGTCATTATGACCCCACAAAACAAATCCACTATCGTCTTCGAGCTCTCATCGCCAATGGGCATCAACCAACTAAAATAGAATTAATTATTATCGGTGGTACCTGGTCATATTTACCTAAAAAATATCAATATTGGTATGTGGCTAATTGCTACGCGGCGGCCAATACTTATGGAAAAACCATTAGACGCTACCGGCAAAATTTAAGTTTCAACCAATTAAAAGAAGCTTTAGCTAAGGAACAAACCATCAATGAATCAGCTGACTACCGCCTTGTAGGTTTAACTCTAGAAACTAGGCCTGATTGTTTAACCCCTAAAGAACTGGCACGTCTGCGGGAATTCGGCTGTACCCGGGTAGAAATTGGCGTCCAAATTATTGATGATCGTATTCTCCATCTTAATCAGCGAACCACCACAGTAAAAGACATTGTTCAGGCCACTAAACTGCTGCGTGATTGGGGATTTAAAATTACTTATCACCTTATGCCAGCCCTGCCAGGTTCTAGTCCAGATCATGATATTGCTATGTATAAAAAATTATTTACTGATCCGCGTTTTCAGCCCGATCAAATAAAATTTTATCCCACGGTAGTAGTAAAAGGTAGTAAACTATATGAAGATTGGCTAAATGGTCTATATAAACCATATAGTGATAGTGAGCTAATAAGGGTTATCAAGGAGTGCAAGGCAGCCACACCACCATATGTTAGAATTGTAAGATTAATTCGAGATATTCCTAAAGAGTCTATTGAGGCCGGAAATAAAATTACTAATCTACGACAAATTATCCAACGTCAAGGAGTACAATGTCACTGTATCCGTTGTCGGGAGGTTAAGGATAAAGCTGTTGATTGGTCCAACCTGCAATTAGTAACCCGCCGCTATAGAGCTGGTGATGGCCAGGAATATTTTTTAAGCTGGGAAAATCCTGATCAATCTATACTTTTTGGCTTTTGTCGACTATATCTACCCAAACAGCCAGCTAATAATCCTGACCTAAATAACTGCGCCCTTATTAGGGAACTCCATATTTATGGGATATTACAGCCTCTGGGTAGCCAAGGGCAGGTCCAGCACCGGGGATTAGGACAAAAATTACTGGCTCAGGCAGAAAAAATTGCTCAAGAGCATCATTATTCTAAGGTGGCTATCATTTCCGGAGTTGGTGTTCGTAATTATTACCGTAAATTTGGCTATCGTCTTAGCCATACTTATTTAGTTAAAGCTGTGTTATAGTAATTAATATAAAAAATAATACAACAATATGTTTAACCCAGAACAATTTTGGCAAACTCTGCCTGAGCGATCAGAAAAAAGAAAAACCCTAAATAATGAAAACTACCGCCAGGGAGTATTAAAGAAAGCACGAGAGGCTATAAACATTGACCGCATTAACCCTTACAATTTTGTTGACTTATACGGACAAGAGGCAGTTGCCGCTGACATTAAATGGACCAAAGAAAGACAAGCCTATTTTCAAACCCATAATTCAGAAAGTGAAATTTGGCACAAGGAAGTAGCCGATATTCTAGAGGCTATTTTGCACGAACAAATTGAACAAAATAATTACTTTGGCGAACATGTTTGGACTATTAAAACTTGCGACTATGATGACTACCACAATCATATTGATTCTCTTTTAGAGATACGCCATCCGGAACGTCGTTTTGCTAATTATTCCGGCTTAGCTCTAGACGTAACCTCGGCTAGTAGGTTAGAGGCGCTAGAAAAAAAGATAAGACGGATATTTAAGTGTATACAAAATGGACAATTAGCTAAAATAAAATATTTTCAGTCAGATTTTCTTAATATCCGTGGTGAAAAAAGCAATATTCCTCTTTTTGTCGTTGGTTGTGATATCCACCACACTGAGGAATTGGCCAAACTCTGGAACGATGGCCGCGAGCGTATTTTAGCTCAACACCCCATTCAAGTAGCTTTACTAGAGCAAATTACACGCCAAGCTAAAATCTATTGTGATTATGCCCAGCGCAATAATCAAACAGAGGTGGCTAATCAATACCAAGAAATTTTAAGAGAATTTGAGGCTATTATTCGTGAACGCCAACCAATTATTACTGATATTAAAAAACGGCCAGAAAATCAAGAATTCTTTCAGAGCGATGTCATGCTCAATAATTTAGAAAATATCCTGGATAAATATGACAAATACTATCAAAGACCAAACAGTTCTCCGTCTCATAGCCGAAGAAAGTAAACGGCAGATCGATGAGCTGGAATTAATTGCTTCAGAAAATTATGCCTCCCCGGCAGTGCTAGCCGCTCTAGCTACGCCTTTAGCAAATAAATACAGCGAAGGCTATCCGGGGAAACGTTATTATGGCGGTAATCATATTATTGATGAAGTAGAAAATCTGGCTATTGAGCGAGCTAAACAATTATTTAAGGCTGAGCATGTTAATGTCCAGCCGCTATCCGGCTCGCCAGCCAATTTAGCTGTATATCTAGCCTTGTTACAACCAGGTGATACTGTCCTGAGTCTTCGCCTAGATCATGGCGGTCATCTATCTCATGGCCACCCCATGAATATCTCGGGACGCCTATTTAATTTTGTACACTATGAAGTTGACCCCCAAACCGGCTACCTAGATATGGACCAAATTAGAAAACAAGCTAAAGAAACAAAACCTAAACTAATTGTAGCTGGTTTTAGCGCCTATAGCCGAGAAATTGATTGGGTTGGTTTTCATAATATTGCCTTAGAAGTTGGCGCCTACACTTTAGCTGATATTTCTCATACAGCCGGCCTCATTGCTGGTGAGCAGCTAATAAACCCTGTCCCCTTTTTTGATGTGGTTACTACCACAACTCATAAAACTTTACGCGGACCGCGAGGGGCAATAATTATGTGTCAGACTAAATTGGCTAAAAAAATCGACCAGGCCGTCTTCCCTGGCTTACAAGGCGGACCCCACGATAATGTCACCGCCGCTAAAGCCATTGCCCTAGGAGAAGCTCTAGAACCAAGCTTTAAAGAATACGC
>Ga0209506_1002611_pt1 | contig 15779 bp, 18 predicted proteins | sample AD_JPNHG2_MetaG_FD_184409 | JGI IMG/M metagenome (GOLD analysis project Ga0209506, IMG submission 184409) | Active sludge microbial communities of municipal wastewater-treating anaerobic digesters from Japan - AD_JPNHG2_MetaG (SPAdes) (version 2) | ecosystem: Engineered > Bioreactor > Anaerobic...
TTATGGGAGTTAATACTAAAAATGAATATAATAGAAATTTATCTAGATTTGGATTAAATAATGTAATACCAATATATTCTACATCTACTCAATAGATAAAAACATTCAATGATAAAATAGATTTTTTGTTTATAGATGGTAATCATACATATCCATATGTAAAAGAAGATTTAGAGTCTTGGTATAATTTTGTTGTTGATGGTGGATTTATAATTTTACACGATTATAATGATTTTTCAGTTCACAAATAGTAGGATGAATTTATGAAAAATAAATCTTATACTGATTTTTATGTTGAGACTGGTTTTGAGAAAGGAGTTCTCATGTCCTCTATTATGTTTATAAAATAAAGGGTAATTATGTGAACTACCCACGACCCTAAAGGGTCGGGGCTTCTAATAGGAGTCAGTTCACCAGACTAAGCTATGAGAAATCATAGCTACGATATTTAGGTCATAACACCCTCGGTTGACGCATCAGACCGTTGCTCTGTTGTCCACAATTAAGTAGAAGCTAAGGGTACACTTCGGTGTTGTGGATGTAAAAAGCCTATATATCATTGTCGAGATGAGGTCGGAAAAGTAACGTGGTAACAGCGTTGCGGAGTACGCATAACGCCGTAAGGCGAATTATCCAATAGGAGGATTTATGTTAGTGTATGTAATTTCACAAGACGGAAAACCATTAATGCCGACTACACCTGCAAGGGCAAGAAAAATGCTTAGAGATGGAAAAGCAAAATGCATCAAAAGGACGCCGTTCACCATTAAGTTGCTTTATCATACAACTACTTATACCCAGCCAATAACGCTTGGGATAGATATTGGGAGTAGCTATATCGGGAGTGCGGCGATAGACACAAAAGGCAATGTTGTTTACCTGTCAGAAATTGAAATTAGGAATGACATTCCTGATAAGATGAAGCAACGTGCTAAATACCGCAGAAATCGTCGTAATCGTAAAACGAGGTATCGTCAGGCGCGATGGCTCAATAGAAAAAATAACATTAAAACGGATAGATTCTCGCCGACTATGGTTAGCAAACTACATAGTCACAATAAGGAAATATCATTTGTTAAATCCTTATTGCCGATTGCGGATGTTATTTTAGAACCAGCAACATTTGACCCACACGCATTAAAGAATCCGGATGTATTAAAAAATAAGTGGTTATATCAGCGTGGAACGAACTACGGGTTTGCAAATACTAAAGCCTTTGTGCTAGACAGGGATTCTCACACTTGTCGGCATTGCAAAGGGAAAAGCAGGGATAGCAGACTTGAAGTTCACCATATTGTATTTAGAAGTAATGGCGGTTCGGATGAAGCCGAAAATCTTATAACGCTTTGTAAAACCTGTCATGACAAGGTTCACGCCGGAAACATTAAGCTCAAGGGCGGCAAGGCTAAAGGTCAATTGCGACATGCTACACAAATGAACTCGATTCGCAAGCAATTGTTGCTCCAAAATCCAGAAGCACACGAAACGTTTGGTTTTGTCACCAAGGAACACAGGCAGCTTATGGGTTTGTCGAAAGAACACTATCATGATGCTGTAGCAATCGCAAATCTTAATAATCTTGAAAAGTACGGGTTGTTATTAGTAGATGTGAGAGTGCCTTTATTGCGAAAAAAGTGTATTTCCAAAGGCGATTATCAGCAAACAAAAGGTATTAGGAGCGAACAATCAATTCAAACGGGTAAAATTATGGGATTTAGAAAATTCGACAAAGTAGAATATGCTGGTCAGGAGTGTTTTATTAAGGGGAGGATGTCTACTGGATACGCAATTCTAATGGGAATTGACGGGATGAAAATCCCCTTAAAACCAATTCCTAAGTTTGACAGAATGAAGAGATTGAGTGCCAGAAAATCATGGATTATTCAACAAGAAATCATTCAAAATATTGCTTGATGATACACTTAATATTTGTCTGTAAATATAGAAGGAGTTTGCTCATTAGACTTAGTAAGGATGTAAAGTCTATAATGTTTGAGATTGCAGAAGAAAACAATTTTAGAATTGAAGAAATGGAAGTTGACAAAGATCATATTCATTTACTTGTTAAATATGCTCCGTCACAAAGCGTACTAGAGATTGTCCGTTTGCTAAAACAGATTTCCACATATCGTATTTGGAGAAAAGCCAACAATAGCACATATCTACAAAAATATCTTTGGAAGGAGAATACATTTTGGAGCGATGGTTATTTTGCTTGTAGCGTTGGACAGGTAAGTAAGAGTGTCATTGAGCAATACATTCGCACACAAGGGTGGGCAATTCATCCGCTACCCTAAAGGGATAGCGGTTTTCTTGTCAAATATTTATAAATATATCGTATTAAATAGAGAGTATTCAGATTTTCAATGTAGGTGTTTTAGTAATGGTTGTTACAATGGTTCATTAAGAGAATTAATATCTGAATTTCCTAATTGCATAAGGAGAGAATAATGATGGATAAAATAAAGATATAGTTTATTGATATATAGGGATTAGAATATGATGATACCACATTAGAGCAAAAAGGGTTAGGTGGATCTGAGGCATAGGTTGTCTATATGTCAAGAGAATTGCATAAACTTGGATTTGATGTTTATGTGTATAATAATTGTGAAAACGAAGGAGATTATAATGGAATACATTATAAAAACTTCAGAAATATTAATTGTAATATAGAATATGATATTGTAATTTCTGAGCGTTCTACTTATCCATTCTTACCTATGGATTATAGGGATAAAGTATTAGAAGAAAGTAAACAAATTGCCAGACGAGACCCAATTGATATATCAATATTCAAAGATTTAAAATAGAAAAAGAAAATAATTAGATAGCACGATTATACCGTGTGGGGGGAATTTTAGTTATCTGATTTAGTATTAAATGATTTATTTGATGAATTTTTTGTGTTATCTGACTTTCATTAGATTGAATATTTAAAAAAAACAAGTATTGAAAAATTAGAAGAAAAAATATGGAAAACCAGAAATGGTATTAAACCAGGTAATTATAATAATATAGATATATGGGCTAAAGATCCAAACATGTTTGTGGTAAATTATAATTATAGTAAGGGTGTTCCATTATAGTAGGAAATGTGGGGTTCTATAAAGAAAAAAATAAATAATCCAAATTAGACTCTTCATATAATTGGTGGGTTCTATTTATTTAAAGATAAACGAGAAGGTATGCAAAATGATATGGAATAGTTAAAAGAAAAATATAAAGATGATCCGAGTATTATATTCCATGGTTTTTTACCACAAGATGAAGTATTTAAACTTTTAACTAAATAGTCATTCTTTTTATATCCTGCTACATTTCCTGAAACATATGGTATATCTCTTATAGAATGTATATAGCATAATGTATTACCAATATGCGTTAATTTTGGTTCAATAAAAGAGGTATAGGGTAAGTATAGTTTAATGGTTCCGAATAATACAGTAAGTTTTCCATAGTGGAACGATTATCTTAAAGAGCTATTTATTAATCATGTATAGTTTGCATATACCAATCAATTTTATTCCAATAGTTTAAGACACAAAATGAATGAAGTTAAAAAGTTTTTAACGTGGGATAAAGTTTAGATTCAATGGCAACAACATTTATATAATTTACTGGGTATTGATTAGGGGTATGAATTAAATAACAAATAGGATTATATAAACCAAAGAACATACGAAATGTTTGATGGTAGAATAGTTAATGATGAGCATACTAAACTATATAAATAGAATAAAAATAGAAAATTGGTTGTAATTTCTCCTGTTAGAAATTAGGAAAAATATATTAGACATAACATAATAAGTGTATAGAATCAACGATATGATAATTATATTCATATTGTAATAAATGATTAGAGTACTGATAATACTGCAATAGAAATAAAAGATTAGATAAAATATGTTCGAGAGAATATTTCAAATGAAAGATAGGATAAAATAAAATATATAAATAATGATATTAGAAAGTATGCGTTAACTAATCAATTAGATTAGATTGCAAAATTTTCTAAAGATCCAGATGATATTATAATATTATTAGATGGGGATGATTGGTTATAGTATGATCCAAATATATTTACTTATATAAATGATGAATATGATTATCATAATTATAGGATGACTTATGGTAGTTCATATGGGTTTGGTAGCGGATTAAACTATATGGCACAATCTTATCCTGATTGGATTCATGATACAAAGGAATATAGAAGGTATATGTTTGAATGGAAAATTCCTATGACACATTTAAGAACATTTAAACGAGAATTAATATAGAAAATTCCATAGAATTATTTTGTATATGAGGGTGATACATACGAATAGTATAAACATAAACTATATACCATTTAGTCTGATGTATAGATGATGCTTCCAATGTTAGAGTTATGCAATAAAAACGAAATTGGTGTTATTAATAAATTAACTATGATTTATAATGATTAGAATGATTTAAATGATTTTAAAACACAAGAAGTATTTCAAAATTAGATGCGGGATGAAATATATAGAAAACCTAAATTATTAAAATAGGGAGTTAATGAATATTTAATATTAGAAGATGATTTAGATTAGGTAGCCGAAGAAATAATTCAACCAAATTATGTTGAAGAAGAACATCAAGATTGGAAAAAAGAAACAATAGAATTTCCAAATGTTCAAAAGAAAATAAAATTATTAATTGCTACCCCAACAAATAAAAATATCGAAAATGATATGTAGATATAGTTGTATAATATGAATATACCATCTTTTGTAGAACCATATTATTCAACATTTTATGCATATTCTGTATAGCAGATGCGAAATTTAATAGTTAAAAATTAGATAAATTATATTCCAAGTGATTATATTTTATGGATAGATAGTGATATTGTGGTTCCCCAATTTGCATTAGAACGAATGTTAGATAGTAAAAAACAATTTGTTACTGGATATTATCGTCAGAGAAAGCAGGAGATAATACCAGAAATATATTATGTAAATCAAAATGGCGGGTATTCTAATTTTACAAAAGATCAAGTAGATAATTTACCAGAAATAAGTGAAATTGGTGCTTGCGGATTTGGTTGTGTATTAACGGATGTAAACTTATTCAAATAGTATGAATATCCGTGGTTTGTATATCATGAAACTTATGATTTTAAGGATACATTATCAGAAGATGTAGATGCTTGTATAAGAATATTTAATTAGACCAAAGTAAGACCGTGGTTAGATAAAACAATTAAATGTCAACATATAGGTAAATTTAATTTTGGCGTATGATTATTTCTTTATATAATTTTTGATTAAATTAGCAGTGTAGATGCACTGCTAATTTTTTGTCTGGGGTGTTATATATGGCAAATGAAATATTAAATTTTGATAAAATAAAACAAAGTATTATAGAATATTTAAAATCTACTTTTTCTGAATATTCTTAGTTAAGTTTTGACAAATCTACCAGCTAGGATCTAATAACAGATATTTAGTCTTATGTTACATAGTTGATGTAGCAAAGGTTTGAACAAAGTATAAGTGATTTTTATATTGAGACTTAGCAATCTGATAAAATAAATTTATTGTTATCTCAATATGGATATAGAAAATCTTTTGGTATTCCTTCTCAAACTCAATTAAAGTTAACATTAGATGAGAATAGTATGTATGAATTTAATGAACTTGACCTAGCCAGTTTTACCATACCATAGTTATCATTATTGGTATCTGATGATAATAATCATTTATGGACAAATAAAAATTCTATACTTGTTACAAAAACACCGTAGACATTTACTAAAAAAGTAAAAATAAATGGGTAGGATGTTACTAGAACATATAATAAATATTCAATGGTATCTATTACGGGTAGTGATGAAATACCATTTGTTCAAATGAATTATTATGAAACAGCTATTGTAGATGGGCTTAACGTTCCAAACAAAATAATAGAATTTTTATCTGAGACACGTGGATTTCCAGTAAATAATTATTTTATTCGTGATTAGAATAATATAGATCTTAAAATATTGCCGTTTTAGAGAAGACAGGAATTAACTGGTATATATTATGATTTATATGACGAAATAGATATTATAGATCAAAGTAAATATAATATTGAAGATTATGATTCCTTTATAAATAATAAATATTTAATTGTGGATTATAATGATATATTGCGAAAATTTATTATTATAAATGGTGATGATCAAACAAGAGGATTTATGTTAAAAACATTACCAGAAAATAAAACATTAACATTATAGTTTTATATGACTCAGGGATCTAGGGGATAGTAGGAATTTGGATAGGTAAATAAATTTGCGGGAACATAGCAGAAAATATTATTGAATAATAAAATATATTTATCCAGACCCGATTTTACTGAAAATAATGATAATATACGTGTGGATTTGTTTAGTGATATTGTATATTTGAATAGAAACCTTAAAACGGGCGAATTAATACCAGATCCTCCAAGTTCAAATTAGAGAGTATCATTATATGATTTCTTTGATATTTAGAATTAGTCTACTCCAATGCAAAGTTATGGATGGAAAAAAGTCAATATTGTTGTTTAGCAATAGACACCAGTAATATAGGGCAAGGATGTAGAAAAGTTAGAAGATATAAAATATAATTTTAGTAAATATATAAAATAGAAAGATAAATTAGTTACTGTTACAGATATAGAATAGTATTTAGAAATGTTTTTAAAAGGATTGACTTTATCTCTCAATCAAACATAGGTTTATAAAGAATAGATAATAAACACTATTGTAAATTCTATATAGAACACAGTATTTATTTTGCCATAGGTTATGAAAGATGAGAATTATAGAAATTTATCTTTCCCGATTGGAACAAAAATTTATGGCTCTGACTTACCAGAAGATCCTCAGATATTACCAAAATTTCAATACACTTATGAAAAAGATAGTATAATAGAAGAAGTTAAATCTAATATATTATAGACAATGAATGTAGAATTTTAGAATAGTGAAATGTTAGAGATTATAACAAACCTACCCATTTCTGTATGGTAGGATACAACAATACCAGTAAATTCTATAATCAGCGGTATTAAACAGAAAATAGATAACTTCTTAAACTTTTATTTAGATTTCTTTGATCCTTTTGAGAGTATAGATCTGTTGAATCTTTATATAAATCTTACAAAGGTTAACGGAATAATAAGTATAGACATGGAAAGATATAAGGACTAGTTTATTCTAAAATCAAGAAAAGAATTAGAATCAAAATTTGTATTACCTATGCAAATTCAAACTATTGATTAGATACGAGATACATTGAAAACTTAGTATATGATTCCATTTACTTGTCATCAAACCGATGAAGAAATTCGATTAAATGATATATAGATTAGTTTATTCGGGGGACAAATTGGCAGGGTAGTATATTTAGAAGAAGAATTGGATGATTCTCCTTTAATATCATAGCCAGTAAGTTAGTTGCCGATAGATATTGTTCTTAAAGATAGTAGAATGGATGAAATTCTTGAAAATATACCTACTATTTAGTCGGATGATTACCAGACCAAATATATTATTGATTAGTCATATTCTAAATAGGAAAAATAGACAAGTAGGACTGTATCGGGAACTATTCAACTGATGATATTAACAGTTGAGGGGCTTGTAACAGAAACTAATTTAAGAGTAAATGAGCAGATAAATAGTGAATTTGTAACAACTGTTACAAATAGTATTGTATAAGGGTGATAATGATGTAGAACAATATATTAAACGACATAAAATTTATACCATTTATTGATTTTTATAAAAAGTAGAGAATAAAATCAATATTTAATTAGGAAAACGATTCGGGCGAATTTTCTATTGAATAGTTATAGAGTCCGTATAATAATCCTAATATTATAATGGAGTTAGATAGGCAAACAACTGATAGTTTATTTTATAAAGTTCAACGTTTTACATACCCAATCAAAGATCATAATGTTCCATATAGTGAAATATATGAAGGTAGTATATCTGGATAGTTTAATACTTAGAATATAGAATAGGCTTTTGAAGAAACAAAGTTTTCAAGACTTTAGATTATTGCTGATGAAAATTCGATAAGAACAATGATATCTAAAATTTCAGAAGAATAGTATGAAAATAATAATTATATATTGAAATTTATAATTAATATATTTGGTATATCTAATCTTTCATATAGTAATACGTTAACCTTATTATAGTTACCGTAGTTATGGGAATAGTATATTGTATAGAAATCACAATCACAATTAACCGATTAGCAGATATAGAATGTAATAGATGAATATGATGATGTTGTATAGGGGTAGGATTCTATTATTGATTATTAGACTTAGAATTTAGTTTCTGACAGTTAGGCTTCACTTATAAAATTGTCATATTATCTTACGTTGTTTAATTCAACATTAGATGAATTTGAAAAGAAATTTAATCCCATGTTATATGATGTAAAATATCAAATATCTCACGGGATCTTTAATTCTACCTTATCTTATTTACTTGATTCTAATTAGGATATTATAAAATAGTTAGATGCGACTATATGGGTAAAATTATTATTACGTGGGCTTGTATAGTATGATAGTTATGACGAATTAAATCATTATATTGTAAGATAGAATACGGATTACTATAAAAATTCATTATATTTAATTTATTTTGATCAATATGGTATTTTATCATATTTGAATAGTATTGAAGTATAGCCATTAGATCCATTTCCCGATAAAGCTACATTTTTATCTGATATTACAAAAGTTTATGATATATTCGAATAGTTGTTTGTTAATACCTCACGGTTTGTATTAAGTAAGTATAATGATGGAGAATAGGCAAATTAGGATGAAATATTGTATAAAACTTTATTATAGAGTATGTTTACTACAAGTCAATTTTATAATGTAAATTTAACATATGAAATAGGATCTATATTCCCAATATAGTTTTCAAAAGATTCATTGTATATGTTTGAAATGAATGACTATGAAACAGTATTTGATAATATAAGTATTACAGATGATGGAACATTAGAAGCATTATTAGGAGGAATTACTATTGATAGTTCTGACCCATTAGAAGTTAAATATTATAAGTCAAGAATATTAATGTCAATGTCAAATAATAATATATTCCTTAAATTTGATGATATATTGAATGATGATAGTGAAACTAATACTTAGTTTAAAGAGTAGAACGATTATATTTTAAATTCGGCTCAATAGTTAAGATGGAATCAAATATATAATTTAACAAATTATTCATATGATACACAAATTAGTCAAGAAGAAAAGAATACTAATTATTTATCATATTTTATTCCGTTTAATTTTACAACATTATATAAAAAAGATATAGACAAAGATACAATGAAAATAATATAGACAAAAGACACATAGACTAATACAATTCAATAGATAAAACTTGATACATTAAAATTTAATATACGTTATGGCTCATCGGTATATACTATTGAATATTAATGAGGTATTTATAAATGTCATATATTAAGTATTTCGAATTAAAACCACATCCGCTTAGAAGTTCAAAACTTGGATCTTATTTATTAATACCATTTAAGAATAGAGAATTACCAGAACTGGTAGAAAATTTAAAACGTATGCCGTCTGATAAAAATCCATTATTTTTTGATATTAATAATACTATATTAGATTTATCATAGATTGACGGATTAATATATGATAATTTTTATCCAATAAATATTTCTTCTTATTTGAATATAAACATATCTGATTCAGTTGATAGTATTGATTCATAGACATGTTAGTATATAAATAATGAAACTGGTAATCTTAATATGTTATCATAGGAGTATGATTATATATTAATTATTTAGGATGATGAATACAAATATGTAAATTTATAGGGTGACTTATAGGAAAAAAATAAAGTAATAATATTTGTAGAAGAATATTTAACAGAAAATAATCCAGCCGAAGGGGAAGAGGGACATTTAACGCCCGAACAAATACATAGTTTATAGGTAACAAAGGTTACAAGCCATGTTACATCTAATTCTTCGGATATAAGTGAATATAGACGAATTTTAAATTAGAGTGGTTCTTTTACTGATGAAACTAGAAAATAGATTGTCTATTATTTAGAAGAAATGTATAATAATGGGGATCTAGTATTGAAATTAAATTCATAGTAGGCATCAAAAGTAATTTCTCAAAATAGTGATTTATATATATTTTTTGAAGCCCCAAATATATTGCAATATTGTGATTTTTACTTAGATTAGGATAACTATGGTAAGGATGAGATTACTACTTATACAAATAAATTCTTATTTCTTAGATTTGATACTGATATTTGGAATTAGTATAAGGAAAGTATGTAGGAACTTGGAAATAAAGATGATATAGAAGAAAATATAATACAGAAATTTAATACAGTATCATCATTTATAATTCAATCCGATTATCCAGTATATTTTACAAAAGGAACTCAGCCTGGATTTTTATTTGATAATTATAAAATTTCTCCATTTATTAGAGAAAAGTCTAATATAATATTAAGAACTAAATTAGATGCTGTTATAAAATCATTCGATTTGGGTTAGGTATTTGAAATGTTTAAACTTACATCGTTAAATGATGTTAAGGGTATATTACCATATTCTTTTGCAATGTTTATTTAGGACGGAACACAAGATATAGACTATTAGGTATTTTATAGGAATTATAGATAGATAAAAAATAGTGAAAATTATAGGTATTGTGCGGTATATGATGAACCACTTGATTTGCCGATATCAAATTCACAATTATTAGATCTAATATACAATTAGGATTCATAGGAGTCTGAGTAGATATTTGATTTATTTGGAATTAAGGAAGAACAATAGAATTATATAAAATCTAATTTTTTAAATATTCGTGAAATGTTATTAATATAGAATAAAATATCTATTACTGGAAATTAGGTAGAAGATAAATATAATATAAATCAATATTTATTAGAAATAGGATTTGATATTACTGATACTGAAAATTGGTAGAATTTTTATGGATTTTTAAAATCATATGATCCATTAGATTATGATTAGACAGATAAATAGATTGGTTTAATACAATATAGTCAGCCATAGATAATGTTATTTTTTGATTTAAATTAGTAGTATATATAGAAAACAAATCCAATATCATAGAGTAATGTATTAAATAAATTTAATAATATTTATCTAAATTTTAATTATTATTTTTATGTAAATCAAAATGATATTGATAGATATAGATAGTTGTTAAATGTAAGTGAAGAACAGATGAATGATACGGAAATTGAAGAATTGATTTATAGAGAATATCTAGAATTTTATTTAACAACAGATTTTCAAACAAATATAAAATATATATCAATACCAATTATTTCAAAAGTAGAAAATATAAATAGATAGGGAATAGATCAATCAGATATATTAACCAAATTTTAGATTTATGAAACAAGTGTTAATAATTTTGGGAATTTAATTTCAAAACGAATGGTAAAAAATTATTAGGATTATTAGGATAGTTTAAATATAAAATATATAAATGGTAAAATTCCAATTAAATTAGATATGAGATAGTTGATAAATGGAAATATTCCGCTAAAATATGAAACAGAAGAAATGTTAAGTGTATGAGATTAATAGTCAACTACCCACCACCTATAGAGGTGGGGGCTTGTAGAAAAACAAGCTCGGTTGATTAGCCTAAGCTAAAAGGATTACTCTTTAGCTACGTTATAGTAGAATATATAGACACCTTGGGATGCTCCACAAGTTCCAAGCTCTGTGGGTAATGGTTAAACATCTCTGATGGGTAGGAGAAGTGCTGTTACTGAAAAACCTACTGTAACATTGGCGATGTGGACTTACAGGCTTTAGCCTGACTTACCTTTCAAGGAGGTTATTAAAGTGGTATATGTACTATCTATTGAAGGAAAGCCTTTAATGCCAACTAATAGGCATGGTAAAATTCAATTAAGTTATTTAAGGGGGGAATAAAATGGACTGGACATTAATAGGAATACTTGTAGGTATAATTATTGCTGTAGGATAGGTATAGTGGGGATTATCTAAGTTAAAAACTCTAACAATAAAAGTAAAAAATCTGGAAACTCTTATGAAAGTTACAAAAACTTCATATTAGTAGTTTGAGAAATTAGTATCGTTTATGGATAAAGAACCAGAAGTAGAATCGGGATTTGAAAAAGTAGTTAGATATCTTGGTGTGGCTATTGAACAATTTGATGAATAGATTCTTGCCTCAATTTAGACATATGAAACTGAAGAATAGAAGAAAAAGTTTTTAAGAGATTTTATTATCAAGCAAGTAAGATATACTATAATTGAAATTGAGGGTAATAATACTGAATTGTTAGACGAAGAATTAATAATTTCATAGGTAGATAAGTTTTTAGAATTTTTCTTAGAGAGTCTAGATTTATCTGAGTTTGGTAAGTAATTTTTATTTAAATAATAGTTATCGACACTAATAGTGTCGATTTTTTTTAATAATTATAAAATAATTATATTAAGTTATAATGAAAATTTGTAAATGGAGGGAAATATATGAGTAAATTCATAGATAAATATAAAAATTCAAACAAACAAAAGTTTATTGAAACACCATTACCAGTATAGCCAATGATATATCCCGATAAAATATCGGGACCAGTAAGAGTATCACCAATGACCATAGAAATGGAAATGAGATATTATCAAACAATACGGGGGTTAGCAGAAAAAGATTTTCCAATTGAATTTCTTATGTTTGATGATGTATTAGAAGATATTGTATTTTCATAGGATCCTAAAAAACCCTTACAATATGATTATCTTACTTCTTAGGATGTTCAATTTATTGCATATAATATGCGTATGCAAACATATGGTGAAACTATAAAAACCAAAGTTGTTTGCCCTACATGTTATGGGTTTTATAATGAATATACAAAATTAGAAGAAAAAACTGATGAAGCAGTAAAACAGTTGACTAAAAAATATAACATTAAAACCTTCAATCCATAGGAAATTCTTACTGGAAAAGAATTTTATACTAAGTAGGTTGAAATACCCTTAACAAATTACAAAATAGAATTTCCAAATAAATTTGAGGATGTAGTTTTGGATTATAAATCGTTTACTAATGTTCCAATAAAATTAACTATGCCCCGTGTTGGTTGGTATAATGAAATTAAAAAGTATTTGTTAGATTTCAGACTTGTATTACAAAAATACCTACCTGAATATATGGATAAGTCTGATGAAGAAATTGAAACATTATCTGATTTATATAGAAACTATTAGTTTATGTAGTTATCTATATATAGTATTGGTGAGGATGTAGTAGAAATAGAAGATGTATAGGAAATTCCATTAGCATTGCGTGATATTATTAATTCTTCTGATGTAGAGAATATACTTGAAATATTAAAAACTTTTTCTAAGTATAGATTATCAATTGATTATGATTTTAAATGTGATAGGTGCGGGCATAAAGAAGTGATCGATGCTACATCGTTTCCTTTTGAATATATTTTTGGCATTAAAAACTGATCCTGAATATAGATTTACATATTCCGAAAATAGAATAGAAGATATTCAGTTCTTAATGAAAAATATGGGATTTAGTTACAGTGAAATACTGGATATGGATATCAAATTGTTTAATACGTTTCTAACCAATTCTAAAAAGAAACTTAATGATCATAATGATAGAGTTAAAAAAGTAATGAAAAATTAGGGGTCTATAATTAGATACACAATAGATATAAATGATGTTTAAGACGGTGTATGCCGTCTTTTTTTATTATTATAAATAGATAAATATAAAAATTATTAATTTATATATCTATATATAGGAGGGTTATTAATGTCATATAAAATTATTAGCGGTCCACGGGGGTTCGGTGGCAAATTGGGATATACCGGAAGTATAGGATAGATAGGATATACTGGATCTTAGGGGGAAATACCTGAATTGCCCGAAACTGCTATGGTAAATTCGTCAGAACAAACCATGGCTTAGAAATTAATATAGGATTAGACTGATATCTAGACTCCACAAGTTAGAAATATATATGTTTCTAGTGAATAGCCTGTTAGATAACTTGAATATTTCATATAATTTATCTTATATTAAAAGTAATTATTAATAATAACTACTTTTTATTTTCATTTTATTTAGTCATATTGTATTAAATTATATTAGTATTTATAATAAACAATTAGGTGGGTATATGCATAGAATAGTCAGAGGCTTTAGAGGTTTTAGGGGTAGATATGGATCGTCCGGCCCTATAGGTTATACAGGATCTAAAGGTGATATTGGGACTGGATTTAAAATATCCAAATTTTATACTTCTGTTTAGGATCTTTTATAGGATACATCACCTACTGGTATAAATTATTACGAATTTGCAATAATTAAAACACCAATATATGAAGATCCGGATAATGGTAAATTATATCTATGGACAGAAGATGGATGGGTATTTTAGTATCAATTATCTGATTAGAGTCAAATAATTGGACCTTCTGGAGAATTGGGCTACACGGGATCTTAGGGTATAACTGGTTATACTGGTAGTCGTGGTATAGCTGGATATACAGGATCTCGAGGAATAAGAGGATATTGGGGATATACTGGTAGTCAAGGATTACAAGGTTATACTGGTTCACGTGGTGTTAAGGGAAATCAAGGATATACTGGTTCTTTGGGTTATACTGGTAGTCAAGGTTATACTGGTTCTTTGGGATATACTGGTAGCATTGGTTATAGTGGTTCACAGGGTATAACTGGTTATACTGGCAGTCGTGGATGGATAGGATATGTAGGTAGTCAGGGTGATATTGGTTATACTGGTTCTCAGGGTATAATTGGTTATACTGGTAGTAAAGGAGATATAGGATTAACTGGTCCGCAAGGTGAAACTGGATTTACAGGTAGCAGAGGTTATACAGGATCTCAAGGTATCCCTGGCGAATACGCTGGCCTGGGTTATACTGGTAGTGTTGGGTATACTGGTTCTAAGGGTGATACTGGTGGTGTAACTGGGGTAAAAGGAGATTAGGAATAGATATATAGAGATGGTAATGTAAATCTTACTCCAGACAATATAGGTTTAGGTAATGTAACAAATGATAAACAAATTCCTGAATCTATATTTACTGAACCAAATCAAATTATAATTTCGGATGCAACAAACAAACCACAATAGCTAAGTGCTGGTTCAGAAGGTCAAATATTAAAAATTGATAGTGGATCTCCTAAATGGAAGAATGAAGTATATAATCATTATCAAAATATAGCAAGTGATATTTGGATAATAAATCATAATTTAAATAGATATCCATAGGTATTTATACAAGATAGTGCGGGCACAGTTGTTGAGGGGCATATTTAGTATACCTCATTAAATCAATGTGTAATTACATTTACATAGTAGATGGGTGGAATAGCAGTTTGTTCATAAAATTTAATTAATAATATATTATTAAGTTATAAAATGTTGGGATCAAGGGGGAATAGTAATGGCTGGACCAGTTAAAAATATATTGGCTATATATGATTTTAATAATAATGAAATACGAAATGTAGTAATTCAAAATCTTGCCACTGACCCCACGGGTAAATCCGATGGTTATATATTTGTAAATTCTGCCGATAAAAAACTAAGAATATATCTAGATGGTGTTGTTAAAACTGTATTAACAGAAAATATAACAACTATTGATATTACTGGAATAACTGGTACAAGTTTT
>Ga0209506_1002614_pt1 | contig 15771 bp, 19 predicted proteins | sample AD_JPNHG2_MetaG_FD_184409 | JGI IMG/M metagenome (GOLD analysis project Ga0209506, IMG submission 184409) | Active sludge microbial communities of municipal wastewater-treating anaerobic digesters from Japan - AD_JPNHG2_MetaG (SPAdes) (version 2) | ecosystem: Engineered > Bioreactor > Anaerobic...
CTGTCATTTGTTTTTCGTCCTTTCTGTTTTATTCCACACCGCTGATTTTGGCGATTTTTTCTGGGGGGATGCCATTCACCCCGCTGGTTTGGTATAGCATAAATCCGTTAATTTTGTGTTGCCAATACGGCTCGTAGTGGACGCGGAGGAAGAAGTGGGTTATCCGAGTGTTTCCGCCGTCCTTTCTTGTCTCGGCAAACAATTGAACCCAATCTATGGTTGAATTTCTTATTGATTCGGACGGATATTCAAAGCGAAAATAAATAACCTCCGCCGACCCGCCCATAAAACTAAAATATGTTGTAATTAAATCAGACCACTTCCACGCTGTCAACGTAAAAGGATTTGACGTCAATTGGTCGTCTTGTGTTATAGTGTAATAAGACTTGGATGGGACTAAAACCGAGTCCCGCGAATATGTGTTTAGTTCGTCATCAACAATGATAAAAGCAATGTATTGGGTGTAAGACGTATATAAATAATCGGAATCGCCATTAGATTCGTTGATGTGTTCATAAAAATAATTGCTTGGATTTGAACGAGTCCAAGACAGAAATGCCGCGCCGTCTTCCACCGGCACAAGGTCAATCGTATTCGGCGGCGGCGTGGGCGTTGGCGTGATTGTCGGGGTCGGCGTATGTGTCGGCGTTCCTGTTCCTGTGGGCGTCGGTGTCGGAGTCGGCGTCGGTGTCGGCGTCGGTGTCGGCGTAATAGTCGGCGTGGGGGTCGGCGTAGGAGTCTGGGTTTCGGTAGGCGTCGGCGTGGCAGTCGGTGTCGGCGTGAATGGCGATTTATCCACGCAGGTCGAAATATACTCATACGTTATGCCATCCACACAACAGCAATCCAGAGTATCCCCATCCCCATTCATGTCATCATCATAAAAAAGCTCCGAAAACATCTCTTCGCCTTCGCCACACCCCTCGCACTCTCCACAGGGGTCATCACTCCCTGCCCATGCCCGCCCCGCACCAAAAGCCAACACGCACACAGCCAAAATCGCCCAAACCCAATAAACCTTTTTTTGCATCATTCCTCACCCCCCAAAGTGATTATTACCCTCTGCGGGTCAAAGAAAATCGTTTTCGCCCCAACAGCAAACCCGACACTTTGCACACTTTCGCCCGCCCCTGTGGGCTTGACCTGCGTAATGCCCCCCGCAGTCGTTGAAGCCCAAACCTCTTTGCCAATCGTCAAGGTATCCCAATCATCATTGCGAATATACCCCCGCAAGAGGAAATAGCCCTGTGCAGAGTCATCCGCCACCATTGCCACCGCAGGCAAAGTCGCCGTTGATGATGCATCCGCCTTATACGCCTTGCCGTCCGAGGCGAGATAAACCAATTCTCCGAAATTGTGTGTAAAATCATTCAATGATATTATATCGCCGTTGGCTTTTTTGTTGGCGTCTGGCATCGTAAAATATCGGCATCCATCCATCCGAATAGCAACCACACCGTTTTGTTTTATCTCGCCCTTGACGTTTATACCGTCCTCTAATTCCACATTGCCGTTAAGGTCTATCTTTACCTTGTTCGCCCCATTAACCTTTGCCAAAAAGACGTCTTTTCCTGTGTTGCCGTTATCGCAAATCAGCGCAGCCGATGATGCGGGGGGTGTTGTCCGATTCAGCCCAAACAGCCCGCCAACCTGAACCCCGCCCTCTGCCGTGTTGGACGCATTGCCAAAAACGCCAACATTAACCGCACTTGCTTTGTTGGTAATTGCCAGCCCCTCAACGCCAACATTAACCGCACCGCCACGAGCGTCAAAAATCCCGCCGTAATTGTAGCCCGCCGTTGTTGCGCCTGACTGCGCATAAACGCCCAAATTGCCGACTGCACCAGACACCGTTCCAAATGCGCCACCAGTTCCTGACCTTGCGTTTATAAACCGCCCCGCTGCCGAAATCACCGCCGAAGTCCCGCCCGCCAAAAGTTCCGAGTTTAGTGCATATTCGTTTTTGTCCGACCCGCCCGAAGTCGCCTTGAAGTCCGCCATTGAATTATATGCGCCCGCCGAATTCGGAAACGCCCCGCTCACCCGCAATGCACTCTTGCCATCCGACATGTTGCCCCCGCTCACCGTGAGCATATCACTTGTCGCATTCGCCGAAATCGTTTGAAAATTCGTAAAAGTATTCGCCCCATTTTTAAGCGGGACGTTGGATGACAAGCGGGCATCGGCAACCGTCCCGCTGTCAATCAGCCCGCCCCCAATTGATACGTTCGACAAAGCCCTTGCGGACGAAATGACCTCCGTTCCGCCGATTTTTAGCGAGTTGGCATCAAACGCATCATCGGTCTTGAGGATGTTCGCACCGCCCCAATATAAATTTGTGTTCCACTCATATCCATTGCCAGTAAATTCTAAATGACTCGACTGATACCTCATTCTTGTTGTTGCTGGACTGGCATCAGTTAATATGATGGATTTCCCTTGTATATTGCTGCTGCCATCACCGCCAATTGACCCAGCGTTCACCGAAATATTTGCCACAATGTGGTCAGCGTTTATTTTTCCTGTATTTAATGCAACGCACTGGCTTGAATAAACCGCATTAACCCCAAAATTCCCGCCAACATAAGTGGTCGTATTAACTACGCCACTTTCATGATATACCGCCGTTGCAGTGTGATTGGCGTCCATAAAGTTGTTGGTAAAATACGACACCGGATTATTGTCCTGAACATGCAAAGCCCCACTGCCGGTAAGTGTAGCATAAAATCGGCAACCGTCAATAATTGTGAGATAAGTCCCTGTGGTATCTGTCAGATAAATAGACCCCGCCGCCTTTGTGTGATGCTGATAAAAATCGCAGTCATAAGCCTTCACGTTAGCCTTCCAAACACTCAATATGTCAAACCCGCCGTCTATCAGGCATCCCTGAAGCGTCAATGTGCTTTTGGGATATGCAAACACCGTGTCCTGATAGCCGTAAAGGTCGCAATTATAAACCTTGACCTCAGTTGTATGCGTTCCAGAACCAGACTTCACCCCAACCGATAAAGCCTCCTGTGCAGGTCCCGCGCCCCACGCCGCAGTGTTTTTAATAGTCAAATTCGCCAGAACAATCCCCGACAAGTTTTCCGAATCATTAAACCCAATCTTGACCACCATCACATCCCCGCCGCTGCCCGATGACGCCCTTGAAATAATGCACCGTTTTCTGTCCACGCCCACGATGGAGATGTCTGACTTCTCAATGCTGACCTGCTCCTCATACGTCCCCGGATAAACCAAAACAGTCGTTCCTGTTGTCGCCGCATCCACCGCCGCCTGAATCGTGTCATAATCCCCGCCCGACTTCGCAACAGTTATTAAATTGCCACGCCGATTCTTCCGCAAATAAAAATCAGTCCCAACCCCAGACCAAACCAAAGAGTCGGAGGTGTTCCCATCCGCATAATTCTTGACATTGACCCGCTCTTTAATGTCTTGCTCCCCAAAAACCGAATAAACATTGTCAGTGCCGTCATTCAACCGCACTGTCTTGCCTATAAGCGTTTGCCCAAAAGCGCGCCCGCCCACGCCCCCAAGAGCAAGCCAAACCACCGCCACAAAATTCAAAACTGCCCAAATATATTTCGCCGTTTTATTTCCCATCTAAAACTCTCCTTGTCCAAACCCAGCCATTTATCGCCCCATGACCGCCGACCGCCTTAAAATGCACAAATAACGCCTCCGATGCCGTGTTGACCGTAAATGACCCATACTTGGAATTGCGCCTGTCAGTCTCCGCACCTGTTGCCGTCAGCGTGCAATCAATATAATTAGCCCCGCCTGTTAAATACTTTTTATTGGATACCCTTATCGTGGTCGAGCCGGTAATTATCCCCGACCCGCTGTAAAATCCAGCACAAAGCGAAACCCCCATAACCGTTATTTTTCCAGCACCGCCCGCCGCAAAAGCCCCGCCACTTTCCTGCGCACCAACTGGTATTACAAGGTAATAATCCCCGCTCTCTGTTGCGGGCTGGTCTATGCCCCCTTGTAAATAAAAATGATATGGGCAAAGCATATTATCAACTGGCACAGCTTCAGGGTTGCCATCAGAGCGTATCCCCACCAGCGAAACAATGCCTGTGAAATCCTCCATCGCTGAAAGATTATCCCCATCCAAAGTCGCAACATAAGATGCAGGCAAAACTTCCGCAAAATCTATTCCGCCGCCATCTTTTCCTGTTAGGGTTCGATAAATCGCCATTTATTCCCCCGCCTTTTCCCCTTCGTCTTCTTCAACCTCCACAGCCGCCGCCGATTCAGCCGCAACCTCACGCTTGCGAACCACGCGCACAATGCCGCGAACTTTCATCTTAATCAAACTCGCTATTAGCCCGCCAACATCCGCCGCAACACCCACATTGACACGATAAACCTCAACCATATCGCCCCGCGCATAAAGCAAGCGCGCCAACTCCAAATGCGCCCCAGAGCCTATCTCGCCGCACAACAAAACGGCAACACCGCCGGATTCATTATCCTGAACGCGCGCGAAGTCAATAATGCCCCCCTCCGCCTTGAACTCCGCCGGCGGAGGGAGGTTATCGTGTTCCCCATCCCATGTTGCGATTGCAAGGGCTTCCTTTGGGGCTGCATTAGAGTAGTATCTTATCGTTTTCATAAATTACCCCTTAAAAGGTTTGTTCATCATCAACTTGCTTTTTGTTCCAGCGTCAAAGACGTAACGGAAACGGTATCGCCCGCGCCAATGACAAGAGATGTAAAAATAAAATCGCCGCCGCCGCCCTGCCCCGTGCATGTGCATGTTATTACAGTATTATGCGATGAGTCCCTCAAAAGCCCCGTTGCAACAGTCCCCGCAAGCGCACTTGTATCATCCGCTATTGCATTCGCCGTTGCCTTGCCGTTTGACGCAGCACTAAAAGCCGTTGCCCCAAAAGTGCATATCGCTATCTCGTTCCCGCCCGATGTTTGAAACTTTATATCCCCATTATTCAAAAGCGCGGTAACCGAATTAACCGACGTATTACGCGCCGTAGTTGACAAAGTAGCCATATCCTAAACCTCCTCTCAAAGATTCTCAATCAAGATTAAATCGCCGACCTTTACGTCAGCCTCCGCAGGCAATGACAAAGACATGCGCGAGTCGTGAATTATTGGGTCGCATTTGATTTGACTAAACTTTGAATATTCCAAGTCTTCATCACTCCCGCCCTGACCATCGGGCAGGCGCACCGGGCGAGAACGCTTCACCGTAACACGGTTTAGGTTATGTTCAAGCATCGGTGCGCCAAATGCCCGGAAATACTCTTCCGTTGTCGGGTTAGAGTAATTGGTCATCTCGCATTTTCCTCCTTATCACCTGATAAAGATGTAATACATTTTCAGCCGCTTGCCCGGATTTTGGTCTACCTTGCCGATAAACGAGCCTGTTCCGGGCGTTGCATACCACCACGTTGCGCTTCCGGGAGTTATTGCAGGCGCAATTATTACTGTCGAGTTTGCCGTGCATCCAGTGAGCGTAACGGTCGTGCCTGTTGTTCCTGTATCAATGAAAAACGTTCCAACGTTGACCTGCGTTATTGTCGTGCCGTTGTCGGTTAACTTGACCCCGCCATTTAGTTTTGCGCCAAGCCCAAAAGATGTCGAGTTGGCAAATGTAACGCCATTGTTGAACGTTGTCGCGCCATTGACCGTTGTTGCCCCGTTGATGGTATTTGTTCCGCTTAGCTTTGTCGCTCCTGAAAGATTTGCCGCGCCAGTAACGTTTGTAGTGCCAATAAAGGTTGTTGTGCCGTCATAGCTAACATGGGCTGTATAATTCACATTGTTAATGAACTTCGTATTTTCGCGCACAATCTGCCAAAACTCGTCTGCCCCTGTTGCCACTATCGTTATCGCACACGCCAAAATAAGCGCGCCCGCGATAAGGAGAGTTTTGTTTCGTTTATTCATTTTCTAAACCCTCCATTAATTAAGTTGTAATGTTGGAAAGCAGATGCCCACATTCCTTGTAAAGCACCTTCTCCTGAACGTCATGGCGCACACGAATTATTTTCGCGCGAACTGTCGGGTCAATATATTCCTCCACAGTCCCGCCGATTTCTGAACCGTCTTCCGACCAGTGAATTGTGCGCCCAATGCAAGGCTCTGAAATGTCATTCGTTGTTGCAACACGCGCAACCATCGCATATTCGTCATCCCAGATGTCCGCAATCGTGGCGTCCTGCCCCTCTAATGCCGAGTCATAAGACCCGCCAGCAACAATTATTTTGGGCAAGTCAAAAACCGCCGAAAGCATGCCAACCGTTATATCAGACGCCTTTGAAGGATTGCCCGCGCCCTCTGAACGAATCGCATCCATAATTTGGTCGCACAGCCGCAGATTGCGGAAAACCTTACGGTTGATTATCAAAGCATTCGCCCAAAGCCCGCTGTTGGAATAAATTTTGCGCACAGCATTCTCGACATCGTAAATCGGCGTTGCATTCGTATAGTCATCCCATTCATTCGTTATGGATGTCGTCAAGCTGCCGCCCGTCCACGTGGTTGAATTAAATATGAGAGCCGCAGCCCGCATCTCCGCACGCCGTAAAATAATTGAACGGCATCGCTGCGCCGAAATCAACTCCATGTCGAAGTAGTTTTTATACATTGCGCTGTTGCGCGCATCAACAGGCTCTTCAATACCATATTCTTGCGTTGAATAAAACTCTTCGCGGAATGTAAAGCCCGTGCGGTTGTAACCGCCGCTCGATGCCCTCGTTACCTCTGGGACTTTAAGCAGCTGCTCAACAGGAATGACGCCAAACTTGCTCGCTTGCAGCTCCGCCTGAATGACAGGCAAAACTTCAAGGGCAATAAATCCGCCGTTCATGGCGTCAAGCGGATATTCAATCAGACTTCCGCCCAAATCTGGGCGAGTAACTGTAAGGGTCGAAGTTGGATAAGCCATTTATTTATCTCCTTTCATGGTTTCTTTTTAAGATTGTAATAGTATCGGTATTATTTCGATAATATCTCCGGTTTGTGATGCCGTTTCAAGCGCAATGCCCGCCAATTTGTCCGAGCCTGCGGTGTCATCGCATTTCCCGTTTGCCTTGCAATAAACCTTCGCTCCTGCGGTAACACCATCGGCGGCAACCACCTTAACCGTTCCTTGACTGTTTAATAGCCTTACGGCAACATGCCCATCTTTCGCGGCTGGCTCTAACGCAACGCCAATGGGATATTCTGTTGCCCCGGCTGTTGCAACAACGCCCACGCTTGAAAACTTCACAAACGTGTTCGCTGATATTGACCCGCCCGCTATGAAGGACTTCGTGCCTGTTTCAACATATTGACTCATAATTTTCTCCTTTCTTTATGATTGTGAAATAAAGGGCAAAACTTCGATAATATCACCGTCCGCCCCCGCCGCTTCAAGGGCATAGCCCACCGCTATTTCAGAGCTTGACGTGGTATCATCGCATTTGCCATCGTTTTTGCAATAAACTTTCGCGTTCGCCGAGATTGCGCCTGCGGCAATCATTTTCACAGTGCCATCGCAATTCAATAATTTGACCGCAACATGACCGTTCGCAGCCGCCGGCTCTAACGCAACACCAATAGGGGCATCATCCAACTCTGCCGTCTCAACCTTGCCCACCGCCGTAAGTTTGACAAGCGTGTTTGCAGCTATCGTTGCGCCCGCTATGAAGGACTTTGTGCTGGTTTCAACATACTGGCTCATATCATTACCTCCATTATCTCTTTTGATTATACGCTTCAAGATAAAGCGCGCGCAACTCTGGATTTTCGCGCGAAACGATACGAACCGCCTCGTATTTTTTACATTTGTTTTCGGCAATACAAGCCCTAATTGCCGCATTCCACTCGCGAACAGGGTCTCCAGAATTGTCAGCAGTCGGCTGAACCTTTGTTTCAAGCCCGCGCCCAGCAGGGGCTTTGGCTCTCGCCGCAATCTCGGCATCCAAGCGCGCTATATGCGCCCGCAAATCGGCGTTTTCTTTTTGCAAAGCATAAAATTGCGCCACTTGCCACGCGCTCACGGCATCCTCAACCGTTGCGCCCGCCTTTAACTGCGCCAACACAAATTCAGGGGATGCGCCCGCGCAACTGTTTTCAATCTCCGTAATTGTGGCAGGTGTTTTGGTGTCCGCTCGCGGCGTCTGCGGCTTTGTTGCCCCAGCATATTTTTCTTTAATCTCTTTTGGCGTGTTTTTGTATGCGTTCAAGATTTTTGACCACACTTTATTATTCGCCTTGCCGTCTTTTTTGTTTTCCTCTTCCTCTTCTTCCTCTTCGCTTTCTTCCTCTTTTTCTTTTTCCTCTTCCTCTTCGTCAGCGTCTTTCTTTTCCTCTTCTTTTTCCTCTTCTTTTTCTTTTTCGTCAGCCATATTTTTATCCTCCTTGTCTTTATCGTCTTCGCTCTCGTTCGCAAAGCCCATACTTTCCGCATCCGCTCCATTCATCCACGTCTCGGCGTCCATTATTGCTTTGATTTTTTCCGCGCCAAGCCCCGTCTTCCCACTGTAAATCGAAACGAGCTGCAAATCAATCGCTTCAAGCGTCTCCGCCATCTTCAAATGGTCTTCATCATTTCCATAAGTCAATGCAATTGCCCGATGCACCATCATCATCGAACCTTTTAACATCTTTATATGCGCCCCAGCCATCGCTATTACGGACGCCGCAGATGCCGCCAAACCCGAAACATAAACATTCACGCGCCCCGCCCAATGCGCCAACTCATTGTATATGGCAATCCCCTCAAAAACATCTCCGCCCGGGCTTGAAATATAAAGGTCAATCGCCTCGCCCGCCGGTATTTGGCGCAACTGCTCCGCAATATCGCTCGCCGTAAAGCCAAACTCGCCAATTGGCGCATAGATTTTTATTTCAGCCATTTTTAGGGATACCTCCATATAATTTCTACGCCACAAACTTTTCCGCCAAGATTATTGTAATATACGTTTAGTTTATCGGTCTTTTTCAAAATAACTGGGCGCGCGGGTCTAAATACATAATCTGAAAAACTGCCCGAAAAAGTCTCTTTTGCCAGCACGACATCCCAATAACTCCCGACCGAATCAATCTTTATTGTGATTGTTCCGCTGGATGCCGCATCGCCCAAATGAACGCGAACCTCATGGATTTCTTTTACTGCCTCTGCCGCAAGGTTGACGTCCAAAGCCTTCGAGGTCGTTGTTACAGATGACCAAATGCGCGCCTGCCCAGAAACAAGCGTGTCAATTGTATTTGTAGCCCCAAATCCAAGCGCGGCGCATAGACTAATCAGCGCGATTAAAATCATCCGCCCCGCGTTTTTTTTCATCCTCATCTTCCTCTCCTTTCTCTAATTTTTCAGCAGGTTGCCCTAAACTCGACTGCCCCATAAAAGCAACCTCTCGCCATGAAATATACTCACCTGCAAAATCGCTCAACTTCCGCGCGGCTTCAATCGCAAGCGCAATGTATTTTTCGCGGTCAGAAATTATCTCGCTCGCCACATCATCCCAATCTCGCCCATTCTCCGCATGAAGTCGGCGCGGCGAAGTCAATAAAGATTTTTGGCGCAACTCCTCAGCCCGCGCATCGTCAAGCGGCTGAATATAAGCCCAGCGGGGCGTGTTCCAACGATGATATTTCAGCTTGTCAGCCCGCCGCGCAATCGCCTTATCGTTCGCAACCCATACCCGCATCTTCCAATCAAAAACAGGCTCTAAAAATCGCCAAATAATCGTATTCTGCAAATCACGAAAACCCATTTTTGCCTGCTCAAATGCCCCGCGCCAACCGCTGAAATTCGTCTCGCTGGCGTCCATCAAAAGCATTACAAGAGGCATCCCCAAATTAACACCAACCAACTGCAACATGATTTTGAAATGCTCGAAAAACTCTGGATTTGGAACATTCGGCGAAAAACCCTCCAATTCCTCGCCCGGCAACCCGATAACCTCCATGCCCGGCGCAATGCCCTCTGTGAGGCGCGCTGAACCGTCCGCCAACATCTCCGCATCCTGCTCGCCATAAACCGCCGCATCGCCACCGCGAAAACTCAAATCACGCTTCCTGAAAATCGCAAAACAAGAAACAATCTGCTGTTGCACCAACTTCGCAAAGTTTATATCCTCCAACATGCCCAGCATATCGAATATGGGCGCAAAAGCCGACACCCCGCGCGTTTGCGATACCCGCTTTGGGTTGTAAATGTGGAATACCTGTTTGTAGCCGTTTTTATCATAAGCGGGAAACTTTCTTATCGAAGCCGCGCTCATTAGGGTCTTAAACGGAGAAATATCCTCAATTGTGAACCAATACTCTATCCGCCGCCGCCACTCATCTAATTTAATGCCATTTACCACATTTGGCTCTGGTTTTTCAAGCGAACGGCAACGATGCGCCTCAATCAATTGTATTTTGTTATCGCCGTCAAACATCGCAAATATATCGCCGTCCACAATCATCTGCCGCAAAATAAGCCGCTGCATCTGCATTAAGTTAAACTCGCCTGTGGCATCAATGATTTGCGGGTTGAAAGTCTCATCCTCCCAAAGCTGGTTCATCTCGGTATCAAAAACATTGTCTCCCGTTTGAAAATCAAGGCGTATGCCATCCTGAATGGCGTTCGACACGGCGCGGTCAACTGTTTGCGATACAATCACATCGTTCCTGTCCATATCGCGCGCATATTCCATTATCTTCAAAAAATCGGTTTCAGTGCGGTAATGATAATCCGCCGAGCCGCCTAACAACGGTAAGCCGCTCCGAGTGCGCCGAAACCGCGATGACCTCGCCGCAAGATAATCGTTTTTGATTTCTTGCATCACATGAGACACTGAAAAAAGTTTATCTTTATTTTGCTTCATTGATTGCGCCATGCCTTTTATCTGAAATTATTAAACGATAATACTTTCACCCTGCTATTAAACCCGCCAACCGACTGCTCAAAACTTTCAAGCCAAATCCGCGCGGCATCCATCTGCGCCTGAATGACACGAATATCATAAGTCATTTGCTCCGTTCCCGCCTGCGTGGTCGAGGTTACGGAAATTGGATATTGCAGCAACATTCGGCACGCCGTAATAAATACTCGCGCCTTTGCGGGGCTTTTATCCTCTTCATAAGATGCGTTATTGGCATACGCCGCTTTAACATCTGCAAGAGTTGAGGTCGAAGACAAACTTGACATAATTTTTGAACCTTTTGATACTACTTTATTTAAGATATATATCGCTTGCCGTTAAGACACGAGGTCAAGGTGTTCTTGCCCGCAATGAATAATAGTTTATGAAAACATGATTTCTACCATTCTACCATTCTACCATTCTACCATTTTAATATTTTATCAGGGCATAAAAAAAAAGACGGCAAGCATAACGCCTGTCGTCTTTTGTTGGGGGTGTTTGGGGAAAAAGGATAAAACCCAAAACCTCCATTATGAGGAGAAAGCGATAAAGCAATCAGCAAGCACGCGCGCTGTTGTCAAGTCTATTTTACAACTTTTTTATTCCCAGAGGTCTCCTGCTCCGCCCGCCCCGATACCTCGACCTGCTCCAATAGCCAGCGAATTGCCCCTTGCGCCGATTTTACAGCACGCCGCCGCTCATAAACAGCACCATTGTCTTCTAACGCCCGCGTTATCGCCTTCAACGTGCGCGCCTGCGTCAAGGATAATCGCCCGATGCCAAAGGTTCGCGGGACAAATGCGCCCGGCGCGGCATTCGTCAACGGCACATGGATTTTCACCAAACTCGCGCATGAAAAGCCAGACACCGCATCCTCCGCCTTTTCGTTTGCCCCTTTCTTGTTTAACTCAACATCGTGAGTAATTTTACTCATTTTTCAACTCCTATTCATAATAAAATAAGGTCTCCCGTCTGGAAGTGTAAAGCCACGCCCGCGCGGTTGCGATGAAACAACCCCTGAATAGGCTCGCGGCGCACGCGGCGGTTTCGGCGCAAGGCTCGTAAATTGCCCCACTGGACGCGCCACTATTCGCGCCCCGCAATAATGAGCCGCCGCACTCGCCATATAACATACGTCAAGCGCATGATTCGCCCTGCTCACCGTCTCCCATTTTGTTATTAGCCCCTTGCCGGGCGTGTATTCCTCAAATTTGCGCTCTGCCGTCAATTGCTTTGCAAATGATTTGTGCGCGTTCCTATCGGGCGAGAAATAAAGCGTCATCGCCGCGCCAGTGCCAATCTCTGTTGAAAATCGCGCATGAACAAACGATTTCCAATAATCAGAATTGACCTCAACCAATAAAACGCCCTGCGCCGGTATCAAGGCAAAATGATATTCATCCCCAATTACCTTAACGATGCTCCCTGTCGTTTTTGGGCGATTATACCACCTTGAAATATCCATGTTTGTGCCATAACCCTTACACGGACGCCACACTTGCCCGCCTTCGCGCTCGCGGCAAAACTCATAAACCACTTGGGCAGACTCAGTAAAGCCCGAATCAACCCAGCCCTGCGATACTTTAATTGGATGCGAATAGCCCTGCCCGTCAATCTTCCAACCCACAGAAACCGCATCGGCAAACTCGCGCAAGGCAATCATAGTCGCCCGCTCAATGCCCAGCGAATCGGATGCAATCTCAAAAGTGCCGTAATCAACCACATGACCGTTATATTCCGCATCCCACGCAATCGCCGCCCACGTGGCAAACCGCTTGCCCAAATCAACCCCAATCGTTAGCCATTTTGACCCGCGCGGCGCAATACCTCTCGGCAGGTTGCTCATGCGCTGTTCAATTAAGGCAGAGTTCAAATGATGAATGCTTTGGATGTCGGGCTTGTAGGGCTGCGCCCACGAAAATTGAAGCATCCGCTTCTCGGCATTTTCTTCATTATCCTCATATTTCGCTTTCCACTCCTTTTGCCCCAAAAGCGAGGCGGGGACAAACATATTATTCCCAGCATTCCAGCGCAAAGAAAAGGTATCCACATGCTCCCAGCCCTCCCGATGTTCCAGCACTGCATCCAAATTCGCCTGATAACGCTCTTCCTCCGACAACGAATGAGCGCACAGCGGGCAAGCAAAATAAGCCTTTTCCTTTGCCTCTCGCGGCGATTTGGCATCCTGCCATCCGACCAGATTTTCACGCTCCAAAGCCATTCGCCCACCGCAATGCGGGCAAAGCAACATTATCTTGCTATTAGTCCCTGCGTTTAACTCTTGCCATATCCGCCCCTTTTCAAGCGATGCGGTGCATTCCATATAAATCCGCTTTCGCTCGCCAAAAGACTCCGTTCGCGCCTCAATCTGGTCAACGGGGCTTGCCTCACGGCTTGCATCACTCGCCTCATCATATCCATCAACTTCTGTGAACACGCAAACTCGGCTTGTATAGCCCGACCTGTTTTTATCGTCTCCGCCCGCGCTCATAAACCGCAAAGTAGCCCCATTTTCAAAACTTATCGCCTCAACCTTGCCCCCTCGACTGCCCGCGCCTGTTTTGGGTATCAACGCCCCATATCTGGACGCCCGAATGGCAGGGTAAATGCTCTTCTCCCATTTGTCCTTTGCCATTGACATATCAGGCACGCCAAAAATCACATCTTCCCCAATCTCAAATAAATGATAAAGGCATGGTATCACGCAACCCACCAGCGTTTTACCGCTCTGTGTCCCGCCCACCGCAACAAAGCGATTCCAACGCCCACTATCAATGGCATCTAAAAATAACCGCGCAAATGGCTGATAATGCGCCTTGAACCGTTCGCCCCGATAAACCCCTGTGGGCAAAACAATCTCATCGCATGCGAACTTTAACATCGTCCGCAACACCCTCGAACGACTGTTCCGCGTCAGCCAAATCGCCTCCCGCAATACTGGACTCTTGCGCCTCAATAAAACCCTCCAATTCGCGCTCAAACTCAATGAGCGTATCATTTAACATAACTTGCGCATCCGCCCCATACTTCAACCCCAAACGCTCGCCCACGCCACGCAACAACTGCGCCATTCGCACATGAACCGCATGAATCGCTGGCACTGAAACCAATCGCCCCTCTTTCTGCGCCAAATCCAATTCCTTTAATTGCCCCATGATGCGCACATACTTTATTTTCGGGTCTTCCTCATCTATCGCCCCTTTTAATTTTTTCTCCCGCCACTTTATCACAGCAGGCAAATCATAAGACCCAGACTCCAAACGCGGGCAACCGGAATCAATCCACCTCGACAACCCAGAGCGCGTAATGCCAAAAATTTTTTGTAGTATCCGCGAAGGCACAGCGAAAATATTCGCAACAGAAATTTGCCCCTCCAAATTTTCCCAATTCTTCTTTACTCTCATGCGCCAATCAATCCAACGCGCCGCGCCACACTGTCAAGGTGAATTCCATACCATTTTACCATTTGAATATTCTACCATTCTATCATTCTACCAATAGTAGTTGACGCCAGCCCAAAATCGCTGGGGCGAAAAAATGTCGAAAAGTCGCGCGCCCTGCATTTTTATTGCCGGAAAGAACCTAAACGGTTGTTCGCGTGTAAAGAAAATGTGTAAGCGATTACACGTTTGTGCAATGTTTTACACACGCCTAGATTGTGAAATGTTTCACTAACTCGGGCTTTTTCGGTTTGTTGATTGCTTAAACCAACCATCTGGCTCATGCCCCATGATATGCTTTTTTTATGGGGAAATATCAAGCCGATTTTTGACGCGCAAGGCGGACAATCGTATGCCGGCACAGCCGCCGCCATTTGATTTTAACCCCACACCCCCACCCCACCCATAGACTCACATGCCGCCGACGAATGCTTTGCGCTGATACGCCTACCACCCCCATCCCCATTGCATAGATACAAATACAAACATATAAAAGTAAGGCAAACGCAAACGCGCAAACATAGACGAATTTTTTTCGCTTTTTTTTCGCCCCCGATTTAATCCTTATTTCATCTTTTTTGAAAATCGCCGGAAATTACGCCAAAAATATTTTTATTTTTTTTTATCATATCACCATATATGGTTGATTTATGTAGGTTTACGAGATAAAAAAAATGAGAAAAAAATGAGAAATAACTATTGACAAAGCAAAAACATCTATAATATAAAGTAGACATAAAATTGATTTATAGGAGGATAAAGAGATGAAAAATGTGATTGACGTGTTACCCAACGGTAAAACTATTGACGAGGAGACAGCTCTTGAGCTGCTCGAGGAGTGGATGGATGATGAACTCATCCACCCGGATTATGACACGCTGGAGGTTATGAGGATGTTCGGCGGCGACCCCGACGAAACCTTAGCGGATTACTATTTCCGCAAAAAAATAGAGGCGGGGCTATAAAAAAGGGAGGAAAAAGAGAAATGAACAGAATCAAAAAAGAAATGGAAAGAGGAAAGTATGAGCTGCTTATTTCAGAGGATTATCATAGCATAGACTTATATATTGATGACGATTTACTTTTGGCGTATTACGACGGAATAAGCGTCAAGGTTTGCGCTGATGGATTTAAGCGGTCTGACATTCCGGCATACGTCAAGGCGGCAATGGTAAAAGAATATGATACTCGAGGATTGGATAAAATGGGCGGCATCGTTTGACACTTCACCCGCGCCCGTCAAAAATTGCATAAGTTGAATTTTTTGCGGATGATTCCCTATCATCCGCTTTTTTTACTGGCATAGCACAGCCACAGGCACAGGCGTGGCGCAGGCACAGGCATGGCATAGGCACAGGCGTGGCATAGGCACAGCCACAGCACAGGCATGGCACAGGCACAGGCGTGGCATAGGCACAGGCGTGGCATAGGCACAGCCACAGCACAGGCATGGCACA
>Ga0209506_1002617_pt1 | contig 15760 bp, 25 predicted proteins | sample AD_JPNHG2_MetaG_FD_184409 | JGI IMG/M metagenome (GOLD analysis project Ga0209506, IMG submission 184409) | Active sludge microbial communities of municipal wastewater-treating anaerobic digesters from Japan - AD_JPNHG2_MetaG (SPAdes) (version 2) | ecosystem: Engineered > Bioreactor > Anaerobic...
CTCGGATAGCGGGTGGCTCGCGGTGCCGGCGGATGCGGTGTCGGGATTCGGGGCGCCGGGGCCGGAGGATGGCGCCGGCGACACGACGGTGGTGGTCGAGGTGCCGGCGGCCAGCGGCGGCAGCGTCGGGGGTGTGGCCGGGGTCTACGTGCTCATTGCCGAGGATCACGCGCCGCCGGACTTCGCGAACGACGAGGCGACGCCGACGGAGCCGCCCGGCTACGTCGAGGCCGGGGTGCTGGTGCTCGGGCGGGCCTGGTCGCCGGCGCGCGGCATCCCGGCGCAGGGGGAGTTTCTGCGGGTGGTCGATCCGTCGCGGGTGCAGCGGACGCCGGGCGGGCAGAGTTTCGGCGTGCGGTTGCGGCCGTACCGGGAGGTGACGCTGCAGCTCGGCGCCTTGACGGCCGCCGAGGCGCGCGGCCTGCTCGGCCGGTTCCTCTTGCGCCACGGGGCGCGCCGGCCGGTGCTGGTGCGCCTGCTGCCCGACGACGCGGATTGGGCGCCGCTGGGGGCGGTGTGGGCCGAGCTGGTGGAGGCGGCGGCATTCGGCGGGGCGGCGGCGCGGGGCCGGTTGCGCGGGTCGCTCACGCTGCGGGAGAAGCTGTGATGAGCGGAGGCGAGCTGCCGGACGGGATCCGGGCGGAGGATTTCGCGGCGCTGCGGGCGGACGTGCGGCATCTGATCGACCGGGTCGACGAGCTCGGCGTGCACCTCGAGCCGCTCCGGATGCAGCGGTCGGGGGATCTCGCGCGGTGGGCGCAGGTGGAGAGCGACGTGCGGGCCTCGCACGACAAGCACCGGGAGACGTTTCATCGCATCGCCGAGCTCGAGGTGCGGATGCTGCAGGACTTCACGGCGGCCGCCAAGCGGGCGGATGCTCTCGAGGCGCGCCAGAACAAGGTCTTCTGGGCCTTCTTCGGCGCCGCGGCGGTGCTGCAGGTGCTCGCCGGGGTGCTCGCGTCGCCGCTCGGAAAGGCTCTGGCGCACCTGGTCGGGGGCGGGTAGTGGCCGACCCGATCTTCGACCACCTCGAGGAGACGATCCGCGGCACGGCGACGCCGGCGGAAATGCGCGGGTGGGGGCGCGACAACCTCGTGCTCGACCGGGTCGCCGGGTGGAACTCCGACAACCTCAAGATCGGCGCGTGGGCGACGGAGCTGCGGGCCGCGATGCTCGCCGGCGACGGCGCGCGGTGTGAGCTGCTGCGGGCGCTGGTGCACGCGCGCATGGAGCACGAGGCCGCGGGCCGGTGGGGCGGGATCGAATGCTGCGGCCGGGTCTACCCGGTGTGGAATCTCGCCGGGCGCCTGGTGCTCTACCGGTTCGGGCTGGCGCTCGGGTGGGGCGCGACGGCCGAAATGCTCGGCCAGTGGCTCCGCGCCGCGGGCGCGGCGCTGGCGCTCGCGTCGGGCGACGGGCCGGGCCGGCGGATTCTCGACCATCGCATCGGGGAGGCGGAGGCGGAGAGGGGCGCGGCGATCCGCGGCGACGGCGAGCTGGTGACGTGGTGGGATCCGTTCGTGGCGTGGGCCGGCGACCGGGGCGGGCAGCGGGTCGGCAAGCCGGGGCCGGAGTTCGGGCGGTGGCAGTACCTCGAGGAGTGCGGGCCGAGCGAGCTGCTGGTGCACCTGCTCGGGCTCGAGACGGAGACGCGCCGGCTCGCTTGGATGGAGTTCGGGCGGTGGCTCCGGGCGCTCGACGAGGCGGCGCCGGCGCCGGACGCGCCGATGGGGTGCACGGCGGCCGAGGTGGAGGTGCTCCGCCGGGCACGCGCGAACGATCCCGCGGCGCTCCTCGAGGCCGCCTCCTACCTCTGGCGGCCGGCGGTGCCGTTCCGAATCCTCCGCACCTCGGCGGGCGTGGCGATGGTCTGCGAGCAGGCGCGCGGGAGCTCCACGGCGTGCCTAGACGCGTGCGCCTGGTGGCAGGGCGGGCGGACGGCGTTTCTCTGCGGCGATCCGGGCTGGCGCGAGCCGGGCGGCACGGGCCGGGTGCGGCCGGGCCGGGCCGTGCTCGAGGGTTGGACGGTGCGCGCGGAGCGGGAGGGGCGGGCGCCGGTGGCGCTCGAGCTCCCGGCCGGCGAGACGTTCCTCGACGTGCGGTTCGGGCCGGAGGGCGTGACGGTGCTGCTGCCGGTGGCTCCGGTGGGGCCGGTGCCGGATCCTCCGCCGGCCGGGCCGGGCGGGCCGGGAGCGGTGCCGAAGCCGCGGCGGCGGCGGGGCCTCTGCGGGTGGCTCCGCCGGGTGTTCGGAGGCTGACAGGTGCCGGGGCACGAGGCGTTCCGCGCCGCGCTGGCGGCGACGCTCGCCTGGGAGGGGGTCTACAGCGGCGACGACGCGCGGGATCCTGGCGGGGAGACGTTCCGCGGCATCGCGCGCCGGCGCCACCCGGAGTGGCCGGGCTGGCGCCGGATCGACGCGGAGAAGCTCGCGCGCGGGGACTGGCGCGACCGCATCGCGCGGGATCCGGAGCTCGGGCGGATGGTGGAGGCGTTCTACCGCTCGGCGTTCTGGGCGCCGCTGCGGTGCGAGGAGCTCGCCGCGAGCTCGCCGGACGCCTGGCACGTGGCGGCCAAGCTCTTCGACGCCGGAGTGAACATCGGGCCGCGCCGGGCGGTGGAGGTGCTGCAAGGGGCGCTCGCGGCCGACGGAGAGGCGCTCGAGGTCGACGGCCGGATCGGGGCGGCCACGCTCGCCGCCGCGGCGCGCGCGGGCACCGGGGTGCTCCCCGCCTTCCGCGCCGGCCTCGCCGGCTACTACGTCGGCCTCGTGGCCGGCCAGCCGAGCCTCGCCTACTACGCGCGCGGCTGGCGCCGGCGGGCGCTGGCGTGACGCCGCGGCGGTTCGCGGCTGCGCGGGAGTCGGCGTGGCGGACGGGGCCGCCGAAGTGGAGTTTCACGGCCTACGGCATCCTCCTCGCAACCGCGCACCTTGGGCTTGCGGGCTTCGGCGTGGGGGCGTGGCTCCCGCTGTGGGAGGCGGCGTGGCCGTTCTACGGGTCGCTGATCGCGATCACGTCGGGCTCGGCGGTGGCGATTCACTACGCGCGCCGGCGGCCGGTGGCGCCGTGGGGCGGGGATCCGTACCAGCTCGACCCCTACACGAACGGAGGGCATGGTGACGGCGGAGACGAGCTGGACCTCCCGCGTCCGCCAGTGGGCGGCCGGTAGCACGGCGGCGGTGAAGCTCGGCGCGGCCGTGGTGGCGGCGCTGGCGCTCCTGGTGCTGCTCGGCGAGCTCGCGGCGTGGCGGCGGGTGCGGGAGGTCGAGCGCCGGGTGGTGCAGGTGGCGCCGACCCGTCGGTTCGCGGAGCTCGAGCGGGTGCGGGTGCCGGCGGAGCTCGCGGTGCCGGTGGTGCCGGGCCGGGTGCTCGAGCGGCTGGCGCGAGACTACGACCGGCCGGGGCTGGCGACGGTGACGGCCGGCGGTGAGGTGGTCGAGGCGCGGGGCGCGGTGCTTCCGGGCGGGCTGGCCGGGGCGGAGGTGGCGCTTGGGGAGTTTCGGCTGCCGCGGCTGCCGGAGGGCGGCGGGGCGCTGGTGACGCGCGAGCCGGGCGGCGAGGTGTCGCTGGTGGTCAAGCCGGAGGCGCGGCGGTTCGTGGGGCTGCGTTCTGAGTGGGCGGTCGGGGCGATGCTCTCGCCGGCGGATCCGGCGGGCGAGTGGCGCGGCTACGTGCGGTGGTCGGGGCTGCGGGTGGGGCGGGTGCACGTGGTCGCCGAGGGCGGCGCGCAGGCGCGAGCGGGCACGAGCTCGGCCTACGCGCTGGTCGGCGCCGAGGTGCGGTTCTAGAGCGGGCGCTACCGGCCGGAGAGGTAGACCAGGCCGAAAAGCAACGCGGCGACGGCGGCGAGAAGCAGGATGCCGAAGAGGCACCCGCGGCCGATCTGAGCGCCGGTCGAGCGCGTCTTGACGTTCGCGGCCACGGGCCGGTTCCGGACGATCAGGTAGTACGGGAGCACCACGATCCACAAGAGGGCCGTCGCCACGCCCCACACGGCGGGGCTCTGGTTGGCCGGGCCGATGGCGAGGCCACGCTCGCGGCGGATGCGGTCGGCGTCGACGGCCACCAGGACGGCGGAGAGCAGAACGACGGCGAAGACGATCAGGGTCATGGTGAGCTCCTCCCGCCGGCGAGGATGCCGGAGGCGGGCGCGCGCGTCAAGGCTTCGGGCGCGTGGCGAGACGGCTGGCGAGCAGCTCGAGCGCTTCGCGGGTGGCGGTCAAGGCGGCGAGCAGAACGGGCGCGAGCTCGGCGGCCTCGCCGGGAAGCGGCTCGGCGACGTAGGACGGGGCCGGAGGCGCGGGCGGGCGACCTTGCGCCTGGTCGAGCGCCGCGGCCAGCGCGTGCACGTCGACGCCGAGGGCGTCTAAGTAGGCCTCGAGGGTGGCCGTGTCGGGGCGGTGAATGCCGGCCTCGAGCTTGGATACCGTTCCGAGAGGGGGGCCGCCGCGATCGGGGAGGTCGATCTGGCGGAGGCCTGGAGCGAGGGGCTTGACAAGACTCCCGCAAACCGCTAGCTTCTGCGGCATGGTAGGAGCGAACGGAAAGCCGGAGACGCTGCAGGCGGCACGGGAGGCGGCGAACCTCTCGCGGCGTGAGCTTGCGGAGCGGTGCCGTGTGACGACCGCCGCAGTGGGGCATTGGGAGACGGGCGCGCATGCTCCGCTCGGGCCATCGCGGCTGGCGCTGGCGGCAGCTCTTGGCGTCGATCCCGAGACGGTCGACGGGTGGTTTCAGGGCAGCGCGGAGCGGGCGGCGTAGCGGCATGGCCGGCGCGACGGTGGCGCATGCGCGGCAGTACGTGCTCGGCTCTCCGTTCGCGGTGTGCGGCTCGCGCGACCTGACGGAGCGCGACCTCCCGCCGGCGATCTTCGGCAAGGTGTGGCGCGGCGAGCTCGGCGCTCCCGACGGCTACGAGCTCTGCGCTCTCTGCGCGGAGCGGGTGGTCGGGCGCGAGGCGATGCTGGGCGGGGCCTCGCGGCTGCGCGGGGAGGGGCGGTAGGTGGCGCGCCGCGGCCGGCCGGTGGGATCGCGCGCGGTGACGTGGCGCGCGCCGGGGCGGGAGCGGATGGTGGCGCGCCGGGTCGAGCTCGGCCTCTCTCAGCGGCAGGTCGCGAAGGCTCTCACCCGGCTCGGGCTCGCCACGGCGGCGCGCAGCGTGGGGCATTGGGAGGTTGGCACTTGCTCGCCGTGCGAGGCGCGCATGGAAGCGCTCTCTCTCGTGCTGGCAGTCGAGCTCTGGCAGCTCGAGGGCTGGCTCTGGCCTGGGCTGGCGGTGCCGTCGGCGCGGCTGCAGCGCGCGGTGGCGCTCGTCGACGCGGGCGCGCGTGCGGCGGGCGAGACGGCGGCGGCGGGAGGTTCCCATGCCAGCTAGGTTGCGGCGCGGCCCCTCGGCTGTCGAGTGCGAGCCGACCTTGGACCCGTACACGGTGAAGCGTCCCTACGCTCTCGCGCTGCGCGATGCGCTCGAGGGGCGGGCGGCGAGCGCCGCGGCGCGGCTGCACCTCTCGGCGCGGTTGGTCGAGGCGTGGGGCAACGCGTGCGACCCGCAGCGCTCGCCGCTGCAGGTGCTCGACGAGCTGCTTGCGGCGCTACTCACGCTCGGCGCGCGGCCGGCGGAGCTCGAGCCGGCGGTGGCGCTGCTCGCACGGCGGATCGGCCGCGAGCTCGTGCCGCTGCCGGAGGCGCTGCGCGAGAGCGTTACGGCGGCGGTGGCCGAGGCGGCGCGGGAGGTGGGCGAAGGGCTCGCCGTGGCGCTGGCCGTGGCCGAGGACGGCGAGGTCGACGAGCTCGAGGTGGCGCGGGCGCGCCGCGAGCTCGCGGAGATTCGCGACCGGACGGGCCGCCTCGAGGCGGCGCTCGACCGGGCGCACCAGGAGACAGTGCGGCGCCGGCAATCGAGCCGGGCCGGAAACGAGTAGGGCCGGCGCGCGGGAACGCGCCGACCCTGGGGGTACTGCCGATGATGCCGCAGAGTGTAGCACGGGGAACGCGGGCAGCGCGAGGCGCAACTGAGGCTCATTCCCTCGGCGTGGGGGGTGCAACTCCCCCGCCCGCAACCATCCCGGTTTCGTTCGACCTCCCGCTCCCCCACCGGGCGGCGGCGCGTCGCTTGGCGCTTTACATGGCCGGGCCGGGCCGGGCCGTGGTCGAGGCGCTCGAGCGGCTCGCGAAGCGGGACGGCTGGCGCGGGGGTGCGGCGTGAGCGCGCGGGAGCTGTGCGAGGCGGTTGCGACGCCGGAGGAGGTCATGCGCCTGGTCGACGAGCTCCGGTGGCGGGGCTTCCGGCGCGAGCTCGGGTGCCCGCAGCGTGTGGGGCGATACTGGATCGAGGCGGTCGACGAGGCGCGGCGGCTCTACCGGCTCACCTGGTGGCAGAAGCGGGAGCCGAAGCGGCGGCGGCGGCCGCGGGAGGGGGTGGCGCGGTGACGGGCTGGGAGCTGGTGCTGTGGGGCATCGTGGGCGCGGCGGGCGTGCTTTCGCTCGGGCTGGCGCTGCGGTGCCTGGTCGACGAGGCCGAGGCGCGGGCGCGGTCGCTCGCGCGGGGCGAGGATCCTGGGAGGGGCGAACCGTGAGCGAGGCGCGGGTGTTCGATCTGGTTGGGCGGCCGCTCGGGCTCTACCTGCGGCAGGGCATCGGCAATCCGCTGATCGCCGGAGTCTCCGGCGGCGGGGTGGTGGCCGTGGTGGAGGAGGTCACGAGCGCCGAGGATCGGGCGCGGACGGCGGATCTCCTCTGGCGGATTCGCGACGAGGCGCGCCGGCGGGCGGCGCTCCGGAGGTGCGCGTGACGGCCGGGCTGACGTGGCTTCGGCTCGACGCCGACCTTCCGGGGCATCCGAAGGTTCGGCGGCTGGCGCGGGCGCTCGGCATCGAACCGGTGACGGCCACGGGGCACGTGGTGACGCTCTGGTGCTGGGCGCTCCGCTACGCGGCAGACGGCGACCTTTCGGCATTCTCGGCCGACGACCTCGAGGACGGGGCCGGGTGGGGCGGCGAGCGGGGCGCGCTGGCGCGGGCTCTCGAGGAGGTCGGGTTCGTTGACGGCGGCGAGGACGGGGCCGCCGAGCTCCACGGCTGGCGGGAGCGGCAAGAGCGGGTGGTCGCGGTGCGGGCGGCGACGCGCGAGCGGGTGCGGCGGCACCGGGGGCGGTCGGGCGATGCCGAGGGCGAGCCGGAAGGCGTAACGGAGGCGGAAACCGCACCAGAGACGGACGCTCCGGAGGTGCCGAGCGTTACGCCGACGCTTCCGGCTGAGGCTTGTAACGCTGTAACGCGTTACAGCGTTACGGAAACGCTCCTACGTAACGGTACGGTACGGAACAAAGACTTAGAAATCTCTCAACGCGCGGGCGCGCGCGAGGCCGGGCCGGGCGACGAGCCGGAGGAGCCGGACGGGCCGGACCTCGAGGCCTACCGCTCGGCCGTGCTCGCGCTTCACCCGCGGCCGGGGCTCCCGGTGGAGCTCGAGCGGGAGCTCTGGCAGGCGAGGGGCTCGCTCCCGCCGCTGGCGGAGTTCCGCTCGGCGCTCGAGGCGTGGGCGGCGTGCGAGCAGTGGCGGGAGGGCTTCGCCGAGGCGGCGCCGCGGTGGCTCCGGGGCCGGGGGTGGAAGGGCAGGCCGCCGGGGCCGAGGCGGGCGGCGCCGCGGGGCGACGTGCCGCACCTCGGGCCGCGGCCGGTCGCCGAGCCGGTGCCGGAGCTCGACGTGGCCGGGCGGATCGCGGCGCTCGTGGCGGCGCTACCGGCCGGGATACCTGGGAGGGATGGTCTGGTCGAGGCGCTCGCGATGGCGGAGCAGGCCGGGGCGAAGCATGGGCCGGATGCGGCCGAGCGGATGCTCGAGGAGCTCGAGCGCGGCTACCTCGGCCGGATGGCGCGCGGTGAGCTCGGCGACGTCGAGGCGGCGCTCCGGGCAGAGCGGGTGGTCGACCAGGCGAGGGCGACGCTCGGCGCGAGCCGGTTGACGACGGAGGCGCTCGAGGCGCTGCGCCACCAGGCGATCGCGGCGGAGCTGGGGCTGCCGAAGCTCTCGCTCTTCGGGCCGCGGGAGGTGGCGGCGTGACGTGGCGCGGGACGGGCGAGCCGGTCGCGGGGTGGTGGGTCGAGGTCAACGTGGTCGAGGGCATGAGCTACGGGGCCGCGCTGGCGACCGCGCGCGACCTCGGCGGGGTGGTGGCCGAGACGCGCCGCGGGCTTCCGGGGTTCGATCTCTGGCGCCATCCCGCGGTCGACCGGGAGCTGACGGTGTGGCGCTCGGCGCGGGAGCGGACGCGAGAGGGCAAGCGGTGGGCGGCGCCGGCGGAGGTGGTGGCGTGGCTCGCCGAGGTGCTCGAGTGGGCGTGGGCGCGCGAGCGCTCGGCGGGGGTGGTGCAGTGAGCGGGGCGCTCGCGAGCTGGCGGGCGGTGCGGGTGTGGGACGGCATGACGGACGCCGAGGCGCGCAAGGCGGCGTGGCGGCTCGGGTGCACGGTGACGGTCGGGCACCGGCACGGGGAGGTGCGATTCGAGCACCCGGCCCACCCGAAGGCGGCGGTGACGCATGCGAGCCGGAAGGACGCGGCGCGCCACCTGGTGCGGTGGCTCCGCGAGGTGCAAGAGGCGCTCGCGGTGCTCGAGGCGTGGTGGCAACGCCGGCCAGTGGCGATCGACGCCGGCCTCGACCGGGTGACGTTCGGGGCGGAGGTGGAGACGTGAGGGCGCTGGTGCTCGCGCTGGCGCTGGCGGTCGCTCCTCTGCAGCCGGTGGCGCTGGTGTGGACGATCGCGCCGGTGCCGGTGCCACCCGACCCGGCGGATCCGGGGTGGATCCCGTGGCGCTTGGATCGGCTCGACGTGACGCTCGACGCCGGAACCGACCCGGTGACGCTCGCCGGCGCGCGGGTGCTCTACCAGGTGCCGGGGTGGGGCTTTCAGAGCTGGCGCGCGGGCGTGGTCGAGCGGTGGGCGGCGTGGGAGCGGCGGACGGTGGGCGGTGAGGTGCCGTGGGATCGGCCGTGTTCGCCGTGCCTGCTCTGCCTGGATTACCTCTGCGCGGACGGGGTGACGGAGCAGCGGTGCGGGCTCGTGGCGCGGCCTGCGGATCCGGCGGTCGGGCCGCCTACGGTGTGGGAGCTCGGCTCGCCGGTGGCGTGCGCCGGTCGGCCGGATCTGTTTGCCGACGGTTTCGAGTGGGGGCTCGGGAGGTGGGCATGGGCGAGCTGAGCGCGGGGCAGGGGGATCTCTTCGTTGGGGTGCCGGCGCTCTGTTTCCGGGCGCGCGCCGGGGCGGTGCGGCGGGAGGCGCCGGGGCTCCCGGTCGGGATGGTCGCCGCGGAGGATCGGGCGCGCCTGGTCGATCCCGGCTGGCCGGAGCGGGCGCTCGCGGCGATGCTCGAGGCCGGGCGGAGGCTCGGGCGGTTCACGGTCGAGGATGCGCGCGAGCTCGCGCGAGTGGAGGCGCCGACGGACCAACGGGCCTGGGGCGCGGTGGTGAACCGGGCGAGCCGGAGGGGGCTGATCCGGCGCGTGGGCTTCGCTCCCGCGCGCAGCTCCAACGGCTCGCCGAAGCCGGTGTGGGAGGTGACGGCGTGAGCTTGGACGTGGGGCAGGTGCTCGCGGATCTGCGCGAGCAGCGGGCGGAGACGGCGCGCGAGCTCGCGGCGCTCGACGCGGCGATCGAGGCGATCGGAGCGATCGTGTCGCCGGGCAGCCGGGCCGGCGCGACGCGGGGGCGGGAGCCGGAGCGGCGGACGGTGCGGCAGGGGAATGCACGGCGTGGGGCGCCGCCGGCGGTGAAGAGGGCAAGTGCTCCGGCGGCGAGGACGCCGGCCGTGGCTGAGGAGCCGCGGGCATTCACGGGGCGGCTGCCAACGGGCGGCGAGCACCTCCGGTTCGATGGCGAGCACGCCGAGCGGGACGCGCGGCAGGCGGCGCGGCACCTCGCCGGGCGGGGCTTCCGGCGCACCACCTCGAGGCCGGTGCAGGCGGGGGAGTTCGATCTTCTCAAGAGCGCCAAGCGGGGCGAGTACCACCTCCTATACGTGCCGCGGCCCGAAGACGGCGAAGCGGAGGCCGCGGCGTGAGCGGGTGCCGGTACTGCGAGGCGGAGACGCCGGCCGGGGTGGCGACGTGCGAGACGTGCGCGCGGGGCGAGGCGCGCGGGCGGCAGGCGCGGGACTGGCAGGTTCCGCTCGACCACTGCCCCTGGGCCAGCGGTCGGCGCGACATGGTGGAGGCCTACGGCGAGCCGGCGGACTTCCACGGGCTCACGACGTGCGCCTGGTGCCACGGGTGGGCCGACCGCGAGCTCGAGCTCTACCGGCAGGCGTGCGGGCGGGGTGAGGCGTGATGGCTCCGGAGGCGGCGGTGCGGCCGTGGCTTCGGGCGGTCTACGGGTACACGAGCACGCGGGAGGATGCGATCGCGGCGCACGCGTACCGGCTCGGCGCCGGGCAGGTGGTGGCGGCGCTCGAGGCGCGGGCGGAGCTCGCGCGGGGCTTCGGAGGCATGCAAGAGGCCGCGACGCTCGGATTCGTGCTCCGGGGCGTGCGGGAGGAGCTCGGGCTGTGAGACGGCATCCCGAGTCGGCGGCTGCTGAGGCACGGCGCCGGGCGGGGCGGTTGCGCTCGGAAGCTCTCGAGCGGGTGCTCCGGTTTCAGTTGCGGGCGGCCGGTCTGGACGACGGGCTGGCGGAGCAGGTGCGTTTCCATCCTCTGCGCCGGTGGCGGTGGGATTTCGGGTGGCCGGCGGAGCGGCTCGCGGTCGAGGTCGACGGCGGGCTCTACATTCGGGGGGCGCATTCGAGGCCGGCGGGCCAGCTTCGCGACATGGCGAAGCAAAACGAGGCGGTGCTCGCCGGCTGGCGGGTGCTGCGGGTGACGCGCGACCACCTCGCGAGCGGTGAGGCGTTGGGGTGGATTGCTCGAGCTCGAGGCCGGGAGGATTTCGGCCGGGGTCGAGGTGGCGCTGCGGTACGGTCGGGTCGTGGCGATGGCACCTCTCCGGCCGTGTAAGGCGCCGGGCTGTCCGCGGCTTGCGGCGGACGGTTGGTGCGCGGCGCACGTCGGGGAGCGGCACCGTCGGTTCGATCGGGAGCGGCCGGGCACGGCGGCGCGCGGGTACGGTGGGGCGCATCGGCGGTGGCGCGCGGCGGTGCTCGCGCGCGATCCGATCTGCAGGGCGTGCGGCGCGGCGCCGGCGACGGTGGCGGATCACGTGACGCCGCTCTCCGCCGGCGGCGGGTGGGAGCTCGCCAACGGGCAGGGGTTGTGCCGGGCGTGTCATAACGGCAAGACGGCGCGCGAGCGGGCGGCGCGGGGGCGCGGGTGAAAGCCTACGCGTCGGGGCCGGGCTGGCGGATTTTCCACGGCGACGCGCTCGAGGTGCTGCCGGAGCTCGATGGCATCGGGGCGTTGGTGACGGACCCGCCCTATAACTCGGGCGGGCAGTTCCGTGGCGATCGGGCCGGGCAGGGCACGCGGGCGAAGTATGCAAACTCCGAAAGCGTGGCGGCAAAGCTGCTGCCGGAGTTCACGGGGGACAACCGCGACCAGCGGGGGTTCTTGCTCTGGGCGTCGCTCTGGCTCGCGGCGGCGCATCGGCGCGCGGTGCCGGGCGCGGTGGCGGTCGTGTGGTCGGATTGGCGGAAGCTTCCCACGGTGGCGGACGCGGTGCAGGTGGGCGGTTGGGTCTGGCGCGGGATTGGCACGTGGCAGAAAACGGTCGCGCGGCCGCGGCTCGGCGGGCTCTGGGCGGGCTCCGAGCATTTCGTGTTCGCGACGAAGGGGCCGCTGGCCGAGCATGGGCGCGGGGTGCCGTCGGTGCTCACGGCGTCGCCGATCGCCGGGGCCAAGCGGTTGCACTTGGCGGAAAAGCCGGAGCCTGTGATGCGGTGGGCGCTCGGCGTGGTTCCGCCGGGCTCGCGGGTGGTCGACCCGTTCGCGGGCTCGGGGTCGACGCTGCGCGCCGCGGTCGACCTGGGTTTCGAGGCGGTCGGGGTGGAGCTCGACGAAGCGTTCTGCGAGGTGGCGGCGCGGCGGATGGCGCAGCGGACGCTCGCCGGCGAGCTCGCCGAGCTCGAGGCGCCGGGGGAAGGGGGGGGCGAATCCCTGGAGGCGGGGCTCTCGTGACCGGCGCTCGGACGCGTAAACACGGCCGCGAAATGCGCCAAGCAAAGGGGCTGCGCGGATAATGGCCGGGCGGCGGCCCACGCCGACGGCGCTCAAGGTGCTGCGCGGGAATCCTGGGAAGCGAGCGCTCGCGAAATCGGAGCCGAAGCCGCGGCTCGTCGCGCCGCCTCCGCCGAAGAGAATCCGCAAGGCTGCGGGCGAGATGTGGCGGCGCCTGGTGCCGGTGCTCGCGCGGTTGCGGGTGCTGACGGAGGGCGACGTCGCGGCGCTCGAGCTCACGTGCAACGCGTGGGCTGACTACCACGAAGCGCAGGCGGCGATCGACGCGGCGGGCGGCGCCTGGTACACGACGATCAACGAGGCCGGCGGCGAGCTTGTGCGCGCGCACCCGGCACTGACGGAGCGGAGCGACGCGTGGCGCCGGTTCCGCGCGGGGCTGGTGGAGTTCGGGCTGACTCCGGCGGCGCGGACGAAGGTTGCCGCGGCGCCGGAGGATCCCGACTCGGCGCTCGAGGAGTTCCTCGGCCCGCGCGAGGTGGTGAAGTGACGGCGACGCGCAAGGCGCCGAAGCGGCCGGCGAAGCGCGCGGCCAAGCCGGCGGCGAAAGCCGCGCCGAAGGGGAGAGCGCCGGCGGTGCCGCGGCGGGTGGTGCCGGCGTGGGAGAGCTACGCGGAGGCGGTGGCGACGGAGCGCGAGCCGGCATCGCGGTTCGTTCGGTTGGCGGCGGAGCGGTTCCTCGGCGAGCTTTCGCGGTGGGGCACGAAGCCGGGGCGGGCGTACCGATTCGACGAGGCCGAGGCGTCGCGGGTGGTGCGCGCCTTTCCGGCGCTCTTCCGCCATCACAAGGGCGAGTGGGCCGGGCGGGCTTTCGAGCTCGAGGCCTGGCAGCAGTTCCTCGTGGCGCAGGTCTTCGGGTGGCGCGCGAAGGATGGCCGGCGTCGGTTCCGGAAGGCCTACGTCGAGGTGCCGCGCAAGAACGGGAAGTCTCAGATTGCGGCTGGGGTGGGGCTCCTCTTGCTCTGCGCCGACGGCGAGCCGGGCGCCGAGGTCTACTCCGCGGCGACGAAGCGCGACCAGGCGTTGCTCGTGCACGATGAGGCGACGCGCATGGTCAAGAGCTCGCCGGCGCTGGCGCGGCGCGTGGGGGCGTTCCGTCACAACCTCCACGTGACGGCGACGCATTCCAAGTTCGAGCCGCTCTCGGCGGACTTCAACACGTTGGACGGCCTCAATCCTCACGGGGTCATCGTCGACGAGCTGCATGCTCACCGGTCGCGCGACCTCCTCGACGTGCTCGAAACGGCGATGGGCGCGCGCCGGCAACCGCTCCTCTTCCTGATCACGACGGCCGGCCACGGTCGGGCCTCGGTGTGCTGGGAGCTCCACGAATACGGCCGGCAGGTGCTCGAGGGCACGGTCGAGGATCCTTCCTTCCTGGCCTACATCGCCGGGGCGGACGCGGGCGACGATTGGACGGAGCCGGCGACGTGGCGCAAGGCGAATCCGAACCTCGGCGTGAGCGTGAAAGAGGACTACCTCCGCCGGGAGTGCGACCAGGCGCGGGCGATCCCTGGGAAGCAAGCGGCGTTCCGGAGGTTACACCTCAACGAATGGACGGAGCAGCGGACGGTGTGGCTCCCGCTCGAGGCGTGGGACGCATGCGCCGGGCCGGTCGATCCGGCGGAGCTCGCCGGCCGCCGGTGCTACGTCGGGCTCGACCTCTCGACCTCCCGCGACGTGACGGCCGCGGCGTGCTACTTCCCGCCGGAGGATCCCGAAGACGAGACGGAGGGCGGGGCGGTGCTCGCGCAGTTCTGGATCCCGGCTGAGAACGTGGCCGAGCGGGTGCGCTCGGATGGCGTGCCGTTCGATTCGTGGATCGACGGCGGCTTGGTGACGGCGACGCCGGGAAACATCGTCGACTATGCCTGGATTCGGGAGTGGTTTCATTCGCTGCGGGAGGGGCTCGACCTCGAGGTGGTCGAGGTGGCCTACGACCCGTGGGGCGCGGTGCAGCTCGCGACGGAGCTGCAGGAGGATGGGTTCCTCATGGTGCCGATGCGGCAGGGCTTCCAAACGATGGCGCCGGCGCTGCGGGAGCTCGAGCGCCTGGTGCTCGGCCGGCGGCTCGCGCATGGCGGGCACCCGGTGCTCCGTTGGATGGCCGGCAACGTGGCAGTGAAGCTCGACCCGGCCGGCAACGCGAAGCCCGACAAGGCCGCGGCCGCGGATCGAATCGACGGGATCGTGGCGCTCGCGATGGCGGTGGGCCGGGCGTCGCTCGCGGCCGGAGCTCGGGAGGTCGACCCCGACGAGCTCCTGATGGTGCTCTGATGCGCGGCCTCGAGGCATGGCAGGGGCTCGCCGGGGTGGCGCTGGTGGCGGCCGGCGCGGGGCTGCGGTGGGGAGCGTGGGCGGCGCTGCTCGCGGCGGGGGCGCTGGTGTTCGCGGACTACGCGATGGGACGGAGGGACGGCCGGTGATACTGCGGGATCTTGTGGAGGCGCGGGGCGGGGTGCTGCCGGGGGCGGCGCCGGCGAACGCGCCGGGGTGGCTCGTCGACCTCTTCGGCGGCGGGAGGCGAACGGGCGCGGGCGTGGACGTGTCGGAAGAGTCGGCGCTCACGTTCTCGGCGGTGTACGGCTGCGTTCGGATTCTGGCCGAGTCGGCGGCGAGCTTGCCGCTCAAGGTCTACCGGCGGGCCGGGGCGCGGGGCAAAGCGACGGCGCGCCAGCATTGGGCCTGGTCGCTCTTGCACGACGCGCCGAATCCGGAAATGACGGCGGTGGTGTGGCGCGAGCTCGGCATGGTGCACGTGCTCACGTGGGGCAACGCGTACTCGCGGATCGAATGGGCCGGCAACGGGGCGGCGCGGGCGTTGTGGCCGATCCATCCTTCACGCGTCACGGTGAAGCGCTCGGCCGCCGGGGCGGTGTTCTACGAAGTGCGGCCGGATCCGGCGACGGATCCGCCGGGCGGGCACCCGGCGATCCTCGAGCCGGCGGACATGCTGCATGTTCCGGCGCTCGGCTGGAATGGCCTGGTGGGGCTCTCGCCGGTGCGGCTCGCGCGGGAGGCCGTGGGGCTCGGGCAGGCGGCCGAGGCGTTCGGCTCGGGCTTCTTCGGCAACGGCGCGCGTCCGGGCGGGGTGCTCTCCGTCAACCAGGCGCTCGACCCGAAGGCGCGGGCGAAGATCGCCGAGGCCTGGGAGGCCGCCCACCAGGGCGTCGAGCGAGCCGGGCGGGTGGCGGTGCTCGGGCTGGGCGCGAGTTTCACAGCGACGACGATCCCGCCCGAAGACGCGCAGTTCCTCGAAACGCGGCGCTTTCAGGTGTCCGAAGTGGCGCGGATCTTCCGGGTCCCGCCGCATATGCTCGCCGACCTCGAGCGGGCGACGTTCTCTAACATCGAGCATCTCGGACTCGAGTTCGTCATGCATTCGCTCCGCCCGTGGCTCGTGCGGTGGGAGCAGGAAATCAACCGCAAGCTCTTCGGCACCTCCGGCACGGCGGGGCTCTACGCCGAGCACGCGGTCGACGGCCTGCTTCGGGGCGACCAGGCGAGCCGGTTCGCGGCCTACGCGGTGGGGCGCCAGTGGGGGTGGCTCTCGGCCGACGACGTGCGCGAGCTCGAGAACCTTGCGCCGCTGCCGGACGG
>Ga0209506_1002625_pt1 | contig 15721 bp, 15 predicted proteins | sample AD_JPNHG2_MetaG_FD_184409 | JGI IMG/M metagenome (GOLD analysis project Ga0209506, IMG submission 184409) | Active sludge microbial communities of municipal wastewater-treating anaerobic digesters from Japan - AD_JPNHG2_MetaG (SPAdes) (version 2) | ecosystem: Engineered > Bioreactor > Anaerobic...
AAGGACTAAATAAAGAATATAACACTTTCAATCATATCATCATCAGTGAGTTCACTTATGAAAAAGTTAAAGACCTGGTAAATGCCAATTACCTGGATGAAGTGAAGGTTAAAGGAAAAAATATCGCCGTTAAAATATATGAGCTCGTCAGCTTGAAGTAATAAACCATATTTTCCCCCTTATGGTTAATATATTATATTGTTAAAATATATGAGTTCATCAGCTCAAGTAACAATCTAATATTATTTCAAATTGACAGCTCCTTGCCCTCCCTGCGGCAGTAGGAATCCATTTATTCATCAAAGTTCCGTATGAACGACAGGTATTAACAATGGGTTTCAACCCGGTGCAAAGCTATCAGGAAAGTCGTTATCTCTTTTTCTGCCATTTATGATCTATCAATATAATGATGATATTATTTTATTCCAGATCAATGCTTAGCTGATCAAGATAAGCACTAATGCGTTTGTTGCATAAATCAATATAAGCGGGCTCAATTTCATACCCGGTAAAATATCGTTTTGATTTTAAAGCTGCTATAGCAGTTGTTCCGCTACCCATAAAAGGATCAAGAACAATGTCATCCTTAAAGGAATAAAGTTGAATTAAGCGATAGGGCAATTCTTCAGGAAAAGGAGCAGGGTGGCCTATTTTTTTTGCCGATTCGGCTTTCATAACCCACACGGATTTTGTCCACTGAATAAAGTCCTCTTTACTTATAGTGTTTTGTCTATTCTTTTTATTCCGATAGAAATCACCCTTGGAAAAAACAAGAATGTATTCATGAATATCTCTTAAAATTGGATTGGCAGCACTCAACCAACTTCCCCAGGCAGTTGACGGACTTGCACTTGCGGCTTTATTCCATATTATTTCACCCCTCATATTGAATCCAATCTTAATCATAATTTGAGAAATATAATCTGAAAGAGGGATATAGGGTTTTCTGCCAACATTAGCGACATTGATACAAGCTCTTCCACCATTAACTAAAACTCTGTAGGTCTCTTTAAAAGCATTTTCCAATAATTGCAGATATTGTTTTAACGATAAATCCTGATCATAATCTTTGCTGACATTATAGGGAGGCGAAGTAATCATTAATTGAACAGAATTATCAGGAATTTCGTGCATATTTTCTGCCGAACCGAGAATAACCTTATTCAAATATTCTTCCGGGAAAGGATTTTCCGTTTTATCATTAACTTTCTGGATTGGTAATTCTTCATATAATTTAGAATTATAGAACTTGGAAGAATCGTGATTAATTCTTCCTTTGGTTCCAAAAGGACTCGTGAAGGTACCTGTTTTTGTCATAGATTGCCTTTTATCCTCTTACCATTAATATAAAATTAATACCCCTTTCCATTTATTTGGCTCCCAATAAGTTAATCACTATTTTTCTTTTTAATTTTCCCTCTTGATTTGTCAAGTAAAGATGTAGAATTAGAATTTTCTTCCTTTTGAAATAATGGGAGATATTATTTTTTCAAATCATCCAAAATTTGAATTAATTGGTGCATTTGAGTGTAGGAATAATCTTCATTATCTACTCTTTCTTTTTTACATATTACTTCTGAGTTTTGCCTTGCAGTTTCCAATTTATCTTTCAGCTTTTCGTATAAAGAGGCGATATAATACTGATTTTTACAATATTCCGGAATATATTTACATAATTCAACAATAATTTCATCACAGTTGACAAAACATTTATCCGTATTTTTAAAGTGTAAAAGGAACCAAAACTCTATACAAGGTCTGGATTCAATTATTGCCAATCTTTCTTTTGCCTTAACCAGCAACTCAATACTTTCTTTTTGACGATTGTATTTATCAATTTGGTTTTGGTTATAAATCGCATCCATATCCAAAACATAAAATATATACTTATAATTTGTTTTTTTGGGTTTAGCAAGTTGGTGTTTAATATCCTTAAAGGTCTTTTCAAAATCGGCATTGCTGATCTGGGGTTTCAGCTCTATGTGCAAATTCTTGTATCTATCTTTTTTAAGACAAGTTAAATATACCTTTTCCGTTTCACCTTCACAGAAACATAATACCGTATTTTTGAATGGTCTTGTCGGTTTATTCGTCCTTGGTTTCATTTTCACCTTCCAAGAGTGTAGTTCCCAGATTAGGCAAGCCGCCAATTAAACCCTTTCTATAAATACTTTCTATGGAGTGTTCTTTACGCACAGGATATTCTGAAACGCTAATAAGAGAAGTACTTCCATCTTCATTTCTTTCTGTAATCCAAATGGCATCTCTGCGTAAAATATCTTTTTCTTTTAAGAGAGCTGTGTTTTGAGAAGTAAAAATTAACTGTCCCTGGCTTTTATTTCTTAAAAAAGTGCTAATAAAATGAATAATCAAATCTATATGTAATGAAGTTTCTATTTCATCTATTGGAACAACCTGATTTTTATATAATAGTTCAAATAGAACTCCCACCAAACCAAAATATCTTTGAGTTCCCATTGATTCATTATAATAATTGATAGAGAAAGAGCCAGATGTTGTTTTATGAAAAAATTCGGTCTGAAGAACATATATTACATCTTCCTTCTTACCAATTTCTTTATGTTGAGCACCTATTTGAGCTATTAATTTAGGTGGTACATCCGTAAAGGTTATTTTCCTTTCCTTAATAGTAAAATCTTCTATACAAAAATCGGCTCTTTTTAGCAATTCAATATATAGCGATTTATAGCGTTGTTCTTTTTCGTGACTATTGAGGAAATTAAAATAATTGTACTCAAAAAGATCTACCTTATAATCCAATATTCGTGTTAAAGTTTCAGTAAACCAATCCCTTGCTTTTTGGATCGGACCTGAATATTCAATCGTTGCAACTCTTGAAAGAATAGATTGGTTATGGACAGTTAGTTCCAGAGTATCTTTTTGTTTTTTATCTACATCGGCACTCTTCCAAATGTATTTGTATTTTGGATCATCTATATTTATAAGCTTGCGCGAAAAAATTAGTTTTTTTCTTCCCAGATCATAATGACTCAACTTCTCCTGAATAATTTGTTTTGTATTCATTTCCAAATAATAGCTATATACAACTCCATTCTGGAGAAAATCAATCTCAAAAATAGATGACTTATCTTCATCCAAAGCAAAAGGAGTTATTGGAATAGGAATTTCTTTGTTTATAGAAGTATTACTAATAAATAGTTTGATAAAATCCAAAGCCATAAGCAGATTAGTTTTTCCGGAGGCATTAGCTCCATAGATCATAGCCATTCTAAGAATTCTTAGCTTTGGTTTTTCAACCGAAACTACATAATAGTCCTCCAGGGTTTTGTCACTGGTGGCACGAAAATCCAAAGTTACTTTATTCCGGATGGAAAGGAAGTTTTGGACACTAAAGGTAATAATCATTTTATTCTCCTTATTTGCATTTCTTCTGCATTTTAGAGACATTATAATTAGATACAGTTCAATGTCAAGCGAAATTTTGCAGTTTTTCTGTAATTTCCCTACTACAATTTTCCCCAGAGCCAAAAATCCGTCTAAATAGAAGTGTCACCCTCGGGGCTCTCCCAAAGTTTTAGATAAGGTTTTAAAGTTTTATATTTATCATTTTACAAGTGATTTACACCACCATCGCAATCATTGTGCTCCCCTGCGGGTTTTTTAATTGGCAAGCTAAAATTTGTAGAGCGGGCATTTTGCTTTTTCATTTAGGTTTTATCATAAGTTCTTCCCTTGCCGGCTAACGATATGCTATTCAATAAGATCCCTTATGCTTCCCGTATCGTGATATGGGAATCATAAGGGAATCATATCGGAATTATATCGGCAGCGAGCCAGCAAAAAATTGGCAAGCAAGGGACAATATAAAAAAAGCAAATATCGTGTTAGTCAAAAGCTTTAGGAAAGGAATTCACTAAAGCAAATAACCTGTTTTGGAGAGAATTATAGAAAGAGCTTACTTATATAAAAGAATTGACAGCAAGGACAAATATAAAAAGGTGGATTTTTATAGCTAATTTGAAATTAAATAATAAAATAGACATTCATAGAGGAGAAGAAAATGAAAAGTAATGGATGCAGATATGGAACGCACCGGGTAATTGAGCCAAAAGGTGTTTTACCGCAACCGGCAAAAATATTGAATAACGATATGAGCGAAATTTGGGATAATGAAATGCTGATTGATGTTATTCGTTTAAATATTGATTCCGCTTCCTTTCATCAGATTAAAAACAAGCTTATTGCCCAAGGACATCAGGATTTGGAAAAGGCATTTGCGGAACACGCTATTGAACTTACCAACAGAACCGGCAAGCATAAAAATGAAGATACGGGTTCTGGCGGAATGTTTATCGGCAGGGTTGCCGCTATAGGTGATAAATTTGAGATGAAGGAAAAAGTGAAAGTGGGGGATAAAATTGCTTCTTTGGTTTCGCTTTCACTAACTCCCCTTAAAATAAATAAAGTGAAAAAAGTGCTGTTAGACAAGGATCAAATGGAAATTGAAGGTCAAGCAATTCTTTTCAGCAGTGGCGTTTATGCCAAGTTGCCGAATGATCTGGATGAAAATTTGGCGCTTTCCGTTTTGGATGTTGCCGGAGCTCCAGCTCAAGTAGAGCGACTGGTAAAACCGGATGATACAGTTGTTATTATTGGAGCTAACGGTAAAAGCGGTATTTTATGCAATGCCGTAGCGAAAGAAAGGGCAGGAATTGGTGGAAAAGTGATCGGTGTAGTACGCAATGAAAGTTATATTCCTACCTGCAAGGAAACCGGTTGTGACGAAGTTATTCTTGCCAGTGCTACGGATGCTATCACTATTCAAAAAGAGGTCTCGCGCCTTACTAATGGCAAAATGGCGGATGTGGTAATCAATGTTGTAAATACTGAAGATACTGAATTGCCGAGTATTATGGCAGCCAAAGACCGTGGTATGGTTTATTTTTTCTCTATGGCAACTTCTTTTACAAAGGCAGCTTTGGGGGCAGAAGGAATTGGTGCCGATGTAGATATGATGATAGGTAATGGTTATGCCCATCATCATTCCGAAATTGCTTTAGATTTATTACGGCGCAATCCTGTTTTAATGAAGATATTTAAAGAACGCTATGCGGAATAAATAAAGAGGACAAAATGAGCAAACTAATTGACATTAAAAGCATTGCCACTCCTGAACAATGGAATGACTGGCATTGGCAAATTAAAAATCGCATCACAACTCACGCTCAACTATCCAAATACATTGAACTGCAACCCGAAGAAGAAGCGGTTTTTAAGAATAAGGTATTTTCTTTCCGGATGGCTATCACTCCTCATTATCTTTCTTTGATTGATCACAGTAATCCCTATGATCCGATCCGTTTACAGGCAATTCCGCGCATTGCGGAAAGCCATATTTCGCCATCCGATATGGCAGATCCTTTAAGTGAAGATGCCGATGCCCCTGTTCCTGGAATGACACATCGCTATCCTGATCGGGTTTTGCTTCTTTTAACTGATCAATGTGCAATGTATTGCAGGCATTGTACCCGCAGGAGAAAAGCAGGTGAACATGATGCTCCTATGCCCAAAGAAAATGTGGAAAAGGCATTGGAATATATAAAAGAACACAAAGAAGTGCGCGATGTTATTTTAAGCGGAGGCGATCCTCTCACTTTAAGTGACGAGCGTTTGGATGATATTTTAAACAGATTAAGTAAGATTGAACATATAGAAATTGTGCGGTTGGGCACCAGAACTCCGGTTGTTTTGCCACAACGCTTTACGGATTCATTGTTGAAAATTTTGCAGAAATATAAGTTTGTTTGGCTGAATACGCATTATAATCATCCCAATGAACTTTGTGAGGACTCCTGTAAAGCGCTTGCCAAAATTGCTGAAACAGGAATTCCAATGGGCAATCAATCCGTGTTGCTGAAAGGTGTAAACGACAATGTAGATGTAATGAAAGCCCTGGTGCATAAACTGGTGAAAAATAGAGTTCGCCCTTACTATATATATCAATGTGATTTATCCGAAGGTATCAGCCATTTCCGCACCCCTATTGCCAAAGGAATTGAAATTATGGAAAGTTTGAGAGGTCATACCTCCGGATTATGTGTTCCAACTTATGTGGTAGATGCTCCAGGTGGTGGAGGAAAAATTCCTGTGATGCCCAATTATGTTATTTCCCAAATGCCGGGTAGAGTTATTTTACGAAATTATGAAGGTTTTATTACAGCATACACAGAACCGGAATTTGTGGAACAGGACAAAAGCAAATACCGTGAACTTTGTGCGGATGAATATAAATCCACAGAAGGTATAATGGCTTTAATGCGGGGTAAAAAAGTAGCCATAGGTCCCGCAGAAACGAAGCGTAATCGTCGTAGAAAACATTAAAGGGGACTTTTTGGAATTCTCCTGGATTTCCTGCAGGCGTTACAAAAATATAGCGATTGTGGGAATCTGTAAAAATGCAGGTAAGACAACTGTCCTGAACTATATTCTGGCAAAATATCCTTTTCCGTGGGGTATTTTGAGTACAGGACGCGATGGTGAAACGGAAGATACTTTGTTTAAAATTCCCAAGCCCAAAGTGAAAATTCCTGAGGGCTGTTTTTTTTGTACCGATGCTAAAACCCTGTTACAACACGGCTCGGGAATAAGCATTCTGACTAAAACCTCTTTTCAAAGCGGAAGCAGAGAACTCTGGATAGTAAAAAGCGAAAAATATCTGGAAACGGAAATAACCGGTCCCGCAAGCGTTAGCGGACAAATTGCCTGCGCTGAATTACTGCAAAAAATGGGAGCTGAAAAAGTTCTAATAGATGGCTCTCTGGACCGTAAATCCATTGTTTTAAGCAATTCCGTTGATGCCATAATTTTAACTGCCGGAGCCAGTTTTGGTAATCAGCAGGCAATAATTGAAGAACTAAAACGACTGATAACTTTATCTCAGATTGGAACATACCTAAGCCCCACCTTACAAAAACTTGCCGAACAAAATAAGATATTGATAAAAAACAAAGGAAGATGGAAACAAACGGGCTTGATGTCTTTAATTGCCAATGAAACCAAGTTGCTGGAAATTTTAAGTAATCTGGAAAAACCAAGCCATCTCTATCTTCCCGGTGCCTATACAAGCAGTGTGAATAATCGTTTAGGAAAACACCTAAGCGGAATTCAACTTATTTTTCGTCACCCGGAATGTATCAAACTTAGTAGTAATGAACTTGAGGTCTTTTTAAAAAATCATAAACCCCTTGCCTTAATTCCTTTCAAACTGAAGGCAATAGCGCTCAATCCTAAGGGAATTGGTAACAGCGATATTGATGCCGATGAATTTCATCAGAACTTACGCAGAACTTTTAAAGAATATCCTCTGTTGGATGTGATGGAGATATAAAATAGTGACGGACCGCGATAATTTAACCCGAGTAACTGTAAATTTAGGTCTGTTTTCCAATATTTTATTATCTATTGTCAAAACCTGCGTAGGCATTTTAGGTCATAGTGCTGCTCTTTTAGCCGATGGTATAAATTCCACTTCCGATGTTGTCTATTACATTGCCGTTAAAATCTTTATGAAACAAGCCCAAAAACCTGCCGATGTAGAACATCCTTATGGTCACAGACAACTGGAATCTATTTCTGCAATTGTGGTTGGCGCGTTTATTCTTACTACCGGAATAGCCATTTTTTGGGAATCGGTAAATAAGGTCTATGATTTGCTTTCCAAAACGGAAATTGGACAACCCCTTTCTATTTGGACTTTAGTTATAGCGCTCTTTACCTTTGGCTTGAAAATTTTCCTCTATACTTACACTCGCAAAAACATACCCAAAACCAAAAATCCTACTCTCAAGGCATTGGCTAATGACCATCTGAATGATATTATGGCAGCCGTAGCTGTTGTAGTTGGTGTCCTTTTGGGTCGTCTTGGCTATTATTGGATGGACCCAGCTGCTGGAGCTATAGTTGCTATTTATATCATAAAAACCGGAGTAGAAATAATAATGGAATCCTCAAGAGAACTGATGGATTATCTTCCTGACGAGGATTTTGTGCGTGAACTGAAAACCGAAGCAATGGCTGTGGAAGGAGTTCGTAGTATTGAAGACCTGGGTATTCATCGTTTCGGTCCCTATTTTACAGTGAATATGACTATTACAGTGGATGGAGATATCAGCGTTGATAAAGGCAATATTATTTCCGATTCTGTAGAAAAACGCCTGCTGGATAAATTCAGCACCGGCTTAAGACAAGTTCATATTCACTTCCATCCTTACTTTGAAAAACACTCTTCTACAGACCCCAAACCGGGCTCTAAAACAAACATTGGAGTTAACTTATGAATTGGGGAAAAGACATTCTTCTCGCCTTTATTTTTCTGCTTCTAACTACTTTTTGTCTTATCAGTTTAATGGGTATCAATCCTAAACATTCTGCAGAAATTAAATCCGATTTACAAAAACCCTCAGAACCCTGGATAATTCAAACCATTCCTGAGGGAGGAAGTATTTTTTCCGTGCTGGCAAATTTGAATTTACCCTTGAAAGAAGTTGGCTTGCTGGCTTTTAAATTCGGTGACTATATTGATGTATCCACTATTCAACCTGGGGATACGCTGAAAATATTGCTTTCGGAAGATAAACAACACATTGCTAAAATGGTGTTTGTGCAGGAACCAACTACCCGTCATCATTTTACGGTTAGTGCCGATTCTCTTGTCTATTCCCTGGAGGCATTACCCGTTAAAAGAGTTAAACGCATCCTGGAAGGAAAATTAGAAGGGACATTGGATGCTTCTCTATTAGCTATGGGTTTTGCTCCTCAGGATAAACAAGCAATAAATAACGGCTTGGAAACAGAAATAAATTTTGCCCGCGATGCGCGTAACGGTGATTTTTTCCGCGTCTTTGTAGAAGAACGCATTTTTGAAGGGAAAACCCTGCCCGGCAGAAAAATATTCTATGTTCAATATAGCGGTGAACGAACCGGCACTTGTGAACTTTTCCGTTATGAAGATGAGGAAGAAAAATCAGTGCTAAACGGTCTTTATACTAAAGAAGGAAAAAGCTGCCACAGCAACGGAATTGGCTTTCCTTTATCTGTAATTCATCTTGTTTCTCCTTTTGGCAGACGCCTTGATCCTTTTTATGGAAACTGGGCTAATCATCAGGGAGCTGATTATCGTGCGCATTATGGAACTCCTGTTTATGCCGTAGCCAATGGAAAAGTTACGGATGCAGGTTATAACGGCGGCTGGGGAAATGAAATTCGGATAAAACATCCCAGTGGACTTACAACTCAATATGCACATCTTTCTTCAATGAGTGTCCGCAAAGGACAGACCGTTAAAAAAGGACAAATTATAGGACGCGTTGGCTCTACAGGACGTTCCACAGGTGCTCATCTGCATTTTGGTTTAATCAAAGGTAAAAAGTATATCAATCCTACAAACTTGAAAATGGTAGGAACGGAAAAGCTGAATGAAACGCAGATGGCAAGGTTCAAAAGCCAGCAACAGATAATTCTGCAGGATATGGAAAATTTGATGCATTCCAAACCTGTGATCGCCAGTGCAAAAAAATAGATAGAACAAAGAGATAAAGAGAGAAAGAGATAATATTAACAAAGAGATAAAGAGATAAAGAGGAAAAAAGATAATTTGAACAAAGAGATAAAGAGGAAAAGAGATAATATTAACAAAGAGATAAAGAGAAAAAGAGATAATTCTAACAAAGAGATAAAGAGGAAAAGAGATAATTTGAACAAAGAGATAAAGAGGAAAAAAGACAATATTAACAAAGAAAGAGGTGTTCTCAGTTTTTTCTATGTTCTCATTGTAAAAAAATCTCTTTTCCTCTTTTTCTCTTTGTGAAAAAAAATACCCTCTTTTTCTCTTTTCCTCTTTGTGAAAAATAAAATCTGCGTGCTACATCAAAACATTGTAACTATAATAACCAAAACCGAAAAGAACAGCAAACACAATAAATCCCTGTAGCTAAACTTCTGCCGATGCAGTTTACTTCGTTTTCCTTCACTTCTAAAACCTCTTAATTCCAAAGCAATAGCTGCTGTTTCACTGCTTCTGATCAGTTCTGCCAAAGCCGTAATGGACAATTGTTTATAAACCTGTAAGCGTTTGGAAAAAGATAAATCGGCAGCATCAATTCCTCGCAATTTAAGCCCGGTAACAAATCCTTTTAACTGCCCTAAGAACTTCGGTACCAAATGAATAGCATAAGAAAGCATAAAGGATAGCTCTTCGGGTAAACGAATAGCCGAAAATGCTTTGGAAAATTCGGTATAATCCATTACTGCTAATGCCTTGGCACAATAAATAACGGTTAATAAACGCAAAGTTAGCTGTAGAGAAATAAGAACTCCCTCCTCGCTGATTTTTAGTATTCCATAAGACCAAAGCAATGTTCCTGTGCGTCGGAAAACAATTTGAAAGAAAGCTAAAACCAATAAAAAGGGCAAGGTATGCCAAAGTGTCTTGAATACTTTTTTCCAGCCGTTTTCCATCCTCCATACGGCATAAAGCAAAGCCAAAATCGTAAGGCATAGCAAAGAAACCGGCTTATTGGCGATAAAAACGAAAGTGGAAAGCAACAAAGCTATCAAGATATGAGTTAGAGGATGCAAAGAACTTTTTTTCATCCCTTTTCTTCCTGCACTGTTTGATTTTGGAAAGAGAACACTCTATCAAAAAGTTCCCTATGCGCTTCCAGAGAATGTGAAACAATCAGCATTCCCGGATAGTTTCGGCTTTTATATTGCAGTAAATTAAACAGTTGCTTGCCGGCATTTTCATCTAAAGAAGCAAAGGGCTCATCCAATATCCAAAATTTAGATAACATATAGGGTAAAATTTGTTGCGAAACCATTTTTTGCTGTCCGGCAGAAAGCTCTGTAAACAAAGGGTCTTCTTTTATAGGTAAATCCTTTAGTTCTGGAATTGCCAGTTGCCAGAATAGCCAGTTTTGTTTAACGCTTATCCCTAACAGGTTTTCCTTGGTAATCTGGCTTTGGTAATAAAAGTGAGCAAAGTTTTTGGGGTCTAAACCCTGCAGGTGCTTTCCCTGCAAATATATTTTCCCCTTATTGGGCTTTAGCAATCCAGTCAGCAATTTAAGGAAAGTGCTTTTCCCGGCTCCATTTTTCCCTTTCAGTAGAATATTTTCCGTGCTGTTTATCTTAATAGAGAGGTCTTTAAACAAAAATTCCGCATTCGGATAAGCAAAACTGAGTTCTTCAATATTGTAAAGAACATCAGGAATAAGTTTTATAGCACAATCCCGCTTATCCTGCAAATTCAGAACTGCCTCGGTAAATAATGAATTGTCTATAGTCAGTGGCTGCGGATTTTCCGGTAAAGTATAGGAAAAATCAGCTACTGTTTCTATTAACGGATTGTGATCAGCTACTACTATTATTTTACCTTGCTCTTTCTTGTTTTTCAGCCACTTAAAGACCAAATTGGTTGCCTGTTTATCCAATCCGTTTAAGGGTTCATCCAAAAGCAGTAAAGGAGGATCAATTGTTTCCGCAACAGCACAAAGTAAAAGTTTTTTCTCGCCTCCGCTAAGAGTTGAAGGGTCGCGTTGTAACATCTTTTCCAGTCCAAATTGTGCTGCTGCCAGGTTTATTTTGGCAACGATATTTTCCGGAGCCAAGGCAAGATGTTCCAAAGCAAAAGCAAGTTCGGATAGGCAATCGGGAAAAAATAACTGTGCTTCCGCATCGCTTAACTGATGCCATAGATAATGAAATTTCTCCTTTAAGGGAATTGCTTGTAAATCCGTTTGCCCCAAAAGAATGTTCCCTGTTGTTTTGGCTTTTACATATTCCGGAATTATACCGCTAATGGCATTCAACAAGGAACTTTTCCCGCTGGCATTAGGTCCTTTTAAATGAAATATAGAGCCCTCAGGAATTTTTAGATTGATACCTTCCCATAATTTCTGTTCTGCAAAGGAAATGCCGAAGTCCTGTAAAAAAAGCATCAGAAAAGCTCTAAGTAAAGCGCTCCCCTAAAGACCTGAGGTTCAGCCAAAGCATCTGTAAAATTCATCACCTCTTCCCTATCTTCAAAAACAATCCTAAATTGCATTTCCGGTGTGGTTTCCCAATGCAATATTTTTGCCAGACGAATCAGCTGATTGATAGAATCCTCACTAATTAGAGCGTTATTATCGCATTGCAGATAAATAACATCTTTCATCCACATTCCACCTGGAATTTGAGGACTTTTTAAGTTGTAATGCTGTTCAGCTGTTTTTTCCAGAATTGCCCCTGACAAATGTAAAGGATAGGTCAAATGCTGTTTTAAGCCATCTCTACTGTATAAAATTACCTGTTTTTCTTCCGCTTCCGACAAATCCGACAAAATATCCCTGAGATACCAACCCTGTGTTTTTACAAAGGGCTCGGGGTCTTGCTGTAAAGGATATTTTTTCAGGGTCTCCTGCAGCAAATAAAAACGCTGGGGACGAATTAGCGGTTGAAAATCCTCCAGCACAACACGCTCCAAACCCTTTATCCATTGCATTTCTCTTAAGGCAGGAAAAATCAAGCGCAGCATATTTTCCTCAAAAGGAATTCCATCCTGACCCGTAATTAGGTAACTTTCCAGAGAATCAAATTCACTTTTTTCCAGGGTCACTTGATAGCGGTCTGAGGATTCAAAACGGATGGTAGCAAAGTCACCTAAGTTTTGCTCTTTTAGCCAAATATCAAAGCGAAAACCCTGCCAAGTGTTAAGACGCACAGTTCCATCTTTTTCGCGAGAGGTTTTTATTTCCTGCATTTCCTTTTTATAAAGTTCAGCGTTGTTATAAAAATGGCTAATGCCTTTTGTATCTATTACTTCCAAAGACGATAGAGTAATCATAACTCCCGATAAGAGTAATAAACACAAATATTTCTTCATTGAATAATCCTTGCTGCTTTCAGCGATTGATAAATGCCAAAACCAAGATAGCCACCTAAAATACCGGAACTAAATGCCATACAAGTATTGAAAACTATCATCACAGTAGGCATCTGAAAAAAAATAGCGGAAGAAATAAGAGAGCCGGTTAAATTGGCACAACCGCATAGAAACAAATGAGTTATCAGCTTATCCTTATAGGGCAGAAGCCAAAATAATAGGTCTGCAACAATTCCCGGTGCAGTATATGCCACTAAAGAAAAAGCACCCATTTTTCCTGCCATTCCAATAAGTAATACCAAAATTGACTGTAAAAGACCATAAAGCGTTCCAGTGAACGGTTTATCTACTATCACAACCGCTAAAACTAACCATAACATATAAAGTCCACCGGTAATTGAACCGCCAGGTATTCCCAAAGGTGTGGAAATTAACTTGGTTACAGGATTGATAATCGGTTTTATAGCAATTCCCAAAGCGGCTATGGAAGTGATTATAATTAAGTCCTTTACCGTAAAACGCCGGAAAATACTCATCAGATTAGTTTCTTTAAGGTATTACTCTGCAAATCAAACTTGATAAGTTCAACACCTGCCTCTCTAAAGAGTTCTTCCCCTAATTCATCAGGATAGGATTCAGCTATATAAACGGTCTTAATTTCGGCATTAATAATTAAACGGGCACATATACTGCAGGGCTGATTGGTACAGTAAAGAATGGCACCCCGAGTAGAAGAACCATTGATAGCTGCCTGAATTATAGCATTTTGTTCCGCATGAACTCCTCTACAAAGTTCCTGATTTTTGCCCGAAGGAACTTTTTGCTGTTCTCTTAAACAACCAATATCTTCACAATGGGGAACTCCTTTAGGACTGCCATTATAGCCAGTAGCTATAATTTGATTGTCACGAATGAGAACAGCTCCAACTTTTCTGCGTAAACAAGTGCTACGCTTGGAAGCAAGATATGCCATTTCCATAAAATACTGTTGCCAGGAAGGTCTTTCCACTTTTTTTCCCTCTTTATATTTACATTTAGCAATTTTTTAACCACCCTGCTTTCTGTCAATAGCTTTACTGTAACTCATCCGAAAAAAACCCGAAGGGCAAAACAATTATAGCGATGTTCTGTTTTAACTCACAATTTTTTAATTGGTAAACCATTTAAAGCGCGTTTGGAAGTGAAAAAGCAAGAGGATTGTTTATAATTGAGAAAGCAGTTGAAAATTGTGAGTCAAAACTTTCCTGCAGTTGAAAATTGTGAGTTAAAAACCAAATAATGCAGTAGAATGTAGGTTTATATTATATTATAATAAAAGTTCTGTAGGAACGATAGATATTAACGACGGGTTTTAACCCGGCGGAAAGAGTAAGGAAAACTACCTATCTCTTTTTTTAAGAATAAGTTCCGTAGGAACGACAGATTTTATAGAAGGGTTTTAACCTGAGAAGAAAAGACAAATTTTGTATTTTAGTTGCAGTATTCTAATTTGCAATAAACCGAATGCATTTATTTTTCAAATTTCTGCGAACTCCTTGGCAAAGTAGAAGTTGCCAATCCATTTGTTAAAAACTACATTTTTGGGGTTAAATAAAGTCCACTGTTTTCAGGGTATCTCACCTTTTTCCAATTTGAATTACTGAAGCATTGCTTACCCATTACGGATGGGATTAGCAATGGGTAAGCAATGAGTAAGCAATGCTATCAAGGAATAAAACGGAATTATATTTATTTAGTAGGAGTTAGGATAATTCAGGGGAAAAGTGATATTTTGTATTGGTAAGTTCATATTTTATACAATAGTTATATTCATAGTCCATAAATAATAGGAAAAAAGTTCCGTAGGAACGACAGATACTAACGACGGGTTTTAACCCGGCGAAAAGAGTAAGGAAAACTACCTATCTCTTTTTTTAAGAAAAAGTTCCGTAGGAACGACAGATTTTATAGAAGGGTTTTAGCTTTCTGTTTTAACTCGCAATTTTTCAATTTGGAAACCAGTTAAAATGCGGTTGTAAGTGCGATAGTTCGTAGATTGTGACTTTCTGGAAAGCAGGTGAAAATTGTGAGTCAAAACTTTCTCTGCTGAAAATCGTGAATTTAACGAGGGGCTTACGCCTCCATCGCTATCATTATGTCGCCCTGACGGGCTTTTATGAAATCTCAACCTTATAAACCTTCTCAACCTTATAAACTCTCTAAACCATCTCAACCTTATCAATCCTCTCAACTTTTTTCATTCTAATTCTTTATCGCGCTTTGCAGAATTCCCTTGCCAAAAAATCACTTTCCCTATTGTGTTATCAAGTAAGAAAATCAAGCCAAAGGACGGTTAGGAAATGGCTGAGAAATTATATTTAATTGACGGCACGGCATTGTTATACAGGGCTCATTTTGCCTTCATTAAGAATCCCTTAATTAACAGCAAGGGAATGCATACCAGTGCTGTTTTCGGAGTAATAAATTCGTTTCTGCACATCCTGGAAAATACTCAGGCGGCTTATGTAGCCATATCTTTTGACCGTAAAGCTCCCACTTTTCGGCATAATCTTTATGAGGCATACAAAGCTCAGCGTCCTCCTATGCCAGATGAACTTACGGCTCAAATTGAACCCGTGAAACGATTTTTTGAGTTAATCGGCTTAAAGGAAATCGGTCTTGATGGTTATGAAGCGGATGACATTCTGGGGACTTTGGCAAAGCAATATAAAGATCAGTTTCAAATTGTGTTTTTAACCAGTGACAAGGATTACTGTCAATTGGTTGATGAGCGTTCAGTTATGCTTGATCCGATGAAAGATATTGTTTTGGATCGGG
>Ga0209506_1002637_pt1 | contig 15674 bp, 12 predicted proteins | sample AD_JPNHG2_MetaG_FD_184409 | JGI IMG/M metagenome (GOLD analysis project Ga0209506, IMG submission 184409) | Active sludge microbial communities of municipal wastewater-treating anaerobic digesters from Japan - AD_JPNHG2_MetaG (SPAdes) (version 2) | ecosystem: Engineered > Bioreactor > Anaerobic...
GGGGGGGCAGATGAGCTCCCCCCCTTGGCAAGGGGGGGTTGGGGGGGGTCGCGCATGTCGAAGTTCGACTATGCGTGCACGGTTGCGGCCTCGCTGGCTTACCTCCTCCTGAATCAGCAGGACTCGTGCGGACTGGTGCTCTTTGACCACGCCATCCGCGACCAGGTGCCGCCGGCGTCCAGCCCCGCGCAGGTATCGTCGATTATCGAACTCATCGAGCGGCAGCGGCCGGACCGCACGACCGACATGAAGATGCTTCCGGCTCAGCTTGCCGACCAGCTTCGCCAGCGGGGCTTGATCATTCTGATCAGCGATCTACTGGCCGATGCAGATGAGATCGTCGGCGGTCTTCAGCAGCTTCGTCACGGCCGTCAAGATCTGATCGTGCTCCAGGTGCTGGATCATGATGAGCTGACGTTTCCATTTGAGCACAACACGCTGTTTGAGGGATTGGAAGACCCCGGAATTCAACTGCTGACCGACCCTCAGTCGCTACGAGCGGCCTATCTGCGGGTCGTCAGAGACTTCGTGAGCCGCATTCGCGCATCCTGCGTCAACAACCGCATCGACTACCGGCTGCTGTCGACAACAGACCCGCTGGACGGCGCGCTGACGGCGTTTCTGGCGGGGAGGATGCGGCAGACGGGGAGATAGGGTTCAGAGACCAAGGATGAAGGCGGAAGAAGGAAGGATGAAAGGAACAAGACTCGCGATGACCGTGGTTCTATTCAGCCTTCATCTCTTATCCTTCGTCCTATGAACATAGAACAGACACGGAGCAGGAAGCAGGCGTAGGGAATCGACGATCGATGATTGCGGGCAATCAAGTTCTGGCGGCGATGATCACTCCGGCGATGTTCTACGCCGGTTTGGTGTGCGCCGCCATCCCGATTGTGATTCATCTCATCAACCGGCGCCGGTTTCGCCGCGTTCGATGGGCGGCGACGCAGTTTTTGCTTGAAGCCAACCGCCAGAACCGCCGTCGAATCCGCATTGAGGAGCTGATTCTGCTAATGCTGCGCTGCCTGGCGATGCTATTGACCGGCATGATGCTGGCTCGCGTTTTCGTTCGGCCACAGGCCTTTGCCGGCTTGCTCGGGTCGCGGGCAGGGACGGACTACGTCGTGGTTTTCGATGATTCGTTCAGCATGGGCTTGGCGGATGCGGGCTCGGGGGCAAGCACCCAGGACACGAGCGTCTTCGACCGGGCCCTGACGGCGGTGGAACGACTGGTTGGATGGCTGCGCGAGGAGTGCCCGAGCGATGCGCTGACCATCGTGGCAACGTCGCGACCTGAGCAGACCATCGTCACAGAGACGAGCGTTGGCCGTCTTGATCCGATCGCGTTCTCGCGGACCTGGCGGGATCGCAAGCCATCGAGTCGCCGCGCGGACCTTCCGGAAGCGTTCGGGGCCGTCCGGCGGTTGCTTGATGCCCGCCGTTCGGCGGGGGCGGTGATCTATCTGGTGAGCGACTTCCAGCGAATCGACTGGCTCGCGGGCGAGTCCGCTCAAGCGGCGGGCAATGGCGGGCCAGGCGCCGGTGGCAGCCAGAGCGACAAGAAGCTCGGCACGGCCGAAAGCCCGTTGGCGTCCCTTGCCGGCTGGGATCGTGCAGACCGCTCGCTCAAGATCGTCCTGGTCGATGTCGGCTCCGAAAACACCGACAACCTTGCGGTCACCGGTGTTGAGAGTCGCCAAGCCCAGGCCGTCGCCGGAACCGGCACGCGGCTGATCGCTCATGTGGCCAATCTCGGTCGCAGCAAATCGCGGGCCCGGACGATGCAGGTTTTTGTGGGGGAGGCCGGTCTGCCGGCCGTTACCGTACCGGCCATACCGGCGGGCCAATCGATCGAGGTGCCCGTGGAGGCGGTATTCCCGCAGGTCGGCTCGGCTGCGCTCACGGTCGAGTTGCAGGCAGATGCGTTGCCGGTCGACAACCGCCGCTTCTGTGTGGTGCCGGTGGCCAAATCCATCCGGGTGCTGCTGGTCAACGGCGAGCCATCATCCGATCCTTATCAGGATGAGACCTTCCTTCTGTCGGTTGCTCTTCGTCCGCAGGGACCGCAGTTCAGCGGCAACGAGATTGCAGCGATCAGCGAAGACGAGCTTGAGCAGACCGATCTGGCGAGCTTCCACGCAGTCATTCTGGCCAACGTGGTGCGGGTCACCGAAAGCGCGGCGGCCCGACTGGAATCCTATGTTGCCTCGGGCGGTGGTCTGGCCTTCTTTCTGGGCGATCAGGTGGACGTTGAGGCCTACAACCAGGTGCTGTTCCGCGACGGCGCGGGCCTGTTGCCGGGCAAGCTGAGCGAACCCGTGGCCGCGCCGGACGAGAGTCCCGGATTTCGTGTCGGCGAGATGAACATCAGTCATCCCGCGTTGCGGCCGTTCGCGAACCTGATGCCAGCATGCTTTGAGGGGGTACTGGTCTGGGCTTACTTTCCAGTCAGCATCACGCCGGCCCCGCTGACGCAGTCGTCGACGAGGACGCCGGCTCAGACTGCGATTTCACTGCTGCAACTGGATGACGCGGACAGGAGCCCGCTGATTCTTCAGAAGGACCACCAAGCCGGGCACGTCTGGTTGGTTACCAGCAGTGCGGACAAGGAATGGAACAACCTGGCGAACCATCCGATCTTCGTCGTGTTTGCGATGGAGATGACGCAATACCTGGCTCGCCGGCCGGCCCAAAAGGCGATGCAGCTCGTCGGGCAGCCGGTGACTCTGTCCTTGGATGCCGGTCGTTATCAACCAACGGCCGCGGTCCGATCGCCTGCCTACCCCGAAGAACCGGCTGTTGCCGTGCATGCCGAACCGGACACGTCATCCGGAGGCATGGCAATCCGCTGGACGCAGACCGATCAACCCGGCTTCTATCAGATCGACCTCACGGAACAATCCGGCGGCCATGTGGTCGAGCCGGTTGCGGTGAACGTGGACTCTACCGAGAGCGATCTGCGACGGATGCGACGCGACGAGCTACAGCAGGCAACAGCAGGATGGCCTGTTGAATACATCCGAGGAGAGGAGCTGACTCAGGGCTCGGCGGCCGCCACCCGCAAGGAATTGTGGCCGGCGTTGTTGATCCTGCTGGTGGGGACGCTGATGACGGAACAACTGCTGGCCTGCTGGTTTGGCGCCAATCGTCAGTGGTCGGCGCTTATGGGGAGGCATCGCGCGTGAGGCTGCTGGCTGAGACGGCGACCGAGACGCTTGAACGGCGGTTGGAGTTCGCCGGCCTGCCGCAGGGGTGGCACGCCATTGTTGCGATGGTTCTGCTGGAGCTGATCCTGTGGGCGAGCGTGCATCTGTATCGGCGAGAACAGCGGGTTGGGGCTTCGGCGAGGATCCGAGCGATCCTGGCCCTTCTACGCTGTACGCTATTGGCCGTCTTGGCACTGATCTGGCTGCAACCGGTGATCGCCACCTACAGTCGACGCGAGATGGAAGCGCCAACACTCTTGCTGATCGACGGATCGGCCAGCATGTCTCTTCACGACCGCTACGCCGATGAAACCGAGCAACGCCGTGTGCGGCAGGCACTGGGCAACGCCCAGGTGAACGAGCTTGCGACCTTGAGCCGGGCCGAGATCGCCAGATCGGTTCTGGCCCGCGACGATCATCGGCTGATTCGTGAGCTGGTGCGGAATAACCCGGTTCTCTGCTATCGGTTCGGCGATGGGATCGATCTGGTCGGTCGATACACGGCCGCTGCCGGTTCTGGGGGCGGCAGGATCGGGATTGCCGTGCCGGCGTCGGCGCCGGCGACTGATATTGGAGCTGCCGTTCGGCAGGCGGTGGAATCTCAAGGTGGGCGGCCGGTTTCGGCGGTCGTGGTCGTGTCCGACGGGCAGTTCAACAAGGGTGAGGCGGTGGATGCCGTCGCCGGATATGCCCGCGCCAAGCGGATCGCCATCCACACCGTAGGTGTCGGAGACCCCGCCCCGCCGCGCAATGCCGCAGTCGCAGCGATCGAGGCCCCGGCGAGCATTTTCGTCAACGACCCGTTCAAGATCACGGCTCGCATCGCCGCCCAAGGGCTTTGCGGCCAGTCGCTGATCATCGAGCTGCTGCAACGGCTGCCGGATGCATCGCAGCCGAGCGTTGTCGCGACGCGCACGATCGAGGCAGGGCCCGACGATCACGTGAGTTCGATCACATTTGACCATCAGCTTATCCGTCCGCTGCAGACGCGGCTGGCGGTGCGAATCCAGCCCGTCGAGGGTGAAATCATCGCCGAGGATAACGAGCGGGAGACCAGCGTGCGCGGATTGGAGAAGAAGATGCGCGTTCTCCTGGTGGCGGGGGCACCGAGTTGGGAATACACCTACCTATCGCGGTTGCTGACGCGGGACGCGACGGTGGACGTGAGTTGCTGGCTGCAATCGGCCGACGAAGAAGCCGTCCGCGACGGCGGAACGGTCATTGATCATCTGCCTCGCAAGCATGAAGAGTTGGGCGTGTATGACTGCATCATTCTGATGGACCCGCGGCCGGAGGAAATCGACGCGGGGTGGAGCAAGACCCTCGAAACGCTGGTCAGCCAGGCGGGAACGGGTCTTGTGTTCGTGGCCGGTCGCAAGAACACTTCAAAACTGGCTCGCGAGGCGGCCGCCAAGGCGCTGCTCGATCTGCTGCCGGTGGTGATCGATGCCGGCCAAGCCGACCTGATCATCAACGAACTGGGTTACTTCCAGCAGACGGCCTGGCCGCCGGCGATACCGCCGCAGGTCAGCGGGCATCCGCTGTTGAATATCGCTGACCGCTCGGAGGAAAACGCGCAGACGTGGGCGCAGTTGCCGGGCGTGTACTGGCACTATCCGGTCAGCCGCGAAAAACCGGTGGCCACCGTTCTGCTGCGTCACTCCAACCCGCAGATGCGTAACGCCGGGGGTCAGCACGTGCTGCTGGCCACTCAGTTCGTTGGGGCGGGGCGAACCGCTTTCATGGCCTGGAGCGACACATGGCGCTGGCGGCGCGCCGGAGATCGGTACTTCAATCGGTTCTGGATCACGCTGATCCGCCATCTTGTCGAGGGTAAGCTGCTGGGCGGTCAGAAACGTGGGCTGATCCAGCCCACGAAGGACCACTGCCCGGTGGGCGAGGCGGTCGGCATCGAGGCGAGGCTTTTGGACTCGAAGTTCTCGCCGCTGGGGCGGGACACGGTTGAAATGACCGTTGAGGCGGAGGGGGTGCCCGGCCATGTGGTGGTCCTGAAGGCTCAGCCCGATCGACCCGGCTGGTATCACGGGGAGTTGACCCCCACGGAAACCGGAATCTATGAGCTGCGGATCGACCTGCCCGCTGAAGGCGGCGAGGGCACGACGACGATTCGGGGCGAGCTTCGCGTCGGGCGGTCTGATCTGGAGTTTCGCCGGACGGCGCTGGACCGGGAATCGCTCGAGAATCTGGCGGCGGGCTCGGCCGGCGGGCGATCGCTCTATCTTGACGAGATCGACCGACTGCCATCGCTGATCCCGGCCAAGTCGGTCAGCATGGTCACCACAGGTCGGCCAACGCCGCTGTGGGACCGCTGGTGGACCTTGTTTGTGCTGGTGGCACTGTTGAGTACGGAGTGGGCCTTGCGTAAGGCCTTCAATCTGCTGTAGAGGCGACGGCGAGATGTTGGTAAACGTCAGCGAATCCGCGCGACTGCAATTTCGGCAACATACGCTTGTGCGGTTGGATGCGCTCGCGAGGCGTATTCGTCTGTATCTCCTGGCGGACGGTCTGGCGGTCGTGAGCCCGGCGGTGCTGGCGGCGGTGCTGATCACCTTGGCGGTCGATCATACTTTCCGACTCGACACGAGCATGCGATGGGTTCAGGCGATCTCGGTCTGGGGTGTTCTTTGCTGGCTGAGCCGGCGATACCTGATCCGGCCGGCGGCGGTGATCCTTGCCCAGGCCGACCTCGCAACGATTATCGAGCGAAAACACCCGGAATTGGGGGGTCGGCTGATTGCGGCGACCGAGTTTGTGGCCCATCCGCAGGGGGTCAACCGTGGATCGGCCGCCCTCATTGACAAGGTCATCGAACAGGCAAACGGCGCGGCGTCGCAATTGCGGTTCAGCGACTCACTCAATCATCGACGAGCGGTTCGACAGGCGACGTTGGGCCTGACGGGTCTTGTCGGCATAGCGGGATTACTGCTGGCGGCTCCTGGTACGATGGGCCTTTGGTTCGAGCGAAACGTGCTGCTGAGAAGCGTTGAATGGCCTCTGAAAAACCGCTTGGTTGTGGAAGGGTTGACGGAGGGTAAGCTGGTCGTGCCGCGCGGTGATGACGCGACCATTTCAGCCGCCGTAGTACCGGGTTACGAAGCTCCGCGACAGGCTTACATTCACTACCACGGCGCGGGCAGCCTGCGAGGCCAGGCTCAGATGCCGGAGGTTCGCGGGCAGCCGGTACGATTCATACACATGTTCGAGCACCTGACCGAGACGGTGACCTGCCGGATTGTCGGGGGAGACGCGCAGACCGATCCCTTTACGATCGAGGTGATTGACCGGCCCAGTATCACGCGCGCGCGAATTGGGATTGCGCCACCGGCCTATACGCGGCTTGAACCCTATGAGCTGCGAGAAGGGCAGAATGTTGCCGAGGCGCTGGTCGGAAGCGAGATCCGCTTGACCATCGAGGCGAGCCAACCGATTGCCTCGGCGATTCTGGTCCGTGACGTCGGCGGCAAGCAGAGCACCGTCGGTCCTGCGGAATGCGTGGGCGAACGGGAGTTCCGGGCATCCGACCGTCCGACGACCTCCGCCGCTTACCACTTTGAGCTGACCAGTCCGAGCGGTCTGACGAACGTCAGCCCGCGCGTGCCACTGACCCGATTTGTCGTGCGGGTCGATCCGGATCAAGCTCCCGTTGTGAAGATGAGGATTCAGGGCGCCGGCGAGATGATCACTCCGCAGGCCGTGTTGCCGACAGACATGGAGTTCAGCGACACCTACGGTCTGGCGAGCGTTTCCGTCGTCTTCAGTTCGGGCAAGTCGGAGGATAAGGGTATTGCGGAGCCGTTAGCCGGTTTTGAGCAGGGCTCCAAGATCTTCAACCGCTCGGTTGAGTGGTCGGTCGCCGAGCACGGGTTGGCAGAGGGTGACCGGCTGAGCATCTGGGCGGAAGCGGCGGACTTCGACGATATCTCCGGGCCGAATGTGGGCAAATCGACGCCGGCGGTGTTTCGCATCGTCAGCCGTGAGGAACTGGCCGCGGATCTGAACCGCCGGCAGCACGAGTATCGACAGGATTTTGAGCGCCACCTGCGACGGCAGGAGGAACTTTACTCGGAGTTGCTGTCGGTCCTGGAACCGGCCACCGCGGCGGCCGATCGCCGGCAGCACAGCCAGCGGTTGCGTCAGTTGGCGCGCCGCCAGAGGGACCAGGCCGGCCAGATAGCGACGGTGGCCAGGCAGTTTGAGCAGGTGCTGGCTGAGATGCGAGTCAACGCCCTGTCCAGCGCGACGGTTGAGGAGCGATTGGGGCGGGGGGTGGCACAGCCGCTCCGGGGTCTGTCCCGAGAGCAGATGCCTGCCGCGGCGGAGATGATCGACCGGCTGGCGGGCGGTGACGATGCCGAGTGGGTTCGCAAGGCCCGAGATGCCCAATCGACCCTGCGCGATGAGATGAACAACATTCTGGCCCGGATGCTAGAATGGGAGAAGCTCGAGGAGGCGGTCATTCTGCTGCGAGACGTTCTCAATATGCAGCGCAATGTCGGCCAGGAAACGGAAACGAAGCTGGAGCGAAACATTCTGGGGACCATGCCGGGGAGCGAGCCGGCTAAGTAGGGAATGACCAATGCCCAAGCCCCAATGCCCAGTGAATGACCAAGTGCGAATGACCAAACGCCCAGAGCCCGCCGCTACTTGGCCCACTCGGATTTCGTCTCGCCACGGCGAGTCTTCGACATTTGGATTTCGGACTCCATTCGTCAGTCGGATTTCGTCATTCGGATTTCATTGGTCATTGGGGCTTGGGCGTTGGGCATTTGGGCGCCTGTTGGTCCCGTTGTTCTGCATTCTCCTGCCCGTCGCGCCGGCGGCGGCGGCTGAGCCTCTATCGACCGTCCAAACCGATGCAACCGCCAGCCCCCTGGCCACCAAGCAGCAGATCGTCCGTGACCGGATGATTCAGCTCGAGGACCGCATGTTCCGGCTGATTGAACAGCTCTCACAAAGGGAACCCGAACAGGCCGCGAGGCTGGAAGCCGCTCTCAAGAAGGCCCGGGAACTGCTGATTCGGCGGGACATGGAGGTAACGATCCGTCTGCTGAGCGACGAAGACCTGGCCGGGGCGTCGGACAAGCAGATTGAGATCGTGCGCGACCTGGAGAGTGTGCTCAAGGTGCTGCTTGAGGAACCCGACGGCAGTCGCCAACGACAGGAAGAGATTGCACGGCTGGAGGCCCTGAAAGAGGAGGTGCGTCGACTGCTCGAGGCGCAGCAGCGGCTTGAAGCGATCGCGGAAGCCGCCGAACCTCAGAGGCAACTCGGTGAGAAGACAGGCCAGCTCGGCGAGAGGATGTCCGGCCGGAAGACCGAGACCCAGCCTGCCAGACCGCCCGACCCCGGCAACGAGCATGTCGCACGTGGGGCACAAAACATGATGCGGGCGTCTCAGGAACTCGGGCAACAAAAGACGGAGCAAGGCGCCGAAAGCCAGAGGGAGGCTGAGGACGAGCTTCGGCAGGCCATCGAGAACCTGGAGCAGGCCATCGAGCAACTCAAACAGGAGCAGCGGGATCAGACGCTGCGGCAACTGCAAGTGCTGCTGCAGGCGATGCTCGACAAGCAACTGCTGATCAACCGGGATACGCAGGTGCTCGATGAGAAAGGGCGCGCGCAATGGACTCACGCGGACGAACTGGCTCTGACGGGCTTGAGCAAGGACGAGATGACTCTTGCCGATCAGACGAGCCAGATGCTGCGGTTGCTCAAGGCCGACGGCACAACCGTGGTCTTTCCGCAAGTGATGGGACAGGTTCGCGACGACATGGAACGCGTGGCCGCCAAGTTGCAGAAGAAAGACACCGGCACTGACACGCAACGGATCGAGGTCGCGATTGCCGAGACGCTGAGCCAATTGATTGATTCGCTGAAGCAGGCGGCCGCGAACCCGCCACCCGGCGGCGGAGCAGGCGGAGGCGGCGGCCAGGGATGCAATCCCCCGCTCGTGGCTGCATCGGCCGAATTGAAGCTGCTGCGGGGCTGTCAGCAGCGGCTGAACGAGCGAACGGCCATGGCGGGCGAGGCGATTGAGAAGAACCCGGCCGCTGGATCGGGTCTGCGGGATGAAATTCGCCGATTGTCGACGCAGCAGAATGAGCTGGCAGAGCTGGCCAGACAGATGGACGAACGGATGAAGAAGCCATGAACACAGAAGCGACCGGAATCCCATTTGCAGAAAGGTTCAGGGTTCATGGGTCAGGGTTTGGCATGGACCGGGGGCGGGAATTGCCGAATCCTGGCCAGCGATTCGTCATTCGTTGCCTGTCATTTCGTGCGATCATGAGTTTCGCGTTGCTGTGGCACGGATCGTTTGGCGTTGCCGCTCCGGCCTCCGCCCCGGAGACCGCACCTTCCGGTTGCGGCCCCCCATCCGTCGCCACGCGGCCGTCGGATGATCTCAGCAGCGTCTGGGCCCTGATGTCTCAAGCCGGTCAACGTCTCGATGCGGGGAAGGCTGATGTCGTCACGCGGCAAAGCCAGCGACAAGCGGTTGAGATCCTCGACCGGCTCATCAAGCAGGTCGAGGAACAGGAACGGCAGCAGAGGCAAGGGCAGTGCAAGGCGTGCGGCGGGAAGGGGTGCCGCCTATGCCGCAGGAGCACGGCCGCGGCTGTGCGCAGGCCCAACCAGCCGGCCAAGGAGTCGACGGCCTCGCCCTCGCAAGGCGGCCCCGGCGAGCAGCATTCACCGGCGACTGCTCGGCCGGGGGAGACATGGGGTAACATGCGTCCCGAGGAACGCGAACGCATTCTGCAATCGATCGGAAAGGACTTCCCCACTCAGTACCGACAGCTCGTCGAGCAGTACTACAAGCAACTGGCCAAGGAAGAATAGCCTCGGCGTAGCGGAGCGCAGTGCTGATGAATTGCGAACACTGAATGGAGAATCACAGGGAAGACAATGATCCTGCCGGAGCCTGCTCACGGCGTAGGGGGTGACTGAATGACCATCCTGGCGGTCGCATTTGTTATCGCGGTATCACCTTCGGCGTCGCCGGTTCAGGCTCTGATGCTCGATGGGCAGGTGTTCGAGGGGCAGTGGGCGGGGCCCGGACAGGAAGGCGAGATTCGCCTGCAAACCGGGGGAGCGGCGAGAACCGTTCGTATTGATGAGTTGCTATCGCTGAGGTGGCAAACAGCGCACACTGCGGCGGCTTCGCAATCCCAACCACTTCCTCTGGTCATCCATCTCAGGGACGGTGGTCGTATTTCGGCACGCGTGCTGGGCAGCGACTCGGGCGGGCTCGAGCTGGAAACAAAGTGGACCAAGTCGCTGATAGTGCCTCTGTCTCTGATGGCGGCGATGTGCAGTTGCGGTGATCAGAGGCACGATCTGTCGGCGGCATTTGAGCAGACCCTGGCCGACAAGAAGCCGGACGAGGATCAGCTTCTGGTGGTGAGAAACAATCGCGTGACCACGCTAAAGGGAACGTTGGAGTCGCTCGGCGCCGATGGCGGCTCTTTCCGCTGGCGTGATCGATCCGTCCCATTCGCAGCTCAGGAAGCCTTCGCCGTGGTCATGGCGACCGGGCAGTCGACGCCGCCTCTCGCTCAGGCACTCTGCTCGCTGCGCGATGGTTGCACATGGGCAGGCCAGATCGTGGGCATCGAAGCAGATTTGCTGCGTCTGCGGCTGAGCATGGGTACTGTGCTGAGTCTGCCTATCGAGCAGATGAGCGAAATCCGCTTTCGATCCGACCGCGTGCTGTTCCTGAGCGATCTTACCCCGGCCAAGTACGAGTTTGAGCCGTTTGGTGCAACCCGGTGGCCCTATCGCGTGAATCGCGCGGTGTCGAATCAGCCGATGCGCATCGGTGAGCAGTCGTTTGACCGCGGGATCGGCGTGCATTCGCGATCGGTGCTGACCTACGACGTGCCCGAGGGATTCGTCCGACTGGCGGCGATGATCGGCATCGATGAGGCGGTGGGTGACCGGGGAAACGTGATCTTCCGCGTGCTGGCCGACGGCAAGGAGGTCTTCAACAGCGGTCCGGTCACCGGTCGTGACGCCGCCCGTCCGCTGCTGGCAACGATCGAAAACGCCCGGCAGATCCAGCTCATCGTCGAGTTCGGCGACGACATCGACATCGGCGACCAGGCCGACTGGGCGGAGGTGCGGCTGATCAGATAGAAAAGCCATCGCTTGCCACGGCTCTCGAGCACGGGTCGAAGGCTTGTTGAATGGGGTCGCTGACATGCAAGATGACGGCTGATTGCAGGCCCTCGTCACTTCTTCATCATCGCAAGTTGATAGATGGGGCGCCCTTCGCGCAGGTACTTGATCTCGTAGTTTGTTGAGACACGACCCTCCTGCACCCCGGCCTCGGGCACGTCGAAGGGGACCTCGATCAGCCGCGGCTCGCCGGCTACCACCTGCCGAATGTGCTCGAAGTACTCGGCGTGGTCGGTTTGGATGGCGATTCGGCCGCCGGGCAGGAGGGCATTCGCGGCCGCAGCGATGAAGGCCGGCTGAATCAGCCGTCGCTTGTGGTGACGCTTCTTGGGCCAGGGATCGGGGTGGTAGATGTGCAGAATGGTCAGGCATTTGGCCGGCAGGCTGTGTGCGACCAGATGACCGGCGTCCGCGCGCATTAGACGGACATTCGTCACGCCCCATCGGACCATTCGATCAGCGGCGTAGCGGCAGATCTTGTCAGCCCATTCGATGCCGAGGAAGCCCCTGTCTGGCAGGGCGCGGGCCCGATTGAGGAGGAAGCCCCCCTTACCCGTTCCGATCTCCATTTCGATCGGCCGGTTGTCGCCAAAGATCGCCTGGAAGTCGATCAGCTCGCCGATGCCGGGCGGCGGCAACAGGACATCGTCAATCGTCAACATAACGATTATGATCCCCGGCGCCGCTGGACGGATCAACCTGATGGCTGGAAAGGAACGCGTACGGTCGGGGGACCGGAGGGAAGGTCGTCGGGCGAGTCGGTGACGAATTCGGTGAGGGCGTTTTTTCTGTGCCACAGGCGGCCTGTTCAGCCGCGCGGTCTGGAGGGGCAGAAGACGTTGGCTGACAAGCCGGTTGTGGCCCCGTCCAAGCGGTTGCGGACCGCTGTCGGCTTCGACGGGATCAGCGGGAGTCTCACAAAGGGTCTGCCACGAGTATAATCGCTACTTTGAAGCACGCCCGTTGGGGCAGCTTGCAGCGACTCACCATGAAACGCAAGCTATCGGACAACTACAAACGTGTTCGGGACCGCATCCACGCGGCATGCCGGCGGAGCGGCCGGGACCCTGGGAGCGTCCGCCTTGTGGCCGTCACCAAGATGGTCGAGGTGGACGTGATCCGGGCGGCCATCGAGATGGGCATGGTGGACCTGGGCGAGCGGCGCGTGCAGGACCTGGTCAAGCGTGCCGGGATGATTAACGAGCACCTTGCCCGGCGTCGGACGTTGGAGCCGGGCACATGCCCGCCGACGCCTCGCTGGCACATGATCGGGCATCTTCAAAGGAACAAGGTTCGTCAGTTGCTGCCGTGGGTGGATATGATCCACTCGCTGGACAGCCTGCGGCTGGCCGAAGAAATCAGTGATGAGGCGGCGAAGCTCGGGCGTGTGGTCCCCTGTCTGATCGAGATCAACGTTTCGGGCGAGAAGAGCAAGTTCGGCATTGCCGTGGGGGCGGCCCCGTACCTGGCCGAGCAGGTGGTTGCCATGCCCGGGCTGAGTATCGTCGGCCTGATGACGATGGCGCCGCTGGTCGAAAATGCGGAAGAGGCGCGATGCTATTTCCGTCGGCTGCGTGAGCTGTTCGAAGACATGAAACACGAAGGCGTGGTCAAGCCGGAGTTCCGGGAGCTTTCCATGGGCATGACCAACGATTTCGAGGTCGCCATCGAGGAAGGGGCGACTCTGGTGCGTATCGGGACGGCCCTGTTCGAAGGTCTGACTAACCCCGTGCAGCAACAGTAGCCGTCTGTCGAGCCATCGGTCTTCAAAAGACGCCGCGGGCGCGCTAGAATCCCATGTTGGTTGGCCCACCGCTTTGGGGGCGGGGGATTGAATCCGGTAGAGAATCCGCGTTTCGCACGGCCGAAACCGCAGGACCACCATTCAGGAGCACGGAATGCCCAATCGTCCCTGCAAACTAGCCCTTGAGGATGGGACCGTCTTTGCCGGCGAGGCCTTTGGTGCCGATGGCACGCATGACGGCGAAGTCTGCTTCAACACCTCGATGACCGGGTATCAGGAGATCATCACGGATCCGTCGTACTGCGGGCAGATCGTGACCATGACCTACCCGCTCATCGGCAACTACGGGATCACCGAAGAAGATCTCGAATCGCGCGGGCCGCAGGTTGAGGGTTTCGTGATCAAGGAACTGGCCCGGCGGCACAGCAACTTTCGCGCGGGCGGCTCCCTGGAAGACTGGCTTCGTAAGCACGGGGTCGTCGCGATCGAGGGCGTCGATACGCGGGCAATCACTCGTAAGCTGCGGATCCAGGGGGCCCTGCGCGGGTCGATCTCAACAGAGATACTCGACGACGCGGCCCTGGTTGAGCGGGCGCGGAGCTGGCCCGGGCTGGTCGGTCAGGACATGGTCAAACGCGTCGCGCCCAAAGAAGCCTTCAAGTGGACGAGCGGCTTCGAGAGCAAGTTCGCGATGGATCACCGCCACAAGACGGGCACGTATCGCATCGTGGCCATGGACTGCGGGATGAAGCGCAATATTCTCCGCAATCTGGTGGAGGCCGGTTGCGAGGTGACGGTTGTGCCGCCCGACACGGCAGCCGAGGCCATTCTCGAACACAAGCCCGACGGCATCTTCGTCAGCAACGGCCCGGGCGACCCGGAACCGCTGGACTACGCGATCAAGTCGCTCCGCGGACTCGTCGGCAAGGCCCCGATCTTCGGCATCTGTCTGGGGCACCAGTTGCTCGGTCTGGCCCTGGGGGCCAAGACATACAAGCTCAAGTTCGGGCATCGCGGCGGCAATCAGCCGGTGATGAACCTGGCCACACGCCGGGTCGAGATCACCAGTCAGAATCACGGCTTCGCGGTCGAGACGTCTTCGCTGGTCAAGGTCGGCGGCGTGCCCACCCATGAGAACCTCAACGACAAGACGCTGGAGGGTTTCTCGCACAAGGACCTGCCGATCTTCTCGGTACAGTATCACCCCGAGGCCAGCCCCGGCCCACACGATGCTACCTACCTGTTCGACTGCTTCATCGACATGATCCGCAGCGGCAAGGCCCCTACCGCCGAGGAGATGGCCGCGGCACAGGCGCGGCTGGAAGGCAAGGCGGGGTGAGCGGAGAAAGCGGTCAGCGATCAGCGGTCAGCTTTCAGCCGGTAGGGCAGAGTTGAGCCTGCCTCGCCGCAGGCGGAGTCGCCCCGGCGACCGAGACCTGCCGCAAGACTGTGCCGTCTTCGCCCACCGATGGGCCGCTCCCTTGACAGCTACGCAGTCGGGACCATAGCCACATGAGGTGTGCATCGGATATAATGATCTTGTGGCAAGGCAACATACTTGCCGTCCAAAGGAGACCGAACATGCGAACGGTTGAAACAACGGCGAAGACCGGACCGGATGGCGTGCTTCGTCTAGAGTTGCCGACGGGGCAGCCTGACCAAACCGTGCATGTCGTCGTCACTCCTCAGCCGATCTCCGAAACCGATCAACAGGCACGCCTTTTGAAGGCCGGCATCCGTCCGCCGGTGCGATGGAACGAAGAGCAGATCAGGCAGCTGGACCTGGGTGACCCGCCGGTTTCCCAGACCCTCGTTGAGGATCGGCGATGAGCCTCTACTACCTTGATGCCAGCGCCTGGGTCAAGTGTTACGTGCGGGAAGCTGGAAGCGACTGGATGCGTGGGTTCTGGGACCTGCGCTTGCCCGTGGCGTGTTCCAGCTTGGGGTACATCGAGGTCATTTCGGCGATCCTTCGCCGCGCCGGACGCTCGGACTCGGAGATAGGCGCAGTGTTGGGCAAGATCGGACGCGACCGCGAGGCGATCTACGAAGCGGGCGTTTCCGCAACCGTCCTCGAGCAGGCGGAGGCGCTTGTCCGCCGCCATCGCCTCCGCACTGCGGATGCAATCCATTTGGCGTCCGCCGCCATGATGGGGAAGGAACTGGAAGAGTCGGTCAGCGTGATTGCGTCTGATGCCGAGTTGCTTGCCGCCGCAACCGCCGAAGGAATGGCAGCGATCGATCCTCAGGCAAACCCCCAGTTGCCGACCGGCAAGCCGCAGGCATGAAGCGCTACTCCCGGCCACTTCTTCGCGCTGGGGTCAAGCAGAAACGCAGAAAGAATCATCGTGTTGAGCCGGCATCTTGCCGATCCGCGACGGGCTGGAAGCCCGGCCCGCACGATGCTACCTACCTGTTCGACTGCTTCATCGACATGATCCGCAGCGGCAAGGCCCCTACCGCCGAGGAGATGGCCGCGGCACAGGCGCGGCTGGAAGGCAAGGCGGGGTGAGCGGAGAAAGCGG
>Ga0209506_1002658_pt1 | contig 15580 bp, 16 predicted proteins | sample AD_JPNHG2_MetaG_FD_184409 | JGI IMG/M metagenome (GOLD analysis project Ga0209506, IMG submission 184409) | Active sludge microbial communities of municipal wastewater-treating anaerobic digesters from Japan - AD_JPNHG2_MetaG (SPAdes) (version 2) | ecosystem: Engineered > Bioreactor > Anaerobic...
ACGCCCTGAAGCTCAAGGAGCTCGACCCCGAGAAGGACATCACGATCCTCTACCGCGACATCCGGACCTACGGCCTCAAGGAGGACTTCTACAAGAAGGCCCGCGAGCTCAACGTGAAGTTCGTCCGCTTCGACGAGGAGCGCAAGCCCGAGGTGCGGGTGGACGGCGGCAAGGTGACCGTGAGCGTCTTCGACCCCGTGCTGAACGAGCCCGTGGACCTGCGGGCCGACATCCTGGCCCTGTCCGTGGGAACCGTGCCCAACCCGGAGAACGCCGCCATCGGCCAGATGCTCAAGGTCCCCACGAACCAGGACGGCTTCTTCCTCGAGGCGCACGTCAAGCTGCGCCCCGTGGACTTCGCCACCGACGGCGTCTTCATGTGCGGCATGTCCCACGCCCCGAAGATGAGCGAGGAGACCATCGCCCAGGCCAACGCGGCCGTCTCGAGGGCCTGCACGATCCTCACGAAGGACTACATCGAGTCCGAGGGCAAGACGGCCTACGTGAACAAGGAGCGCTGCATGGCCTGCGGCCTCTGCGAGTCCAACTGCCCCTACGGGGCCGTCGCGGTGGACATGGCGGAGGGCTGTGCCGTGGTCAACACGGTGCTCTGCAAGGGCTGCGGCGTCTGCACGGCCTCGTGCCGCATGAACGCCATCGACCTCAACGGCTTCAACAACGAGGAGGTGCTGGCTCAGATTTCCTCGGCCATATGAGGACGGAAGAGCGGAGGTGAGGAAGAGCGGAAGAGCGGACGCGAAGGAAACGGAAAGGAATTTTTCCGATTTTCCGCTCTTCATAACTTCCTGACTTCATGGACGTGATTCGGGGGCTTTGCATAGAGAATGAGCCTTCATAGAACCGAATAAAGACAGTTTGGAGCAGCTATGTCACAGCATGACAAACCGGCAGGCAAGAAATCCGAAGGGTGGGAACCGAAGATCGTCGCCATCGTCTGCAACTGGTGCACCTACGCGGGGGCCGACCTGGCGGGGATCAGCCGCATCCAGTACCCCCCGAACGTGCGGATCATCCGCGTGCCCTGCACGGGCCGGATCAACCCCTTCTACGTCGTCAAGGCCCTGCAGGCCGGCGCCGACGGCGTGTTGGTTTCGGGGTGTCACCCCGGGGAGTGCCACTACATCTCGGGCAACCTCTCGGCGCGCAGGAAGTTCGCCACCCTGAAGAGCTTCCTGAACTACATCGGGCTCGAGGACGGGCGGACGACCTTCACCTGGGTCTCGGCCTCGGAGGGGGATCGGTTCGCCCAGATCGTCAAGGGCGTGACGGAGCGGGTGAGGGCCCTGGGCCCGGCGACGAAGCTCGTCAAGAAACTGCGCGACGCCGACGTCGCCGTTGCGAAATAACCGGAACAGAAGGATCGGGAACGTGGAAAAAGTAGAGAAAAAACTGCGGGAAGAGGCGAAGAGGCTCCTGGCCGAAAAAAAGGTGGATGTCATCGTGGGCTACGAGGCGGGGACCCTGCCCCTGACGGCGACCCCGGTGTTCATCACCTCTCCCGAGGAAGCGGACAAGCTCGTCTGGAATGCCTTCTGCCAGCACAACCTCGCCAAGTACGTGCACGACCTGATCAGCGCCCACAAGGAGTCCCAGAAGCGCCTCAAGCCCGACGACCGCAAGCGCAAGGTCGTCGGCGTGGTGACCAAGGGGTGCACCTCGCGCTCGCTGGTCATCCACCTCCAGGAGCGGCAGTACGAGCGGCTGGACCTCTCGATCCTCGGCGTGCCCTGCACGGGCTACGTGGACCGCAAGGCGCTGGCCGCGAAGCTGGAAGGCGAGGACATCCTGGAGGGGTCCCTCGACGGCGGCAATCTCAAGGTGAAGACCGCAAGCGGCGAGAAGACCATCGCCCTCAAAGATGTTCTGGCCGAGAACTGCGTCACCTGCCGGTTCAACAACCCCGTCATCTCCGACGTGATGCTGGGAGAGCCCGCCCCCGCCATGAACCCGGAGGCGGAGTACGCGGAAATCGACGAGTTCGAGAAACTCGCCCCCGAGGAGCGCTGGGCCTACTTCACGAAGGAGATGGCCAAGTGCATCCGCTGCGCCGCCTGCCGCCAGGCCTGCCCGTCGTGCTACTGCAAGGTCTGCTTCGCCGAGCAGAGCATGCCCCAGTGGGTGGGCATCGGCGAAGACCCCTCGGACACGCAGGTCTTCCAGTTCATGCGCATGTACCACATGGTGGGCCGCTGCGTCGACTGCGGCTCCTGCATCAGCGTCTGCCCCATGGGCGTGGATCTGCGGAAGTTCCTCAAGAAGCTCGACAAGGACTGCTTCGTGCTGTTCAATCAGCGGGCGGGCGAGAAGGTCGACTTCCCCGCGCCTCTTCAGGATCAGAGAATGGACGACAAGGAAGAGTTCATCTACAACCCCGGCGGGGGCGGTCATTAATCGCAGAAGGTAAGAGGCTGAGAGGGTAAGAAGGTAAGAAACAGGATCGCGATACGGAGAGGACATGAAAACGTTTCTGGACGAAGTCAACGAGAGGATCGACGGGGTTCCCATCCAGCGCTGCTACCACTGCCGGAAGTGCACGGCGGGCTGCCCGATGGCGTTCGTGATGGAGTACAACCCGAACAAGGTCATCAAGATGATCCAGATGGGCCTGAAGGACAAGGTCCTGGGGAGCTCCACGATCTGGCTCTGCGCCTCCTGCGAGACCTGCATCACCCGCTGCCCCAACGAGGTGGACATCGCGCGGATGATGGACGTGCTCAGGCAGATGGCCCTCGAGAGCGGCAAGGGCGCAAAGGAGAAGAGCGTGCTCGCCTTCCACGAGGCCTTCCTGTCCAGCATCAAGTCAGGCGGGCGGCTCAACGAGCCCCTGATGATGGTCAACTACAAGCTCAAGTCGGGGGATCTGTTCTCCGACATGGCCCTGGGTCTCGACATGTTCACGAAGGGGAAGCTCTCGATCTTCGCCCCCAAGACGAAGGACGTGGCGTCCGTCCGGAAGATTTTCGAGAGGACGAAAACGGCGTAAAACGGGCACAAGGCCCAAGGCATGAGGCGAACGGGAACGCCACGGGCGTTTTCCCCGGGCCGTCAGCCGCAAGCCTTCCGCCTCAAGCCTAGGAGGAGCAAGGTGAAGGTTTCTATCTATCCCGGTTGTTCCGCGCACGGAACGGCAAAAGAATACAGCCAGTCCATCGAGGCCGTGAGCCGCGCCCTGGGCATCGAGACCCAGGAGATCGACGACTGGTCCTGCTGCGGGGCGACCTCGGCGCACAGCACGAACTACAAGCTCTCCGTTGCGCTTCCGGCCCGGAACCTGGCGATCGCGCAGAAGAAGGGCCTGGACGTGATGATTCCGTGCGCGGCCTGTTTCAACCGCTTCAAGTCCGCCCAGCACCACCTCGAGAAGGATGCGGCGCTCCGCGCGGAGATGGAGGCGATCATCGGGGCCAAGCTGACCGACGGGATTTCCATCCGCAACCCCATCGACATCATCGCCAACGACATCGGCCTCGACGCCCTCGAGAAGAAGGTCGTGAAGAAGCTCGAGGGGCTCAGGCCCGTATCCTATTACGGGTGCCTGCTGCTCAGGCCCCCCGAGGTCTGCCGGTTCGACGACTACGAGAACCCGGTGCTGCTCGACAAGATCCTGGCGGCCTGCGGGGCCGATGTGAAGAAGTGGGCCTTCAAGACGGACTGCTGCGGAGGCAGCCTCTCCATCAGCCGCACGGACATCGTGGCCAGGATGGTCAACAAGCTCGCCTCGATGGCCAGGGAGGCCGGGGCCAACTGCATCGTGACGGCCTGCCCCCTGTGCATGGCGAACCTCGACATGCGGGCCGATGCGGGGCTGAAGATGCCGGTCTTCTACTTCACGGAGCTCCTGGCGCTCGCGATGGGCCTGCCCGGCCCGGAGAAGTGGTTCAAGCTCCACATCACCGACCCCATGCCGCTCGTGCAGTCGCTGAAGCTGATGTAAGGACGCAAAACCGCCCCCGGACGCGGGGGAATGCAGAATTTCTCAGACAAGGAACGCCATGGAAAAGAAACTGCTCAAGAAGGACAAGCTGTCCGGCATCGTGAAACGGATGGCCGCCGACAAACCCGTCTACGCGCCGGTGAAGGACGAGGACAACGTCCTGTTCAAGATCCTCGAGCCGGGGATGGAGCCGCTGACCTCCTTCGCCAACACGAAGAACGCGCCGAAGAAGGCCTTCTTCCCCCACTCGGAGCTGCTGCTCAAGTACACGCGGAGCCCCAAGGGGATGGTCCTGGCCGCCGTGCCCGCCGACGCGAAGGAGTTCGTGCTCTTCGGGGTGCGCCCCTGCGATGCGCGCAGCTTCGCCCTTCTGGACATGCTCTTCGACCAGGAGAAGTGGAAGGACCCCTACTACATCGAAAAGCGCAAAAAGGGGACGGTCATCTCGCTGGCCTGCGTGCATCCCCCCTACGCGGCGTGCTTCTGCACCTCCGTGGACGGGAGCCCCACATCGACGCAGGGCTCCGACATTCAGATCACCGACCTGGGTGAGGACTGGCTCGTGGAGTTCCTGACGCCCAAGGGCGAGGCCCTGGCCTCCTATTTCGGCGAGGCGACGGCCGCCGATGCCTCGGCCGAGGCGAAGCAGAAGGCCATCGCCGAGCAGTCCGCCGCCGAGATCAAGAGGAAGATCCCGGGGAGGGCCATCAAACCCATTCTCGACGTGAGCTTTGAGCATCCCTTCTGGGACACGATCGCCGGCAAGTGCCTGGCCTGCGGGACCTGCACCTACCTGTGCCCGACCTGCCACTGCTTCGACATCAGCGACGAGATGAAGGGCGACGACGGGGTGCGGATCCGCAACTGGGATTCCTGCATGTTCCCCCTGTTCACGCTGGAGACCTCGGGCCACAACCCCCGGACGAGCCAGAAGCAGCGCTGGCGCCAGCGCCTGATGCACAAGTTCAAGTACTACGTGGACAACTTCGACGCCATCGCCTGCGTGGGCTGCGGGCGCTGTGTCATGGCCTGCCCCGTGAACATCGACATCCGCAAGATCGTCGAGGACGTTTCGAAACTCTAGGATCGGAGGAGACCCACCGATGCAGAAGCCGTTACAGCAGATCGTCGCCGAGAACCCCTACGTGCCCATGCCCGTGGAGGTCATCAAGATCATCACGGAGGTGGACTCGAAGGACATCAAGACCTTCCGCCTGGCCTTCGTGAACAAGGAAGACGAGGAACGCTTCAAATACACCCCCGGGCAGTTCGCCGAGCTTTCCCTGTACGGCAAGGGCGAGTCGCCCATCGGCATCGCCTCCTCGCCCACCCAGAAGGGCTACATCGAGTTCACCGTCCAGAAGGCGGGGGTCGTGACGTCGGCCCTCCACGAGATGGAGGAAGGCACCCTCATGGGCGTCCGGGGCCCGCTGGGCAACTCCTGGCCCATCGAGTACCTCGAGGGGAAGAACATCGTGATCGTGGGCGGAGGCTTCGCCTTCACGACCCTGCGGTCGCTGATCAACTACATGATCTTCGAGGAGAACCGCAAGCGCTTCGGGAAGATCACCGTCGTCTACGGCGCCCGGACCCCCGGGCTGCTGCTCTACAAGGACGAGCTCGAGGCCTGGGGCAAGCGCGGCGACATCGATCTCAACGTGACGGTCGACAAGGGCGACGCGACCTGGAAGGGCCGCGAGGGGTTCGTGCCCACCGTCTGCAAGGAGGTGGCCCCGAGCAAGGAGAACGCCGTGACGGTCATCTGCGGCCCCCCGATCATGATCCGCTTCACGCTGCCCGTCTTCTTCGACCTCGGGTTCTCGAAGGAGAACATCATCACCTCCCTCGAGATGCGGATGAAATGCGGCATCGGCAAGTGCGGCCGCTGCAACGTGGGCAGCAAGTACGTCTGCAAGGACGGCCCCGTCTTCAGCCTGGCCGAGCTCGACAAGCTGACCAAGGAGTATTGACGGGACGGCGCCGGAGGGCACGAAGGGGGAGCCTTCGGGCTCCCTCTTTTTTCATCCGTCGTCGGGGATTTGTGCCGCGCCACAGGCCGGAGCATCAAAATCGTTCTGCCGTTTCGTGTGGGCAGAAGGTGAGAGGGCAAGAGGGTAAGCAGGTAAGAAGGACGGAGAATCGGCCAGCCGTGCAAGGGGTCGCTTGCTTCTCCAACGTTCTCACCTTCTCACGTTCTTCCCTTCGTCACGTCGTCTCAAGAAGGAGGACACAGGCATTGCACCGGATCACGGAAAAGGTCGTTCTCTCCGAGAACATCGTCAAGACGGTCTTCGAGGCTCCCGAGATCGCGAGGAAGCGCAGGGCCGGCCAGTTCGTCATCCTCATGATCGACGACCGCGGGGAGCGCATCCCCCTGACCATCGTCGACTCGGACCCCGTGCAGGGGACGCTGACGATCATCTACCAGGTGGTCGGGAAAACGACATACGAGCTCTCGCAGCTCGAGCCCGGCGACGCCATCCGGCACGTCCTGGGGCCGCTGGGGCACCCCACGGAAATCGAGGGGATCGGCACGGCGGTCTGCGTCGGCGGCGGCGTGGGCATCGGCGTCGTCTACCCCATCGCCAAGGCCCTCAAGGAGAAGGGGACCCGGGTCATCTCCATCATCGGGGCCCGGACGAAGAAGATGCTGATCCTCGAGGAGGAGTCCCGCAGCGTCAGCGACGAGCTGCACGTGACGACCGACGACGGCAGCTACGGCTACCACGGCTTCGTGAGCGACGTGCTGCGGGATCTCATCGCAACGGGGACGAAAATCGACCGGGTCTTCGCCATCGGCCCCGTGCCCATGATGCGGGTGGTGGCCAACGTGACCCGCCCCCACGGGATCAAGACGATCGTGAGCCTCAACCCCATCATGGTCGACGGCACGGGCATGTGCGGGGCCTGCCGGGTGAACGTGGGCGGAAGGACCAAGTTCACCTGCGTGGACGGTCCCGAGTTCGACGGCCACGAAGTGGATTTCGGGCTCCTGACGAGCCGATTGCAGATGTACGCCGAGCAGGAACAGAAAGCCAGGGAGCTTTGCAGGTGCGGAAACCATGACCGATAAGGACAGGACGGACAAGAAGGAAAAGAAGGAGCGCATCCCCCGGCAGGCCATGCCGGAGCAGGACCCGAAGGTCCGCGTGACCAACTTCGACGAGGTCCCCCTGGGCTATTCCCCCGAGACGGCCATGCAGGAGGCCCGGCGCTGCATCCAGTGCAAGAAGCCGGGCTGCGTGACGGGATGCCCGGTGGACATCGACATCCCGGGGTTCGTGAAGCTGGTGGCCGACGGGGATTTCCTGGGGGCCGCGCGGAAGATCAAGGAGACCAACTGCCTGCCCGCCGTCTGCGGGAGGGTCTGCCCGCAGGAAGACCAGTGCGAGAAGCTCTGCATCCTGGGCAAGAAGTGGGACCCCGTTGCGATCGGCCGCCTGGAGCGTTTCGTCGCGGACTACGAGCGCAGCGCGGGGTCGGTCGAGGTCCCTGCGCTTCCCGCGCCGACGGGCAGGCGGATCGCCGTGGTCGGGGCGGGGCCTGCGGGGCTCACGATCGCGGGCGACCTCGTCAAGATGGGCCACGCGGTCACCATCTTCGAGGCCCTCCACAAGGCCGGGGGCGTGCTGATCTACGGCATCCCGGAGTTCCGCCTCCCCAAGAGCATCGTCGACGCCGAGGTGGACTATCTGCAGAAGCTGGGGGTCCGGATCGTGACCGACGCGGCCGTCGGCAGGCTCAAAACGATCGACGACCTCTTCGCCGAGGGCTTCCACGCCGTGTTCCTCGGCGTAGGGGCCGGGGCCCCGGTCTTCATGAACATCCCCGGCGAGAACTTCTCGGGGATCTACTCGGCCAACGAGTACCTCACCCGCTCGAACCTCATGAAGGCGTACCGGTTCCCCGAGTACGACACGCCCATCGCCAGGGGCCGCAACGTGGCCGTCATCGGGGGAGGCAACGTGGCCATGGACTCGGTGCGCACGGCCCTTCGCCTCGGGGCGCAGAACGCCTACATCATCTATCGCCGGACGAAGACCGAGATGCCCGCCCGGGCCGAGGAGGTCCATCACGCCGAGGAGGAAGGCGTACAGTTCCGGTTCCTCACCAACCCCATCGAGTACATCGGCGACGAGAAGGGCTGGGTGAGGCAGATGGTCTGCCAGCGGATGGAACTGGGCGAGCCCGACGAGTCGGGCCGGCGCAGGCCCGTCGTGATCAAGGGCTCGGAGTTCACCATCGACGTCGACACCGTCGTCGTCTCCGTGGGGACGATGGCGAACCCCGTGATCCCCATGACGACCCCCGGTCTCGAGACGAACCGCTGGGGCTACATCGTGACGAAGGACGAGACGGGCGAGACGACCCGCAAGGGTGTCTGGGCCGGCGGCGACATCGTCACGGGCTCCGCCACGGTCATCCTGGCCATGGGCGCCGGCCGCAAGGCGGCCCGGGCGATTCATGACTATGTGATGTCGCTTTGAGAGCGATATCGGGCGCAGGGCAAAGGGCGTAAGGCGACAGGTGCAAGAGAAAAGGGTCGGGAGATTTTCTCCCGACCCTTTGCCGTTTCCGGAGGTGTTTTTCCTGCCTTTGGCCCTTAGCCCTGTGCCTCAGGCCTGTCTTCTAGTGATGCTCCTCCATGGCGCCGGCGATGTACATCATCGACAGCAGCATGAACACCAGCGTCTGGATGACGGAGATCAGGATCTTGAGGATCAGGATGGGCAGGGGGATCAGCAGCGGCACGAGCACGAAGATGACCGCCACGACGATGTGCCCGCCCTGGATGTTTCCGAAGAGCCGGACCGAGAGCGACAGCGGCCTCGAGAGGTGGCTGATGATCTCGATGGGCATCATGAGCGGGATGAGCCACCAGACGGGCCCGAGGAACTGCTTGAAGTACTTCAGGCCCTGCACCTGGACCCCGACGATATGCGTCAGGAAAAAGACGACGAGGGCCATGGCCACCGTCGTGTTGAGGCTCGCCGTGGGCGACTCGAATCCGGGGATGAGCCCGATGAGGTTCGAGAAGAGGATGAAGAAGCCGATGGTCGCGATCAGGGGGAAGAACCTCTTGCCGTGCTCGCCCATCGTGTCGATCAGGAGGTTGTGGAAGGCGTTGACGAAGACCTCCATCACGTTCTGGACCCTGTTCGGGTAGATGTCCATGCGCCGTGTGGCGAGAAACCCCAGCAGGGCCAGGATGGCCATGACCAGGATCGTGTAGGTGACATGATCGGGGATCCACTTGTTGTGCAGGAATAAAAAGGCATGCATACGCGGTCAGCTAGCCTCCTCCGGAAGAATTTTTTTTTGACACTCGAGAATCGCCGTGACGGCGATGTTGATGACGACGAGCGAGAGGCCCGCGAGCAGGCCGATGATGTCCACGGGCAGCTCGGTGATGACGACGAAGAGCACCACGGCCGTGACGGCCATGCGGATGTAGTACCGGATCATCATGGCCGACTTCGCCCTGCCCGAGAGGTTGGAGAAGATGACGCGCAGATCCCGCCCGAGCCAGTAGAGGTTCACGATGCTGATGATGCCGCCGATGAGAATCCCCAGCGTGAAACGCCAGGGCATGGCGAGAAGGCTTGCGAGGAGCATGAGGCCCAGGATGAGGAGATTCCGGAACTCAATTTTTTTTTGCAGGAGGTCTTTTCCGGTGGGGTTCATCCTTCAGCCGCCTGATGATCGGTTCTTCGTAGCTGTCCTCGAACGTGTTCTTGATCCACACGTAGAGGCTTCGGAACCCAGCGAACACGCCGACGAGAAGGAAGAGGATGGAGAACTTGTTCCCCGTGCCGAGCAGCCTGTCGAGCCAGGCCCCGATCAGGATGCCGCCGAAGATGCCCAGGACCAGCGCGATGCCGAAGGTGCTGGCGTAGGCCGCCTGCATCATGGACTTCTTCGATTCCTTGTCTGCCTCTCTCATCGAAACCTCGGGCGCTATAACATACTGACGTTCGGAAGTCAATAAAAATAGACCATGGCAAGGGGGGCCCCGAAGGGAATCAATCGTGAACGATTCTGGGCTCTTGCGACGCTTTCAGGGCCCCCTGCGGACCAGCCCGCGGAAGGCCTCCCCCACGCGGTCGAGATCCTCCTCGTCGAGGTACTGGTGGCAGCCGATATAGAAGCCGTTTGCGCCGACGAAGTCGGCCCGGGGCAGACGTCCTTCGTACCGATCCCGCAGGAACCGGTACGCCGGCTGCTGCGTGGGGATGCAGCCGAACAGGGGCCTCGTCTCGATGCCCGCCTTTTCCAGTGCCTTCATGATCTTTTCCCGGGACCATCGTCGAGTGTCGCGGACGATCAGGGGATAGGCAAGATAGCTCACCTCGTCCGAGTACGGCGGCAGCTGGAAGATATCCGAAAAGGGTTCGAGCTTCGCGTTGAGGGTGCGCACGTTGAGCTGACGTGCCCGGATGATGGCGTCGGCCCTGCCGATCTGGGGGATGGCGATCGCCGCGTGGAGCTCGGCCGTTTTGAAATTGAAGCCGATGAGGTCGTGGGTGAACCGCGGGTCGAGAGCCGCACCGCGGTGCGGGCATTTTCCCGCCGGGCGACGGCAGATCCGGCAGTCGCAGAGCCGCCCGTTGGCCTTGATCCTCCGGATGAGGCGGCAGAGCCCCTCGTCGCTCGTGACGACGGCGCCCATCTCGCCGACCTGGATGTTGTGGGCGATGTAGAAGGAGTACCCGGCGAGATCCGAGAGCGAACCGGCCTTCCGCCCCTTGTAGAGCGACCCGTGGGCCTGGGCGGCATCTTCGAAGACGGCCAGGCCGTACCGGCTGGCCAGCGCGTTGACGGCGTCCATGTCGTTGACGAAGCCCATGAGATGCACGGGCAGGACGACGGCGTGGCGGTCCGTCTCCCGGCGCAGCGTGTCTTCGAGCTGGTCCATGTCGAGGGTGAAGGTGCGGGGGTCGATGTCGACGTAGACCGGCTCCAGCCCCGCCAGCACGATGGCGTTGCTCGTGGCGACGTAGGTGACGGGGGAGGTGACGACCCGGCATCCCGGCCGGACCTTCGGCCGACGGTCGTCGTGGATCAGGGCGTGCAGTCCCGCCAGAAGTGCCGAGGAGCCCGAGTTGAGGGCCACGCAGTGTTTCGTCCCGATGTATCGGGCCCAGCGCGTTTCGAACTCCCTCGTCTTGCGCCCTTCCGAAAGCCGGCCCTCTGCCAGGGATTCCAGGACGGAGGCCCTTTCCTCCTCGCCGATGCGGATGTCGCCGATCCTCACCCTGAGCGTCATCGTCTCTCCCCGGCGGCCCCGTGTCGCGCGTACCATTCGCAGGTCTTCCGGAGCCCTTCCTCGAGGCCAACCCGGGGCCTCCAGCCCAGCCGCTCCATGGCGTTGACATCCAGCAGCTTCCGCGGCATGCCGTCCGGTTTCGACGGGTCGAAGACCAGGCGGCCCCCGTATCCCGAAATCCTTGCGATCAACCCGGCCAGCTCCTCGATGGACACGTCCGACCCGGCCCCGGCGTTGACGGCCTCGCCGCCCGAGAGCCGGTCGATGAAGAACAGGCAGGCATCGGCGGCATCGTCGACGAAGAGGAATTCCCGGCGGGCCCGCCCGGTGCCCCAGATTTCGACCTCCGGCAGGTTGCCGTCCGCCGCTTCGCGGAATCGGCGCACGAGGGCGGCGATGACATGGGAATCGCGGGGATCGAAGTTGTCGCCGGGCCCGTACAGGTTCGGGAAGATGACGGAGAAGAAGCGCACGCCGTACTGGCGGTGATAGGCCTCGATCATCTTCATGCCGCTGATCTTGGCGATCGCGTAGGCCTCGTTGGTCGGTTCGGGCGGACCCGTCAAAATGAACTCCTCCCGCATGGGCTGCGGGCAGAGCCGGGGGTAGGAACAGGAACTCGAGACGAAGAGCAGGCGCTCCGCCTCGAACCGCCAGGCCGCGTGGATGACGTTGGTCTGGATCATCAGGTTGTCGTAGAAGAAGGGGGCCGGATGGTTCATGTTCGCCCAGATCCCCCCCACCCGGGCCGCAGCCAGGAAGACGACCTGCGGCCGCTCCCGCTCGAAAAAGGCCTCCACATCGGCCTGGCGGCGCAAGTCGAGCTCCGCGCTCGAGCGCAGCACGAGGCGTTCATGCCCCCGTTCCCTGAGCATCCTCACGAGGGCCGTGCCGAGAAGTCCGCTGTGGCCGGCGACGTAGATTTTCGCATCTTTGTCCATGCGTCGTTGGTCTCCGACGGATCAGGACAGGATCCGCTTTGGCTCGCAGGCAAACCCGGCGTCTCGCAGCGTCTTTTCCTTCTGCGCCAGCTCGAGATCGCTCTCCACCATCATGTCGATGAGCCGTTCGAAGCCGACCCTCGGCTGCCAGCCCAGTTTCTCTCTTGCCTTCGCGGCGTCGCCCAGCAGGACGTCTACTTCCGTCGGGCGGTAATAGCGGGGGTCGATCTCGACATGGTCCTTCCAGTTGAGTCCGAGCTTCTGGAACACCCGCTCCGTGAACTCCTGCACCGAGTGGGTCTCCCCGGTGGCCACGACGTAGTCGTCCGGCTCGTCCTGCTGGAGCATGAGCCACATGGCTTCCACGTAGTCCCCGGCGAACCCCCAGTCCCGCTTGGCCTGCAGGTTTCCCAGGAAGACCTTTTCCTGGAGGCCGACCCTGATCCGGGTGGCCGCGCGGGTGATCTTGCGGGTCACGAAGGTCTCGCCGCGGCGGGGGGACTCGTGATTGAAAAGGATCCCGTTGCAGCCGAAGAGACGGTAGGCCTCGCGGTAGTTCTTCACGAGGTAGTACGCGTAGACCTTCGCGGCGGCGTACGGGCTGCGGGGGTGGAACGGCGTCGCCTCGCTCTGGGGCGGCGGCGCCGCGCCGAACATCTCGCTGGACGAGGCTTGGTAGAAGCGGGCCGGGATGCCCGTCTTCCGGATGGCTTCCAGAAGTCGCAGCGTGCCGAGCCCCGTCACATCCCCGGTGTATTCGGGCATGTCGAAGCTGACCCGCACGTGGCTCTGGGCCCCGAGGTGGTAGATTTCGTCCGGCCGGATGTCGTGCAGCAGGTCCGTGAGCTGGCCCGACACGGACAGGTCGCCGTAATACAGGAAAAGGCGCGCCGCGGGGTCGTGAAGGTCCTTGAAGAGGTGGTCGATCCGGTCGGTGTTGAAGGTGCTGGCGCGGCGGATCAGCCCGTGCACCTCGTACCCCTTGCCGAGCAAAAACTCCGCTAGGTAGGAACCGTCCTGACCCGTGATGCCCGTGATGAAAGCCCGTTTCATGCGCTCCTTCCTTTCTGCATTGCTCCGTCCGGCAGGGCCGGTTCTTTCCGCCGGGCCTCGAGGCTCTCAGGCAGGCATCGAATCATAAACAATGGCCCGGGGGCTGTCAACAGAATAGCCCCGGCGGGTTCTGCTCCGAGACGGGATGATCAGAGCTCGGCAAGGGCCTTCCCGCAGGCCTCGAGGGTGCGGTCGATGTCCTCCTCCGTGTGGGCGAAGGACACGAAGGCCGTCTCGAACTGCGAGGGCGGCAGGCTCACGCCGCGGCGGAGCATGGCGTTGAAGTACCGCGCGAACAGGCCGGTGTCGCACCGAAGGGCCGAAGCGAAATCCGTCACGGCGCGGTCGGTGAAGAAGACGGTGAACATGGACCCGCGCCGGTTGATGGTGGCGGCAATGCCCTTCTTCCGGAAGAGCCGCATCATCCCGTCGCAGAGTCGTCGGGTTTTCCGATCCAGGTCCCGGTAATCCGCGTCGTTTTCGAGAACGTCGAGTGTCGCCAGCCCCGCCGCCATGGCCAGGGGGTTCCCCGAGAGGGTCCCCGCCTGGTAGACGGGGCCCGCCGGCGCAAGCGATCCCATGATCTCCCTGCGGCCGCCGAAGGCCCCGACGGGCAGCCCGCCGCCGATGATCTTCCCGAGGCAGGTCAGGTCGGGGCGGACCCCGATGAGGTCCTGGAAGCCCCCGAAGCGCAGCCGGAACCCCGAGATGACTTCGTCGAAGATCAGCACGATCCCCCGCTCCGCGGTCATTTCCCGCAGAGCTTCGAGGAACCCGGGTGCGGGGGGGACGAGCCCCATGTTGCCCGCGGCGGGTTCGACGATCACGCAGGCCAGCTCCTTCCCGTGCTTTCGCACCGCGGTCCTCACGGCGGCCGCATCGTTGAAGGCAACCGTGATCGTCAGTTCGGCCAGCCCCCTCGGGATTCCCGGGCTTCCGGGGATGCCGAGCGTCGCCACGCCGGAGCCCGCCTTCACCAGCAGCGAATCGGCATGGCCGTGATAGCAGCCCTCGAACTTGAGGATCTTCTCGCGCCCCGTGTATCCCCGGGCAAGCCGGATGGCGCTCATGGTCGCCTCCGTCCCGGAGCTGACCATCCGGACCTGGTCCATGGAGGGGAAGGCGCGCGTGATCGTCCGGGCCATTTCGACCTCGGCGGCCGTCGGGGCCCCGTAGCTGGTGCCCCGCTTCGCCGTGTTGCGGATCGCGGCGACCACGGCGGGATGGGCATGGCCGAGGATCATGGGGCCCCAGGAGGCCACGTAGTCGATGTAGCGGTTGCCGTCGACGTCCCAGACCTTCGAACCCGAGGCCTTCCCGACAAAGAACGGCGAAGAACCGACGGAACCGAACGCCCGGACGGGGCTGTTCACGCCGCCGGGGATCCTTTTCTTCGCCTCTTCGAACAGCTCCTGCGATCGGCTTCGCTTCATGGGGCTCCTGGATGCATGGCTAAAGGCTAAAGGCATCATCCCTCTTTCCCTAAGCCCTTAGCCCTTCGCCTTTCGCCTAAAAGTACTCCATGCTGCTCTTCTTGAATTCCTCTTCGCTGTGCAGGACCAGGTAGTCGCGGATCCCTGCGCGCCCGGCGATCTCGGCGACGAGGTCTTCGAGCGTCCCTTCGCCGGCGTGGATCATCGTGAAGAGGTTGTACCGGCCCAAAAAGTGCGGGCGCCGCTCGTAGCAGTGCGTGATCGCCTTGCAGGAAGCGAACAGGGCCCCCGCCTCCTCGAGCCGCTGCGGGGGCACGGCCCAAACCACCATGGCGTTGCGGGTGATGCCCGCCTGCCGGTGCTTCAGCACGGCACCGAATTTCCGGATCGTGCCCTCGCGCAGGAGGGTCCGGATCGTCTCCAGGACGGCCTGCTCGTCGCGTCCCGCGCGGGACGCCACGGTGCGAAAGGGCCTTCTCTCAACGGGGAGATCGCCCTGGAGCTGCCTGAGGAGCTCCTGCCGTCCCCTGTCTTCCCGATGCGCCATGGCCCGCGGCCCCCCTGTCCGAACTGCCCCAAAATCTCACGGCCCGGCTGATAGCACAATCAAATTGTCCTTGACAATTCTTTTTTATCTCTTTAATAAAGTACGCGGTTGAGCCGGTCCACGAAAGCCGCGGCGGGCGTGCAATCCCGCCCGCACCGTCGTCGGAAAGGGGGTGGAAAATCGCAGGACGAGACGAGCGGTCTGGGCCGGAGACCTTCAGAGAGAGATGACGCGTTTTTCAATCCAAAGACAGAGAGGAGGTTGAGATGAAGTCCAAGAAGATGTTCGCAGCGCTGGTATCCGTCCTGGTCGTGTTCGGTTTTGCGTCGCTGGCCCTTGCCGCCGAGAAGGAAGGCGGAACGGATTACACCAAGGCGATCGTTC
>Ga0209506_1002663_pt1 | contig 15542 bp, 9 predicted proteins | sample AD_JPNHG2_MetaG_FD_184409 | JGI IMG/M metagenome (GOLD analysis project Ga0209506, IMG submission 184409) | Active sludge microbial communities of municipal wastewater-treating anaerobic digesters from Japan - AD_JPNHG2_MetaG (SPAdes) (version 2) | ecosystem: Engineered > Bioreactor > Anaerobic >...
CAATGCTCTTCACCATCAATATCAAGATATTCAATATCCCTTAGATGTATTAAATCATCTTTAATATAATCTTCAGTCTCTTCAATTTCATATAAAAGGTTACCTATACTTAATTCGCCATCATTTTTCGCTAATGCTTTCAGAATTGATAGTTCAAAAGGTGATACAGTTGTTTTTATCCTTCTACATTGTCTAACAAGTTTCTCATAATTACTTTCAATATAATCAATGTCAACAATTTGTTCTTCAATTGTTGCTATAGGTGTAGAAAGAATTTCTTCTTTGAAATATTCCTCAAATTGACTCATCCAATTCTGTTGAATATATTCTGCCAACCTGTCGCCTGTCCAATAGTCGATTCTTGTATCTTCTCCTTTGTTGCGAGCCCTTCCAATATATTTTCGTGCTGGTTCATTTATATCCCCTGTGGTAGCAACAATGAATCGAGAAATATAACGGACACCCTTTCCCTCAATATCATGAATTTCTTTTATAAAAGCTTCCTCGGCCTGATTTTTGATTTCTTTAACTGTTCCCTTCCCACCTGTAGCACCATAAGTGATATTGCCTTTCTTAAATTGAATGCCCACATAGCTCTTTTGTCTATCTGGTTCAGTAAGTTCATAATACTCAATATCAATGCCTTGTTCATCGTCACCACCAGTATACCTGACACCCTTCAAATTCATATTTTTCAGCATAGGCACAAAAATATCTTTTGCCATTTTGTGCTCATGAATGGATTCAAGTAGTGTTATTATCATTTCTTTTTTTAGCATACTGACGCCCTCGGTTTTAATGTCCCCAACTATCATAACATGAAATATATTGATTCAGCTCCTTTTTGATACTTCGCCATTGCGGAACATTTTTGTCAAGATGAGCAATAAATACTTGATTATGCTTCCGTTCAATTAAGTGCAACATCTCATGAACTATAATATACTCTAAACACCGTGCCGGTCTCTTCGCAAGTTCAAGGTTCAGCCATATCCGTTTAGATTTAATGTTGCATGTCCCCCATTTTGTTTTCATCCATTTTACTCGCCATTCACGGATTGACACCCCGATAATAGGTTGCCATTTTTCTATTATTGCCGGGATCACTTTTTTTAATTCTTTTCTATACCATTCGATAAGTACTCGCTCACGTTGCAAACGATTGCTACCTTCCCTCACATAAAGACATATATGAGTTTTATTTGGTATTTCTACTTTTGGCGATCCAACGTAATAGATCACTTTTAACAGATATCGCTTACCCTTGAAATAATGGCTCTCACCGGATATATATTCTCTCCGTGATTGTCGTTCCTGATCTGTAAATTTTTGTTTCTGCTTTTTGATCCATCCCATCTTTGAAATTGCGAAAAGCCTGACAGCTTCATCGTCCATCTTTAGAGGGGAGGCAATTCTTACTCTGCCATCAGGGGGATATACTGCAAGGTGTAAGTTCTTTATATCCTTTCTAACTATATCGATGGTAATATTCCCAACAGAAATCTGGTGCATCAATATTCTCTCTGATTTTTCACAATTTCAAAAATATGATCAAGCATTGATTCATCATTCAGATGCTTCCTTATGGCATACTTTACTTCACGTTCTTTTATCTTACTGCCACGCCATCCATCTTTTTTAACACAACATACCTCACTATCGATAGCCAGCGCCAATTCCTCATTATTTGAAAGATTATCATACAAGGCTATCTTCGCCAGACTATTGATTGATTGAGGATATTTTGTGACATCAGGCTTTTTCACACGCCTTGTCAGCTTGACGATTTCTTCAAGATACTTCGCATAGGCGATAGCCTGTTTCTTGCGTTCTTTTACCAATTCATCCAACAGGAGCGACATTTTTTCAAAATATTTAGGGTTTATTGGCTGTTCATCAATAATTACTTTTCGTAAGTTATTCTCAATGGTTTCTGCTGCCGCTTCCTCATTATTTTTAATAGAAGCCGGAAGTGATTGAATCGCTTCAGCTCCACGTTCGACTATCAATTCAATCAATAACATGTCATCAAATGCAGATATTTTCTTGCTATCATCAGCACTAATATAGGTATCAATTAAATGCCGCATCGCTGGCTCATATGCTTTGAGTTCGATGTAATCACAGCTATGCAACTTGATCTCCATACGGATGTCTTCATAATGCTTTATATCTTTTTTTATCTGATCGATTTGCTGCGGGGTGTATCCTGCTTCTTCCATTTCATTTGCAATATTGGCATAAGCCCTGACCAGAGATGCGGTTTGTTTATAAAGAGCGAGACGCTTCTGTTCATTGGCCTTTAACTCATCAGGGTTGTTTCCTGAAAAGTAACTGTAGTACGCCTGCTGATCTTTAGGTGGGGGGACTGGCTCACACAGTGTCTTTATAATTTCCAGTGCAGAATCCAGCTGTTCTCTGGCCTTTTCTAATCTATCGCTTAACAGCCCTTCTACATCTTCTTTATCGTATGCATCAAACACTTCAGAGGTATAGTCCCGGATAGAGCCTTCAAGGCTTTTAAAAAGGTCTTTATAATCGACAATGTATCCATATTCCTTATCATCCCCATCCAGCCTATTAACCCGGCAGATGGCTTGAAACAGGCCGTGATCCTGCATCGACTTATCTATATAGAGATAGGTTGCGGAGGGGGCGTCAAAACCCGTCAGGAGCTTATCCACAACGATAAGGAGCTGCATTTGTGCTGGTTCATCGACGAACTTCTTTTTGACATCATCTTCAAAATCTTCAGGGTTCTTCCCGTTGAGCATCTGCTGGTAGACTTCATACTTTTTTAATTTATCGGTAGGACTATCTTCACCCGTGCTCTCCCCCTTGATCTTGTCCACGGATGGCGTATATGAAGTAACTATAGCACATTTCGTCAGGCCATTTTGCTGGAATATCTCATAATACTTACATGCTTCGTATATGCTGCCCGAAATCAAGAGCGCATTGCCCCTGCCATTCATGAGGCGGTCTTTGGTTGCCATATCAAAAATAATATCAGCAACGATTTTGTCCAATCTGGATTTGGAGCTTAAAATTCGCTGCATGGTGCCCCATCTCATCTTCAGTTGGGTCTTTGCATATTCAGTCAGACCACCGGTGTTGGCGAAAAACCACTGGTCTATTTTCTCCATTGACGTTATATGCTCATCAACATCCCGTGCTTCATACCGCAGATCAAGCACCACCCCGTCCCTGACAGCTTCATCGAACTTATAGGTGTGAATATATCTTCCGAATATTTCAATACTGCTCTGTTTGTCTTTTTTTAATAATGGTGTTCCCGTAAAACCGATGAGCATTGCGTTTGGCAGGATTTTCTTCATCGCCTTATGCAATTCACCTGATTGCGTTCTATGCGCTTCATCGATAAAAACGTATATATCACCCTTTGCCTTGAAATCTTTCGGCAAATATTTTTTCAGGTCTTCGATATACCCATCGTAATCCCCTTCTTCCTTATTGGCAAATTTATGGATGAGCGAACAGATAAGCCATTTCTCTTTAACATTCAGCCGTTCAATAAGATCAGCCCCGCTCTTCGTACGATGAATATCTTCATTGATCCCCTTGAAAACCTTCTCAATTTGCTTATCAAGTTCATCCCGGTCGGTAATAATTAGAACTCTGGCATCTTTAACATTTTCTCGCAGCCATTTTGCCAGCCAGACCATAATTAGGCTTTTTCCGCTTCCCTGCGTGTGCCAAATGATCCCCCCCTCCCGGATTCGTATTCTTTCCTGACTGGCTTTAACTGCAAAATACTGGTTAAAACGGGGAAGTTTTTTGTTACCACGATCAAAGACTATATAATCATGCAGCAGTTCCAGAAAGCGGTTCTTCTCACACATCTGAAGGAGAGCCTTATCCAGAAGGTTTTTTACACTGCTTTCCTCCTTCCACGCAAGGTAATACTTTTCAGGTGTTTCTATTGCTCCATATCTCAACCCTTCAGGATCATTCCCGGCCATAATATACTGGATCGTTGCAAAGAAGGGCTTTATAAAAATATCTTTCTGATTATCAAGGTTCTGGCGTATTCCAGCAGAAACGCTGACAGTGCTTCGCTTCAATTCAAGCACTCCCACGGCTATTCCGTTTATAAATAATACAATATCAGGTCTTTTCGTGTGCTCCCCCTGTATGGTGACTTCTTCAGCAATAGCGAAATCGTTATTGTTGGTATTCTTCCAGTCAATCAGCCACACGGTTTGAGTGTTTTCACCCGCTTCTTCACGAACTTGAACGCCATACCGGAGAAGATTATATACATCCTTATTGATGTCGTACAAACTCTTGCTCTGGTTTCCAGATGCTTTGTTTAACTCATACAGTGCTTTAGATATTAAGGTGGGGCTATATCCCTGTTTTTTCAGGTGTTCACGGAGATATTCTTCTTCGATATTGCTGTTACTCTCACGCTCATACCAATCGCCAAAATATGTGTATTGAAGCTGCTTCTGGAAAAGAGCTATTACACGATTTTGTGTCTTGCGTTCTATATCACCTATTTTTGCCATATCAAGCAGCTTTCCTGAAATATATTATGTACCGTGCTATGCCTTGATCAATTTAAAACTGATCTGATACCTATAAAACTCTATATTATTAACGACAGACAATGCCCTTCGGATACGAAGATCATCCTCTAATGCGATGATCACACCCTTAACTTTTTGTCCTTCTTCAGCAAGTTCTTCTTGAACATATCCCATGTAGCGTTGTATCTGGCCTAACACATTATCACTGATCCTACCTTTTTTAAGTTCCACCACCAACAATTCTTTCTTGTTCTTGCTTATTGCGAGAATATCAATGGGGCCAGTATCAGATGGATATTGCTGTCCTACCAGTTCACCGTCTTCTTCGTATATATCATAGTGTTTACCCAAATCAGTCTGCTTCCAGTTCTGAACTAAAAAGTCTTCCAGATGCTTTTCAAGAGCAAAGGCAGCAGGGTCTTCTACGGTTTCATCCGTTGATATTATAGTGGGGGGACGATTACCAGCTATGAGAACTTCGATTTCGTCAGCATACCGTGTAATCTCACTAACAGTACCAATAGAACCAGTTGAGTTCTGCAAGGCTTCACTCATATTGACTCTATCAATCGTTTTTGAGTACCATCGCACTGTTCTTCGGTGTGGAAGTATTTCTCCGGCGTGATACGAGTAGGTATCCAGCACTTCACCAACCAGATAACTACCTGTTCCATTAGGGCAGAGAACTATATCACCATTTTGGATTCCTTTTGTTACTGTATATAAAGCTCCACAGGCCAGACCAGCTGACACTTTACTCTTGTCAGGATTTTTTTGCAGATACAAGGGGATAAAATTCTTATTAAAGTCCCTCCAATTCTCTGGCAGCTTCCCCGTAAGGTCGGTTTCAATCCCGAAGTCTGCACCTATAAAATTGCCTTTGTAACATTCCTCTGCATGAATACTTCTTTTACCGAGCATTATTCTGTAGTATTTTTTCATGATTTAGTTATCCCACCAACCTGATTTTCCCCATCAATAGAACCTGCATCATCCCTTGTTTTATTGAACGGTATTTATTCAGCTTCTTTTCAAGGGCTTCGATTTCTGCGTCCATATCGGAGAGAATAGAAGCGATTGCAGTTTGTTCTGATTTTGCTGGCACAGATAATAATATTTTCGCAATGTTTTTTTTACTAATCCCGCTTACCTTTATCCCCACTGCATAAAAAATAAACTGCCTTCTTATTGCTTCACTCTGGAAACAATATCTTTTAAATTCATTATCGAGTGTATCATCAATACTCTTCGCTACAATCGTGTGTAGGCCAGATATGAATGGTGTTTTATTATTATTCTTAACAACTACATGCCTACTTGTACCTTCGTCATCTTCAGAGGCATCTACGAAGACTATATCACCGTCATTTAATAATGATTTAGCTGACACCTGATTTATTTTGACTGCAAGTTTTGGTATATTTACAAATTCTTCTTGTACATCAATATATGTTTTTTTCGCACCATGAATATCGCCATAATGTAGATAGCAAAATCCTTCTCCCGAAAGTTGTTCTCTTGAAGCTGTATACCCTCCGCTAAAATTAAAAATATCACCCAACTTCTTCTTCTCCCATTCTCCCGTAAACCCCGGCAATCTTCTCTTCCCCGTGAGAAGCTCCTGCATTGTTCCCTGTTTAATATTGCGCTTTTTCTCAATAAGTTTTTCCAGAATTGTAATGAGTGAATCGGCATCAGATAGAGCGGCAGCGATTGCTTTTTGTTCAGTGAGGGGTGGTGATGGAATTTTAAAATCCTTTAACCAACTATATTCTACACTTTCTACTGTTGTACCAGATTTCAAACATGTTGATAGTATTTTATAACTGCTTAATAGAAGTATTTGAAGTAGATAATCCACGGAATAATTTTTATCTGGTATAACCGCCTTCAAGTCTTGATTGATTGCTACAGATTTCTTTGTTTTCGCTACAGGAAGATATTTACGAAGTATACCACTCCGAACGACAATTATTATTGCATTTTCTGGTATCAAGGTTGTACTTGTTTGTTCGATTGCAATATCAGTTATTTTATAAGGCGTTTCTCCAATCTCTATCGATTTTATATCTCCTGATGATGCCCACGGAATATTACCATTAACCCAATAAACAGGGTTATTCATAGAAGGTGTTGCTCCACCTTTCCACTGACCAATACTTTTCAAAGCTATGACTTCCCAATCTTCCGGGATAACTCCGATTTCTGTTTGCTTATAACCTTTCTTCATATCCATGAGAACCCCATCTTCTTCAGATGAGCATCAACCTTTGAGGTTAAATCATCAACATCTGTTATTATATTAGGCAGGGCGGCTTCATACCGTTCGGCAAGGTCTTTAATACGTCCCGTAAGCCGGTGTGAGATTCGCTCCAAACCGGTGGATACACCGGCATAAATATCAGCAAGCCATTTATCATCCACAGCCAGAGTTTTTATTTCGTCCTTTGTTAAGTGCTGATATTTTGCAAATACCTTTTTATCAAGTTCAGCTTCAGCTTCTTTTATCTTCTTATTGGCTTCAAATTCTGCTTCAACGAGTTTAATATAGGCTTGCAGAATTTTCAGTTCATCCCCTGAATCATCTTCTCTTTCAAGCTCCTTGATACGAGCCGTCACCGCACCTTTGCTAATTTTTCCTTTATCCGATTTCAAATCTTCAAGGACTCCATCTTCACCGCTATATTCTTCCTCCATCTCTTCTTTCTGTTGGGTGATATTGTCCTTATCAGCTTCAAGTTTTTCTATTGCTCGTTTTTCATCGGTATAATATCTATTGATAACCAGCTGTTTAGGAACAAGGTCACAGTCCCACTCACCCTTCTTCCCATTGACCTTATAAACATCCACCTTCCAGCCATCGACGGCAATCAAATACACATCGTCCTGCATGGTCTCCGTCCAGTATTCCATGACGTGTTGGTAAATGTCATATTTATCAATGAGCTTGATGTTATCGAAAGTTTTGAGTATCTCTTCAGAGAAAGACGTTATAAATTCTTTCGGTTTTATTCCGACATCAATGTCATGGAGTATTTTATGGTTTTTCTTTTTCCATCCGTTGAAAACGACATCGACTTCCTGTGTGTATTTCATAAATTCAGGATGCCCGAATATTATCTTTTTTATGTCGCCCTGATCGACCTTCAGGACGGTATATCCTTTCCTTTTGCTTGAAGAAAATAATACCCCCTTCAGGGAAGGGAACACCTGCCAGTAATTATCAAGATCATCGATGTCCTTTTCAGGTATATCCCCCAACAGGTGTGCTTCGATGTCTTGAATATCTTCCGCTTCAGAACTGTCAATATACCGGGGGATGTTTAAATTATATTCATTCTTTTCTATTTCATCGAATGAAACCATCCGGGAATATTTCGGCACTTCAGTTTGGAAGTTAAATACATCTACAATCTTATGGATGTCCTGATGCCGGAGCCTGTTCTTGTTGCCATCTTTTTGGAATCCCTTGCTGGCATCTATCATGAAAATGCCCCTTCTACCTTCAGCATTTTCCTTATCAATGACTACAATACAGGCTGGAATCCCCGTGCCGTAAAACAGATTGGGGGGGAGCCCTATGGTGCCCTTTATAAATCCCTTCATGATTAGATTCTTGCGAATATCACCCTCAACGTTACCCCGGAACAATACCCCATGAGGAAGAATAATCGCTCCCTTGCCCTTGCTTTTCAAGGAACGTATAAGGTGTAACAGGAAGGCATAATCTCCATTTTTCTTCGGTGGTATGCCATATTCAAACCGGTTGTATTCGTCATTCTTTGGGTCAAGACCATTGCTCCATGCCTTTGTAGAGAAAGGCGGGTTGGCGACAGCAAAATCAAAGGTCTTCAGGTCTCCGGTTTTTTCATCCTTAAAGTAAGGCTTTGCCAGCGTGTTATCCTTCCAGATTTCAGCAGTAGGATTACCATGCAGAATCATATTCATTTTGGCCAAAGCAGCTGTAGCATTGTCGTTTTCCTGACCGTAGATGGTTATACCCTTTTCAGCTTCATCAGCGGCTTTCAAGAGCAACGATCCACTGCCACAGGTGGGGTCATATATTGTTTGCCCCTGACTTTTTGCTTTGTTGATGCCTATAACCTTCGCCATGATCCGTGAGACTTCGGCGGGAGTATAGAACTGTCCTTTACTCTTCCCGGATTCAGTGGCAAAGTTACGCATAAGATATTCATACGCATCACCTAAAATGTCATCGCCTTCTGCCCGGTTCTTACTGAAGTTAAGCTCTTCACTCTCAAAGATAGCCACAAGGTTCGACAGCCTGTCCTGCATGTCCTTACCCTTGCCGAGCTTATCAGAGTCATTGAAGTCAGCGACATCGATGACACCCTTCAGGTCATTGGCTTCGGCAAGTTTTGCAATGATGGTATTGATTCCATCGCCAATATCCTTCTTCCCCTTCAGGGCGACCATATCAGCAAAGCTGCCACCCTTCGGAACTTCAATCAAGGCGTGTTTATCGCCAGCATATTTATCAGACACATATTTAACGAATAAAAGGACAAGGACGTAATCCTTATATTGGGAAGCATCCATACCCCCCCTTAATTCGTCGCAGCTCTTCCAGAGGGATGTGTATAATTCGCTTTTCTTAATAGCCATACCGATTCACCAGTTTGAAAATCCGCTGAAGACGGAATCATGCTCCGAGATATTTTATTTATTTCAATGAAGCATTGAAACGGACATATAATTTGATTTTTATAAAAAATATGCAATAAGTATTTATATTTATATTTTGACAGATACCAAATTTTGTCAAGGTAACGGGAGAGGGGGTGCTTATTAACGACTTCTCATTACTAACTGTTAATCAAGGATACCCATGTCATTAGCAGTAGGTCTTCCATGAAAGTAATGTTAAAGAGTAGTTTTCACATTTGCTTTGAGATGAATGCTTTGGTAACCTGGTCAGGCAACAATCATTTTTCGTCTCATTGATTCATCCCACCGATGTATCATTCCATAGAGTTTATATATGTACACAGGGAGAAGGTGTTAAATTGCATGGATCATTCCCATCATCAGGACCAATTCAGCAATCACTATTAGAGAGAGAGAGAGAGAGAGAGAGAGAGAGAGAGACGTACACTCAAACGGTTTTTTAAACAATATTTCGATTTAATATGCATTAACCAAAATATCGTTACATTAATTTATTGACATTACCATTTCCCAAGTAGCTTAATTACATATTCATTCCATAAATCATATAGTAAATTATTATGAAACAGGGGAGGGCTGATATGGATAATGAATTTAAGCTGCCAGGCAAAAAGTGTGTAGTATTTTGGCCTGTAGGAACAGGCGATTCAAGTACAATTGTATTGAAACCTAATAAAACTATAATGCAGATAGATCTGCGTCATTTGGAAAAAGCTGATGATCCCGAAGAACCCGAATGGCCAATCATTGATTATCTAGTAAAAGTTTTACCAAAACGCAACGATAGACCTTATCTAGCTTTATTTGTTTTAACACATCCAGATAAGGATCACATACAAGGGTTTGCGGAACTTCTTAAAAAAGTAGATATAGGAGAGTTATGGCATACTCCAAAAGTTTTTCGTGATCAGTCCGATCAAGAAAAACTATGCCCCGATGCTAAAGCATTTAGAAAAGAAGTTCATCGAAGACGTAAAGCAATATTAGCAGATCCGGAAAATATCAAATCAGGGAACAGGATTCGTATTATAGGGCATGATGATATATTAAAAGAAGATGATTATGTTAGTTTGCCTGATAGCTGTAAATCACGGCCAGGAGAAATAGTCACAATGATCGATGGAGATGATAGCACTAGCGATTTTCAAGTTTTTATCCACGGCCCATTTAAAGACGATCAAGGAAAAGATAAAAACAACACTAGCCTTTCCATCAATATTGTTATCCATGAAAAGGAGAAATACGGGCAGTTCTTTTTCTTTGGCGATAGAGAATATCCCGCTATCAAACAAATTTTTGAAACAACAGAAAAGAATAAAAAAAATACACAATATTTAGGCTGGGATGTTATGCTTTGTTCTCACCACTGCTCAAAATCAATAATGTATTGGCAAGATGAAGGAGAAGAAAAAGAGACATTAAAGCCAGATATTATGGGTTATTTTGAAAAATACAACAAAAACGGTGATGGGTATATAGTTTCAAGTTCACACTCGGAATTTACTGATGGTGATGGTGACAATCCTCCACACAAAAAAGCACGAAAATGTTATGAAAAAATCGTAAATGCCGGAAATTTTATTTGTACTCATGAATATCCAGATAAAAAGAATCCGATCCCCCTAGTTTTCACAATTGATACAGATGGAATTGCCTTTCATGATAAACGGGATAAGAATAAAGGTGCTGCTGGTCTATCAGGAGTAGATGAAGCACGTGGTGACAAGAAACCCTCAAACATCCAAGTAGGATTTGGAAAGAACTAATGACACGGGGTCAACATAGAGCTATCTATGAACTTGAGCGTGTTAAAAAGACTAATCCAAATGAATTTGACTTTGAACTTGCACAGGATACTTCAAACGGATATCTAATAGTCAAGATAAGCATTCGCATTGGACAAATAGAGACAAGACCAGGAGGACTTATATTTAGAGAGCGTGAAGATTTTTTTCTGATGATTCCCGCCGATTTCCCATTTGTATACCCATCACTATTCGTAAAACATTTACGTTTTGCAGGTTTCCCACATGTTAATTGGAGAAAACATCTTTGTTTATACCAAAGTAAAATTGAATGGAATCCTGCCGATGGCATATATGGATATCTCGATAGACTCAATCAATGGCTTAGAAGAGCTGCTATTAATGATATGGATCCCATTGAAGGTCCATTACATCCTCCAGTAAATATTACGGACTATAATCAAATCCCTTTTGTGATTCAAGCTAACTGCCCAGTAGAAGCCGGAGAATCTTGGTTTGGTCTTGCGGAAATTTTAGAATATCCTAATAGATTTGAATTGGTTGGATGGAATGATCTTTCCGGCGATTGGAATAAAGAACGATATCCAGCACTAGCAATTATTCTACCATCATCATTACCACTCGAATTCCCGGAAAATGGGAAGGAATTTTTCAGTGAATTAAATAGAATCGGTATGGATAGTGAAAACATATTGATAAACTTACGTCTGGCGGCGATATTAACGCCTAAAGATAAAAATGCATATATTATACTTGGCATACCCATGAGACGTTCTCCTGAGGGTAAACTCAAGCATCATATTGTTGTTTGGGCGATTGAGGCTGATAAAGCAAACAGCTTAAGAATTGCAACACCATCAAGTGAAGATAATGATGAATTAGAATCCATAAAATCTGAACTGAATAAACTTACCTATTCTATTTTTGAACTGACTCAAATCAAATGGTGTCCGGTTATGGAAAATAGAAGCGAGATTACTGTACGACGGGATAAGGAGAGTCCTGTTTCATGGTTTTCTGGAAAGAAAGTTTTGATTTTGGGCTGTGGAGCTTTAGGCTCATGGGCTGCCGAAATTATTGCACGGACAAATCCAGCACTCATCCATCTGGTTGACAATTCTAAAGTTAATCCCGGACTTATAGTTAGACAAAATTATACTCTTAATGATATTGGATCTCAAAAAGCGACAGCACTCGCTCAAAGGATTAAAAACCTGGTTGCCCCAAATTGTATAATTCAAGATTTTCATCAAGAAGCTCACGGATTCCTTTCCGAAAGGTATGACCAGATATCCTACTATGATATAATCCTAGACTGTACGGCTTCCAGTATTTTCCAAATGAAAATTGAAAAAGATTGGCAGAATTTTCAAAAAAAAACTCCACCGATAATTTCTCTTGTTATTGATGCCAAAGCTCAGAGCTGTTTAAACATTGTTCTAGAATCTAAATCTAACTGTGGAATTTATGATGCTTATGTTAAATTAAAAAATAGAATATGTATAGAGCATACTCATGAAGATATTATTGAATCATTTTACACGGATCGAGTGACAAGTAATCTTTTTCAGCCTGAACCTGGTTGCTCTGATCCCACATTTTCAGGTTCTACGGCAGACATTACCAGTCTCGTATCAACAGCATTGAACTTATCAGTTGGACATATTATCTCGGATCAAATTCCAATGGGAATAGCTTTTTCTACCCATATAATAAATAGGAAACAAGGAAGCCTTGATTTAATTAGATTAGAATCATCAAAAATATTACAGATAGAAAATTATCGAGTTTGCATAAGTCCACAAACATTCATTGTGGCTCGTTCGTGTATTCTTCAAAACAATAGAAAACGATCCGAACATCATGAAACTGGAGGACTTTTGTGGGGTCTCTGGGATGATGCAGTCGGTGTTATCTGGATATTTGATGCATCTGGCCCGCCTTCAGACAGCCTACACGACCCAGGTCATTTTTCCTGTGGAGTTGATGGTACTGGGCAAGAGCATATACAGCGATTAATGAAAAGCAAAGGCACATGCGGATTTATTGGGTATTGGCATACACATCCGTTTATGCCATCAGAACAAAGCTTAAAGGATATCCACGGTATGGCTACTCTTGTATCACATCTTGGACTCAACAAAAAAAAGGCTTTAATGCTCATCTTTGGTCGGACAGGTGGTATGCCAAAAGTAGGGGTATATATCTATGAAAGCCAATCACTATTTGAAACATCGGAATCAATATCTGTTAGTACAGGTCAATTTGTGATGGAGACACCTGTAGTATGATCGGTCTTGCATTATCAGGAGGAGGGTCTCGTGCAATTGCCTTTCATCTAGGGTGTCTCAGGGCTCTTAATGATCTCGGTGTTCTCGACAAAATTAATGTATTATCAACAATTTCGGGTGGCTCCGTAATAGGTGCATATTATGCTTACACACCCGGTAAATCATTCGATGAATTTGAATCGGACATTCGAACATTTTTAAAGCATGGATTTCAACTTAACATTGCGATTGAGTTAGCAAAGCCATATAATTTTATTCCCTGCCTTGCCAATTTTTTAATTATTCAGCTTCAGGAAATAGCTGGCTACTTCAATAGTAGAATACCAAAATTACAACGATATCCATCGAGAACTGACATGTTTCAAAGAGTTCTTGAACGTAGGATGTTTCCCAAATTATCTGCTGGTTCACCCCGCAGAAATAATGTCAATATAGTTATCGGGGCCTGTGAACTGCGTACAGGGTCGTCATTCAGATTCGGAAATGATAAATCCGGGAGCTGGAGACAGGGTGAGCTAATCAACAATAATTTTGATGTTGCTTTTGCTGTGGCAGCATCAGCCGCTTACCCAATCTTCTTACCCGCTTTAGACCGCACATGGGAGTTCCGGAAAAACGGTCAAGTAATGGAGCATCGTGTATTACTAACAGACGGAGGGGTTTACGACAATCTCGGCATACAAGTACTTGAGCCAGATCGTAATTCTGAAATAAGCATCCATTCATTCCCTTGTGATTTCATAATATCATGCAATGCAGGCCAAGGACTGGACTCTGGCTCTAGCCTACCATTAGGATTTTTTTCAAGAGTAACGAGATCATTTGAGGTAGTTCATAGGAGAGTTCAGGATTCAGCGATGACAAGGCTACATCATCTAAAGAAAGCGGGACTTATAAAAGGTTTTGCAATGCCATATCTTGGGCAAAATGATAATAATCTACCTTGGAAACCAAATAATCTTCAGCTGCGTCAGGATGTTATTGAATATCCTACGAACTTTGCAGCAATGAGTGATGAATGGATTGAAACACTATCTGAGAGGGGGGAACAGCTAACAATGGCACTAGTAACTTATTATCTGCGTGATTTACTTAGATAACTCAACTAACCTATTTGTCTTATGACGATTCTGCCTTTGATAACCTACCCAATAAATATCTGGTGGTTCTTTGGAAATTCAGAAAGTATTCAAGATACGAATTTATCTCCGTTGACCATATATTGACCATAACATAAAGAAATGAAGAGCAATAAAAAGCAATGAACTGCGACGAATACCCATTTTAGTGAATTTTTGAATGATTTTTGAATCAAAATGAATCGAAATACAAAGAAACACAAAGCAATCAAAAGCAATCTTCAATAAATAAAATCTTACAAGCAGAGGGTCACTGGTTCAAGTCCAGTAGCGCCCACAGAAAATAGCCTTTTTTGAATGAAAAAGGCCAAAAAAGAGGCTACCGGACCACCGGCGTTTCTTAAAAATCCATAAGTGTAGCAAAAGTGTAGCAAAATATTTCCACTTTTGCGGCACGCTAAACGGAGGTTTAAGATGTCGTCAAACGGTAAGCTGTTTTATCTCTACAAAAGAAAATCCATTTATTACTGCCGATTTAAACTCCCCGATGGTCGATTGACTCCCGCAAAAAGTACTGGAGTAACTTCAAAATTCAAAGCTGAACGATGGGCGTATGATTACCTTTCAGCTGGTCAGATTGTAACTAAACAGAATATCACCCTTACAGAATATGCAGACGGCTTTTTCCTTTGGGATGGTGCCTGGGCCACTGATAAACGCGTCCGAGGGCTACGGATAAGTAAACGTCAGTGCCATAACCTCACTTATTTGCTAAAGAGCCATCTCCTCCCTCGCATAGGAAGCATGAAACTCACTGCCATAGACCGTGCCGTAATCCGAGATCTTCGTAACGACCTATTCAATAGTGGTTATGCCGGGAATACGATAAATAAAATCCTGTCCGGACTCAAAGCAATCCTTGAAGCAGCAGAGGACCAGTCTCTGATCCAATTCGTACCAAAAATCGACCGGGCTGCAATAAACCCCAAATTGAAGGGAATCCTGACTCTCGAAGAGGTAAGAAGGCTTTTTTCTGTTGAATGGAAATCCGAAGCCGCACATTGCCACCCGCCAAGGGACCTGTTTATGGGATACGCGGGAAACCTTGTCGCTTCCTCGACCGGGCTCCGGCTGGGCGAACTGCAGGCACTCACCCTTTCCGAT
>Ga0209506_1002672_pt1 | contig 15487 bp, 12 predicted proteins | sample AD_JPNHG2_MetaG_FD_184409 | JGI IMG/M metagenome (GOLD analysis project Ga0209506, IMG submission 184409) | Active sludge microbial communities of municipal wastewater-treating anaerobic digesters from Japan - AD_JPNHG2_MetaG (SPAdes) (version 2) | ecosystem: Engineered > Bioreactor > Anaerobic...
ACCGGGAGTTGTTTACGTGCTTCAGATGCCTGACCAGTACGCCCGCCATTGCCCGGGCGAGGAGAAGGTCCCGATCTCAGACGCCATCTGCTTCGGCCGGCAGCGGGCGAATTTCCGCAAGTGCTCCAACTGCGAGTTCAATGAGGAAAGAGCCGGCCCGTTGCTCGGGACGCTGGCCGGCGGGGCGGGCGGGCAGGCGCCCTCGCGCGAGCCGCCGCGAGCGGGCGTTATGGAAAAGGTTTTTAAGGCGTACGACGTGCGGGCGACGGTGCCCGACCCGCTCAACGAGGACGTCGCCTGGCGCATCGGCAACGCCACGGCCCAATTTCTCCGCACGGCGCTCTCCGGCTTCGACCGCAGCGACCCCAAAATGGACTCGCTCATCCTCGGCCGCGACATGCGCCGCTCCAGCCCGGCGTTGGCCAAGGCGCTGGCGGACGGCGTGCTGGCGGTCGGCACCAACGTCATTGACATCGGACTGGTCGACACGCCGCAGGTTACTTTCGCGACGAACGTTCTGCCTTGTTGCGGCGGGGTGCAAACGACCGCCAGCCACAACGCGGCCAACTACAACGGTTTCAAGATTTTGGGGCAAAAGGGCAAGCCTATCGGGGCTGAGACGGGACTGCAGGAGATTCAACGGATCGCGGCGGCCATTTCGCGCTACGAGGCGCCGGTAACGGCGAAGGTGCAGCGACTGGAGCTAGCGCGCGAATATCGCGAGTATTTGTTGAAGTTCCTGCAGCCGCTGGCGCGGCCGTTGAAGGTCGTGGTTGACGCGTCGAACGGCATGGCCGGCCGCTGGTTCCCTATTGTTTTCGACGGCACGCCGAACCTGCACATCATCCCGCTAAATTTCGAGCACAAGGGCGAATTCGCCCACCCGCCGAACCCGCTGGTGGCCGCGAACCTCGAGGAGTTGCGGACGGCGGTGCGCGAGCACGGGGCGGACTTCGGAGCGTGCCTCGACGGCGACGCGGACCGCTGCATCTTCGTCGACGAACACGCCGGGATCGTCCGCTGCGACCTGCTCACCGCACTGCTGGCGGGGGAGTACCTGCGGCAGAAGCCCGGGGCGGCCATCATCCACGACGTTCGTTGCAGCCGGATCGTGGGCGAGCACGTGAGCAAGCTGGGGGGCGTGGCGCGGCGCGAGCGGGTGGGGCACGTGTACATGAAGCGCGCGTTGGCCGATCACAAGGGCGTGTTCGGTGGGGAGGTCAGCGGGCACTTTTACTTTCAGGACTTTTTCAACGCTGACTCGGGGCTGATGGCTTTTATCGCGGTGCTGAATGTGCTTTCGCGCAGCGGCGAGTCGTTGGCGGGCCTGATCAAACCGTTGGATGTCTATGCCAGCAGCGGTGAGCGGAACTTCGAGAACGAGGACCAGGAGGGGACCATTCGCCGCCTGGCGGACACATATGCCAAGGGGACGATCGATTACCTCGACGGCATAACCGTCCAGTACCCGGAGTGGTGGTTCAACGTGCGGCCGTCGAATACCGAGCCGCTGTTGCGGCTGAATATGGAGGCCGTCAATCAGCGGCTGCTGGAGGCGAAACTGGCCGAGCTGACGCCGCTATTGGGCGAGCCGGTGGAGCAATGATGACGCGATTGACGGCGCCGCGGGCGGGCGAGATCGTCCGCGCCGACTTGGATTGCGGGATTGAATTCGCGGCCGACGTTCTGCCGGGGCGCAACACGGCGGCGTTGGTGTTCCGGGTTCTGGTGGGCGTAGCCGACGAGCCGCTGGAGCTGACGGGCATCAACGGGCTGGTTGAGCGGACGCTGTCGAAGGGAACGAAGCGTTTCACCGGACGTAGCCTGGCGGACGCGTTCGACGCACTGGGGGCGTCGTGGGCAAGCCTGAGCGGGCGGCAGAGCACGATCGTGCGCGTGCTGTGTCTGCCGGAATTCGTGGTTGAAGCGGTGGGGCTGGTCGCGGAGATGCTCTGCCGACCGACATTTCCGGATGAGGCGTGCGAGGTGGCGGTGGAACTGGCGCGCCAGGAATTGCGGCAGATGGAGGACGAGCCGGATGAGTTGATCAATGTGCTGATTAACCGGCTCACGCTGGGGCCGGTGCTGGGCCGTTATCCTGGGGGCGAGCCACATACGCTGCCGCGTATCACGCCGGAGAAGATGCGTGAGCACTGGCAGCGTCACTATCACGGCGGGCGGATACAAGTGGCGGCGGCTGGTCCGATTGATGCGGAAAGTCTGGCGCGTCACGTGGACGCGGCCTTCGCGGAGCTGGCCAGCCCGCGGCGGGAGGGGCGTGAGCCGGCGGCGTTCGAATTCCGGCCGGCGCGCGAGCACCAGCATAAGGAGCTGGAGCAGGAATACGTGGCGATTACGCTGCGGGGAGTGCCGAAAACCGATCCGCAATTCCCGGTCGAGCAGATGTTGTTGCGCGTGCTGGCGGGCGGGATGAGCGGACGGTTGTTCACCGAAGTGCGCGAGAAGCTCGGGCTGGTGTATTGGGTGGGGGCGTGGCACGAGCAATTGCGCGGCAAAGGCATAATTCACCTCGGGGCCAGCACCACCCCGGAGCGGGCGCACAAGACGTTCGACAAGCTGCTGGAGGAACTGGGGCGCATCGCGGAAGACCTCACGGAAGCTGAAGTAGAACGGGCGCGCACCGGCCTGATCGCGCATTTCCAGACCGAGGACGACCTCACCCGTTCCCGCGCCGCGGGTCTCAGTGATGATCTTTTCCATTTCGGCCGGCCGGTCGGGCTGGCCGCCAAGCTGGAAACCCTGCGGGCCGTGACGCGTGACGACATGTTGACTTACGCGCGGCGGCTGCCACGTGACCAGCTCTGCATTGCGACGCTTGGGCCCCGTGAGCTGTAGTGCTGGGCGGCAATCGAGTCGCCGAGCGCAACCCGTGCACACTGCCGACGGTCTCATAATCGGGTTCGATCGTGCGGGGCTGGCTGGTTCGGGACCGGCGGGATTATCGGCAGCGCGGCTTGGAAGCGTCGCGCGCCCTTTGGGAATCAAGTTCTTCTCCGATTGCCTCGATTCAGTAAGGGATTGACGCGTTGTTGCGGCTTCGGCGGCGAACGCGCGCTCTGAAGCGCGCCCGGTTTGGCCGGCCAGGCGGGCAAGTTGCGCGTGGGCCAGCGGCCACGCGCGCTCCGATAGCCGGACGGCGCCTGCGGAAAGGCTAATCAATGGATGCCCGACGGGACCAGGCCGCCGAGAACGACAGCCCGGACCTCGCCCGGCAGATGGACGAGGTGGCCGCGGGCATTTCGTCGATTACCGAGGGTTGGGGCGTGTTGGCCGAGAGATTGGCCGCCTTTCAAGCCGCCCTGCAGCTCCGGTTGGAAGAATTGAACCAACGCGAAACGCGGCTTTCGGATCGCGAAGCCGGCCTGACGGATCGCGAGGCAAGCGCCGCGGCGCGCGAAGCAGATCTGGAACGCCAGAGCAAAGAACTGGCCGATGCCAAGCAAGAACTGGAAGCGGGCGGGGGCGAAATCCGCGCCTGGCAACAAGAACTGGAGCAAATGCAATCGGCTCTGGAAGCGCGCGGCGCGGAACTGGAGGCCGCAGAGGCCAGGCTCGCGGCCCGCGAGGAGGCGGTGCGCAAGTTCCAAGCTACCCTGGCCGGGCTGATGCAGGCGTTCGGCACGGCTGTCCCGAGCGAGCTGATCCAAGCGCAATCTGAGTCAACCCTCTCAGGCGAGAATCCGGCGCCGGCGGCATCGGAGGAACCGGCCCCGGATCTTCAGGAGCCTCCCGTCGTGGACGAAGCGGAGCCGGACCTCGTGTCGCAGGTCTTGGAAGCATCGGACGACGCTACCGCTCTGCCAGAATCCGATGATGCCGTAGCAGAGGCGGTCCCAGAACCGGGCGTGGAAGAGGAGACCCAACCGGAGCAGGCCGAGGAGCAGCCGGCGGAGGCGGAGCACGAAGGACGCGACTCGGCTCCGGAAGGCGACGGTGCGCCCGCGGCCGAAGACTTGGACGAAGATACACGCCAAAAGTTGAAAGTCCTGCGCCGGCTGACAGGCGGCCGCGTATCGGACGAGAAGCTCCTGGAGCGCATCTCGCAAGAGCGCCAGGTCTCCACGGACGGTCCCAGCGCGGGCAAGAAGCGGCACTGGTGGGGCTGATCCGGCCGCCGTGCTATCCAGCCGATTAATCGGCGGGGCGGTGCGACACGGAGGAAACGGTTGAAAGCTTCCGCTGTCTTGAACTCGCCGCTCGCAAGCGATGCTTCGGCCGGGCCGCTGCCGTCGTTCTTTGTCATAGGGGCGCGCAAGTGCGGCACCACCACGCTTGACCAGTACATGCGCCAGCACCCACAGATTTGTCTGCCGCGCGGCAAAAAGGAGCTCAACTTCTTCGGCGACCAGGCTCACCGCGGTTTGGCCTGGTACCGCGCGCATTTTGCGCATGCCGGTGCGGACCAGCTTTGCGGCGAAGTGGCGCCCATGTATTCCATCGAGCAGGATCCACCGTGCGCGCGGCGGATCGCCGAACTCGTCCCGCAAGCGCGGCTGATCTACATTGTGCGGCATCCGGTTGAACGCGCGTACTCAGACTTTTGCGAACAGATCAAAACCGCCCGTGCGCTCGGGCGAAACTACGCCTGGTTCAAATCGTTCGACGACTTTCTCGACGCAAACCCGCGGGCCGTTCGGGCCAGCGAGTACATCCGCACTATCGAGGAGTACCAAGCTTACTTCCCCCCCGAGGCCTTGCTGACGGTGCTGTTCGATGATCTGAAGGCCGACCCCACCGCGCTTTTGCGCCGCATCTACGCGCACATTGGTGTGGACTCAGGCGCAGCGGCCGCGACGGACCGGCCCATTCGAGCCAACGCCGGGGACGAGTACTTGCAATGGCAAACGCGACTGCGGCTCACGCGGACGCTACGCGCCCTTCCGGGTGTTGCGACCGCGGCACAGTTCATCCCGCGTTCCTGGTGCAATCGGGCCTACACGCTCCTGGAGCGTTCGCGCTTCGGCCAGGCCGCACGCGCTGCGCTTGCCCCACCGCCGTTGTCCGCTCAGACCCGGCAGAGACTGCTCGAGCGCTTCCGGGCGCACAATCGCGCCCTGGCCGCCTACCTGGGACGAGACCTCGCGCATTGGGATCGATAGCCGGCCGCCAGCGCGCTCGCCCTCGGCCCGCCAGGCATCCTACGGCGCCGATCGTGGGTTGCTCGGCGGCTTCACCGGGCGCGGCGTGAAATCGACCTGTCCCGCTGCCCGATCCACGCCGACGCTGAAATTGCGGTCGGCCCAGTTCGGCGAATCCGGTGGATCTAGCCAATGGCGGTCATTGCCGGCCCTTGCGCTTGCGGCAACATCGGTCCGCTCGGTCATATCAGCAGGCTGTGTGGCCGGCGGAACGGGGTACTCATCGTGACCACCGATGTCGAGGAACAGGCCAAGCGAGGTAGTGTCCGCAAAGTACTGGGCGATGCCGCGGGACCGGAAGCCCTCCGGATTCCAAGCATAGCCTGGACACAGGCCGGCCTTCTCCTGTTCGCGCCGCGCCAGATCGGTCTGATACTTGTCATCTCCGGCCAGGTCTAACAGCATCGACACGCTGCGATTTATGGAGTACGACAAGCCGGACCCGTCCACTCTGTACACGTCGTCGCCGGCGACATCGAGCAACAGGCCGATCGTGAAATCGTGCGCCCACGCTAAGCTGCTATGCGAATTTTCTTCGGCCAAGTGCTGGTCGTTGCCCGCCTCGTCGACGCACACGCCGATGCAGAAGTGGGCACCGGTGCCCTGCGAGTAAACCGCGCCGTGATACTCATCGTCGCCGCCGCGATCGTGCAGGACGCCGACTCCGAACCAATACCCCGTACCCATGCACCAATTCCCGGCGTAGTAGTAATCGTTGCCCTCACCATCGAGCAGCGCGCCCAGTCCGCCGGCCCATGCGTGGCCGTCAGCGCCGTCGCCACGGCGGCCCATGCCGCAGCCCTGCACGTTCGAGACGCCCACATCCAGGTTTGGCGAATGGTACGACGGCCGACCGGTGACGCTGTGTTTGCGCTCCGCGATGTAGCGGTCGTCGCCGCTGCGATCCGCGAGCACGCCGACGCCCGCCACCCCGCCCAGTCCCTGGCCGTCGCAGTAAATGTTGTAGTTGTCGATGCCCGCCACATCTAACAGTAGACCAACGCCGAAATAGCCGCAGCCCTGACCTGAATAGCGTACGCCGTACCGGTCGTTGCCCGCCAAGTCGGCGAGGACCCCCAGCCCGAACTGGCCCACGCCCTGCGCGTACCGCTCGGCCGAGTACTGGTCATCGCCGGCCGCGTCGATCAAGACGCCGACTCCGCACAGGCCGGCGCCCTGTGCCGGACCGGGTGCGCCGCGTAAGGCCGGATTGGTCGAGTCGTCGGCCTCTGCAGCAGGCCCTGCACCGGCCGAGTATTCATCCTCCCCGTCGAGATCGAGCAGGAGGCTGAGCGGATAAGACGCGCTTGAGGCGGCGACCGGGCCCAAGTAGGTGTCATTGCCGCCCAGATCCACTATTAGCAGCGTCCGCACGGCGCCTGCCGCGTCGATGAAGTCGTTACCTGAGCCGCGAATCCGCACCCAGCCCCAGGGCGTCTCACAGTCGAATGCGAAGGGCGGTGGCGGTTCGGCCAGTCCGGCTTTCCAGGCTTGCAGCCTGATGCGCGCCAGGTCAAGCGCATCCACGCACTTCTGCCCCGCGTACCACAGTGACGCCTCGTCCCAGGTTTGGGCCAGGTCGTCGAACTCCGGGCAATAGTCGTACGCGTCGATCATCTCCTCGCCGGTGTTGTAGCGCGTCGCCGCTACCAGGCGCGCATGCGGATCCGCGCGGCGGAAGGCCAGTTGCGCCCAGTAGTGCGCGTCGATGATGTTCAGCACGAGTTGCCCGAGAATTGGGCTGACCCCCTCCGGCAAAACTTTCACCTGTTCGGGAAGTTGATCGACGATGCGCGGATAGGGCAGCTCCATGCCGAATGTATTGGGCCGCGTCGTGCGATGCGCGGCTTCGAACAGTTTCAGCAGAGCCTGATCGAGTGGCAGCTCCGGCGCCAAAACGTTTGCCGTGTAGCCCCGGAACCCGCCGAATTTCGGGTCGATGCCCAGCCGCTGGACCGCCTCGAACAACGACCGTGCGCCGCGGCCGTTTTCCTTATCGAGTTTGGCCGGGTCGAGCTTATCCCACGCTGTCTCGCCCAAGCCGCGACTGAACGCGACCGTATCCAGCGGCTCGTTGAAGAGTGCGTCAAACGAGCGCAGCTTGTACGGAATATCCGCCGGATAGCGCGGCCACCAGCCTTTTGGGGCCCAACCCAGGTCCGCGCGTTGCAGGCCGACCAGCGCGAGCGCGTCATCGAGCGCATCAGCAGTTTGGGCGCGCCCCAGAACTGCGCAACACACGGTCACGATTGTCAAAGCACACAGGTATCTGCACATGGCTGCTCCGCTCTCCACCCCGCGGGAACGAAGCATACTGGGCGCACAGCCGCGCTGCAAAGTCCGCGGCGCTCGGCCCCGTCGGCCGTGGAGACGGCGAGGTTTATCGAGATGGAAACCCGCCCTTCAGCGACAGTCAGGCCTCAGTCCTGGGTGCAAAAGCTGAGAGCCAGCAGGCGCGCCGCGACCTGCCCGCTACAAACGGCGAGCGGGGCGCGGCGCGACCGTGAAAAGGCACCTAAGCTTTAGCCCTGCGGCCAGACCTTCTCGCCGGTGGCCGCATCGGTCAGGATGATCGCGTCGACCGGGCAGGATTGAGCAGCGGCAAGAATTTCCTCGGGCGTGTTGCCGTCGGGGTTGGTGACGGTCGCGATGGACTCGTCGTCCATCTCGAAGGTGCCCGGGGCCTCGTTGACGCACGCGCCATCGCCGACGCAGAGATTACGATCGACTTCGACTTTGTACTTCGCCATGTTTTACTCCAGTCGCCCGATAGCCCCTGCCAGGGACTCCCCAGGCAGCCGGGCGCATCATGTGGCTGATACACTTTCCGTTCCAGTCGGCGCTTAAATCAGGCCGGGCGGCCGCAGCACCGACTCGCCGGAACGCCCGGCAATGCGGAAACAGATAAATTAGCCAACTCGGAGCAGGTTTCGCAAGCCCCCCGCGCCGCGGTCATTTGCCCCGCCTTGAGCGCCGGCCGGCCGCGCCATAGCATGCCGTCGCGGCTTGAACATTCTTCCTGAAAAACCGGACATTTGAACATGAACGACCAGCGATTTCGTTACCCGATTTGGGCGCGCGGCGATCTGGACGGCTTTTTCGGCCTGATGGTCGACAACCTGGCCCAGGTGCTGCTCATCATCACCTTGTGCACGACCGTAGCGCATCTGCCGGAGTCGCTGATCTACCAGCGCATCCTGCCGGGCGTCGCCATCAGCCTGCTGGTCGGCAACATCTTCTACGGGGTCCAGGGTCACTACAGTGCCCGCAAGTACCGGAATTCGACGTGCACCGCTCTGCCTTACGGAATCAACACGCCGTCAGTGGTGGCGTACGTGCTCTTCATCATGGGACCCGTTTACGAACAGCACAAAGCGGCCCTGGGCGAAGAGGGCGCGGGCGTTCTCGCCTGGCAGGCCGGCTTGTTGGCCTGCCTGGTCAGCGGGGTCATTGAGGCCACCGGCGCCCTATATGCGGAAAAACTCCGCCGCGTCACCCCACGTGCGGCCCTGCTGGGAGTACTGGCCGCGGTCGGCATCGCGTTCATTGCGGCCGAATTCGCGTTCCGCATTTATACCGCTCCGCTGGTGGGCGTCCTGCCGCTGGCGTTTCTGCTGCTGGCGTATTTCGCGCGTTACCGCTTTCCGCTCGGAATACCGGGCGGATTCCTGGCTATCCTGTTCGGGACGCTGATCGCCTGGGCCGGCACGGCCTGGGGCTTCTACGATTTCGGCGGCGTGCGCATGTCCGGCGAAGACTTGCGGGCCTCGCTGGACCACGTCCGCTGGATACCACCGGTGTTCATTGGGAACGAGCTGTGGGATTTGCTGACGCGGCAGCCGCAACTCGTGCTCATGTTCCTGACCGTCTCGATTCCGATGGGTGTCATCAATGTGCTCGGGTCGTTGCAGAATATTGAATCGGCCGAGGCGGGGGGCGACCGCTTTCACACCGGGTTATCACTGGGTGTGAACGGCATCGGCACGCTGGCGGCCGGGCTATTCGGGTCGTGCTTTCCAACGACGATTTACATCGGTCATCCGGGCTGGAAGGCCCTGGGCGCCCGCTCAGGCTACTCCATCCTGAACGGCCTGTTCTTCACCGCGATGTTCCTGTTCGGGTTGGGACCGCTGCTGGCGGCGCTGGTGCCGATCGAGGCGGGCAGCGCCATCGTGATGTACATCGGCATCATCATCACGGCCCAGGCCTTCCAGGTCACCAAGCGCGAGCACGCCCCGGCGGTGGCCGTGGCGCTGTTTCCCGCCTTGGCGGCCATTCTGGTCATGACGCTGGCGAACTACTTCGTTACGGCCGGGGCTGCCGCCTCGCTGGCAGACCTGATGCAGAGGTGGTCCATCGATCCGGTGTTGCAGAAGTCTCTCTACCTGCCCGGGCTGCTGGCGCTGACCGGGGCGAACTCCGGCTGGATCGTGGTAACGTTGATACTGGCCGCCATTGGAGCGGCGCTGATCGACCACAAGTACAAAGCCGCGACAATTTGGGCGGCCGCCGGCGCGCTGCTGACGCTAATTGGCGCCATGCACGCCTACCGGCTGGAAGGCAACGTCATTCGCGAATTCTTCATCTGGCAAGGCCCGGCGGGCGCAACCGTGACGTACAGTGCCTTTCCGATCGCCATCGGTTACGCGCTGGCCGCGCTGTTGTTTGGATTGGCGGCCTGGCGCGAAAGCTCGCGGCACAATTCGGCGCCGTCCTGCAAGACAGAGCTGCCGGTGGCGGAAATGGCGCCGGCCGTTTCCGAGGTAAACGAAGTGCAAACTGCCGAGGTATACCAAGTGCAACCTGTGGAGGCCAGGCCGCCTGAGCCGTCGGCAAATGCCTGAACACGTGAAACAGCAGGGAGGAGTGAGCTTACATGACAGAGAGAGCTGCCACGTTGCGTGCCTCTTCGTCGTCGCCGTCGTGTTTACTGTCCGCGCACAGGCCGCTGATCCGCCGCGGCCCAGTTTGAGGCAGCCGGTCGATTACGTGCGCTGGGTGAACGAGGAGTTTGGCCGCGGCATTACTGAAAATGCGGCCAAATTCTATGAGCGGGCACTTTCCGAATTCTCAGAAGACGACAGCCTGGAAGAGCTTACTGCCGAAACCGACGCAACCAAGTAACCGGCCGAACAACGCCGGCAACTGAGTGCGTGGGTACAGAAGAACGCGACCTGCCTGGAGCACTTCGCCACGGCGGCTCGCATGGATGCGTGCTACTTTGTACTACCGGGCGAATCCGGCGCGCTGGTTTCAGTGATGCTCCCCGAACTTCGCACCACTCGCGCCATTGTTAGGCTGATGGCCGTCCGGGCACGCCTGCGACTGCTCGAAGGGAATACAGATGCAGCGACTGATGATGTGGCGGTGCTGCTCCGCGCCAGCCGCCACTTGCAGGACCAGCCCATTTTGATTCAGTACCTTGTCAGGTTAAACATCAATCGACTGGCTTATCGTGTGCTGTTGGATATGCCCCGGCTGGCCCCTCGCACGCCGGACTATGAGAAAGTACTCTCGAAGCTTCGGCTGATGTACCAGGACCCCCGCGAGCCGAGCCTGCAATTGCAGACGGAGCGTCTGAGCGCCTTGGACATGGCCCAGCGTTTCGCCAAGGACACGGATGGCGACGGCCGTCTCGATTTGTTTGTCTTGCCGAAGGATGTTTGCGGTTCCGATTCCTCCGCCGACAGCCTCCGCTTGTCCGCCCTTGACCTTCGAGGCCATGACCAAGCAGATCGACGACTATTACGACCAGTGGCGTTCAGCCTGGACTGGTGACTTCAAGAACGCTCGCTCCGTCAGTGAACGCCTTGAAGAGGAGGCGAAGCGCAATCCACAGAGCATCGTCGGATTGGTGGGCCCGGCGTTGGGACGCCTCGTCGGAATTTATTACGCGGCGCTCGCCAGCCGCAATGGCGCTCAGGTTGTTCTGGAACTCCATGCCTACCGCGCGACAAACGGAAAATGACCGCAGACACTGGAAGAGGGACTCTCCAAGAGCGTCGCCCGGCCGCGGATCGATCCGTTTTCGGGCCGGCCGTTCATCTACGGTTAAAGGACGGGCAGCCGTTGTTGTACTCAGTCGGCGAGAACGGCGTCGACAACGGCGGCGAGGCGTTCCTAACAGACGGCCGGCCGGCCAGCGGCCCAACGGGCGACTTCATCCTCTGGCCCCGGTGAGCGTCGGCGACCACTGGCAAAACAACCGCGACGGGTGCCCGCGATCGTGATGGAAGGGTTCGCCGCGCCCACGCCGCGCCCCTCCAGCGGTTCCCGCTCAAGCTGAAAAAAAAGCTCCCGCAGCCGCGCACTGCCCGGCAGTGCACGCCCGCGAGAGCTTATGCCAATGGAGGCGGCGGGAATCGAACCCGCGTCCCGGAACACTTCAGCCTGAGCCTCTACGTGTGTGTTCGGTCAATTTAAATTTGAGTCCGCCGCAGATCGGCCGACAGCTCATCGGCGGACCGAGCCCGGCTTAGTGTCGCCCGTGCGTCGCCAGGCATTCCCGATTGGTGACCGGAAACCGGTCCCCAACCAAGCCGCACGAGCCAGCCTGCTAATGGCGCCGGCACCCGCTAGCAGGCGTCGCGGGGCCGACGGGTTGCCTTACTTAGGCAGCCATTCGGTAGCCATCTCTGGCATGTAAACAGTGTGCCAGGTGTTTTACGAGGCCTCCTAGCAACCTCGACACGCCACCCAGACCTCAACCTGCCCGGTCGAAACCATTCGCCCCCATGCACTTGTCAAAGATCGCCGGCACGCACGCTGAGTGGCCCACGAAACCCGCCACAACGGGCCGCGTTCGGCCTCCGCCGCATGCCGCCACGTCGAAATTATACCCGGAAACGTAACATTTGGCCTGCTTCTTTAGCCCCTCGCACGAGCGCGAAGTCAAATCTCGCATTTTCGCCGTAGCGTGGAGGGAATCCGAGCGACGGGCTTTGCCCCGTTGAATTGCGGGCAGCCGTGCAACCTCAGGCAGGCGCGGCGACGCGAACCATGGCGGGCGGCTCCAGCGGCGGCTCGGTGGGTTGCAGGGCCAGCGGCCGAACCGCGCAACATAGCCGCGCCAAGCGCCCAAGCTTCAGGCCGATGTCCGCGGGCAGAGCGCCTTGCGCGATCTGGTCCTCGACTTCGGCCGCGGCGCGTCCGATCGGCTCGAACCCGAAACCGGGCGCCTCGCTCCTGAGGTTACGCAGGTGGTGGGTGAGGCCCGCCAGATCGCCTTGCGCAAAGCAGTTCTGCATTTGCACGGCGCGCTCCTGGATTTCGGCTACATATTGGTCGATCAGCGATGCCAACTCGGGATTTTCCAGGTCCAATGTGGTCATTAGCGGCTCGGGTCTCAAGCGATTGACAAGTTCCTCGATGGCGTTGCGGTCGGCGGGTTTGGGCAAGTATTCGTCGCAGCCGGCCTCGAAGCAGCGCTGGCGGTCCTCGGCGGAGGTGAGGCCCGTCACGGCCACGATGGGCTGGACGAAATTCCTGGCCCGCAGTTGGCGAGTTGCCTCGTACCCGTTGAGTACCGGCATTTCGATGTCCATCAGGACGGCATCGAACGGCGTTTTCGTCGCCAGGTCTATCGCCTGCTGCCCGTTATCGCAGGCCACGACGTCAGCGTTGCAGCCGCGGAGCATCTGACTCAGCAGGCCGCGCGCCGTGCGACTGTCATCCACCAGCAGCACTCGGACGCGCAGTGCGGCGGTGGTAAAGAGCGCAATATCGATGGGCTGGTTGAAGCGGGCGTGGGCGTCGTATACGGCGCCCGTCCCGTGAATGTAAGTGCATTCGGTGACGAACCCGGTGACCGAATGCCAGTTGTTATGAGTCGTGATCAAGTCGAAGCGGCAAGGCGTTTGCGGATACACGAATTTGTTGAGCAGGAAGGAGATTCCATCCGGGCCGAGACTGCGGCTGGGCAGAACGTGGCGCACCATGGCGCCGTCGCTCTGCTGCAGATGGACGTTCAGCGCGGGGACGCGGTAGGGGTAGCGCGGTGTGGTTGCACGCTGGCCGCCAACCGTGTACTTTTCGTGTGCATCGAGCATATCGAGAATGCGTTTTATGTCAGAGCTGTCGATCCGCAGCTTCTGTTGCGAATCCATGCCTGTCCCTCTGATCTGATTCCGCCCCGGGCCTGGCTGGCGCGCCCCGCGAGTTTCGTGGCTGTGCGACGGCAGCCTGGTTGTTGCAGCGGGCCCACGTGCGGCCCAGCCGACGATTCGAATAGCCGGTTGGGTCCCAGAAAACTCACGGATCACGCCGTATCTTGCGCTCCGGGAACGGCCCGGTGCGCAACTCTTCTTCGGCGAGTTAAAGCGGCTTCTGTATGCGGCTTTGCGCACACCGGCCGCGGCCCGCGTTAAGAGACGTGATCTGCCCAGCTCTGTCCATTTGCAGTTACACTATGGCGATGGCACGCTCGAGCAAACCAGGAACCGGTTTCTTGCTGAAGCAGCGCGCTGCGGGCGTGCTGTTGCACCCGATATCGCTGCCAGGTCCACATGGCTGCGGCGATCTCGGACGCCCGGCCCACGAACTGGTCGATTTTCTGGCGAGCGCCAAGCAGCGTTGGTGGCAGATGCTGCCTATCGGCCCGCCTGGGCGGGGTAACTCACCATATAGCGCCCATTCGGCGTTTGCGGGCAATCCGCTGCTGGTCAGCTTGGAGCTGCTGGCGAAGGAGGGTCTGCTACAACGCCGGGAACTGACGCCCGCGACCGAATTCAGCGCGAAGCGCGTGGTGTATCCGGCGGTGTGGCGTTATCGGATGGAACGGCTGCGCTGGGCCTTTGAGCGTTTTTCTGCCGCGGCGACGGACCAGCGCGCGTTCCGGCAGTTCTGTCGTTCTCAGCGGCATTGGCTGGAGGATTACGCCCTTTATGCCGCCCTGCGACACATACAGGGCGGGCGAGCGTGGTTGGACTGGACGGAAGACCTGCGGCTGCGTCGAAGCAGGGGGGTGGTTAAGGCGCGGGCCGAATTGGCGCGTGGAATCGCATTCGAGAAGTTCGTTCAATTCAAGTTCGCTCAACAATGGGCGGCGCTGCGGGCCTACGCGCGGCAACGCGGCGTGGGGCTGTTGGGCGACATGCCAATCTTCGTCGCATTCGATTCGGCCGACGTGTGGGCGCATCGCGAGCTATTCCGCCTAGACAGCGTGGGGCGGCCGCTCGTGGTCTCAGGCGTGCCGCCGGATTATTTCAACCGCAACGGCCAGCTTTGGGGGCACCCGCATTACCGCTGGTCGCGCCACGCGGCGACGGGTTTCGCCTGGTGGGTGGCCCGGTTCCGCCAGGCTTTCGCGCATTTCGACGCTGTTCGCGTAGACCATTTCCTCGGTTTTCACCGCATGTGGGAAGTCCCCGCCCGGGCGGCCACCGCCCGCCACGGACGCTGGATCCGCACGCCCGGCCAGGCGCTGCTCCAAGCGGTGACCGGCGCGCTCGGGCCGGTGCAGATAATCGCGGAAGATTTGGGAGCGGTGACACCGGAGGCGCTGGCGCTGCGCGACGAGTTCGGCTTTCCGGGCATGCGGGTGCTGCAATTCGCGTTCGGCGACGACGGGCCCGGCAGCCGTTACCACCAGCCGCAGTCCTATCCCCGCTGTTGTGTGGTCTACCCCGGTACGCACGACAACGAGACGGCGGTGGGCTGGTTTGCAAATCTGCGGGCGGCGGCCAAGAAGAAGGCGCGTCGCCAAAGCGGTAGGCGCGTTGCGGACACACCCTACGAGCGGGTGCTACGCTACACAGGTACGAGTGGCGGCGACATAAACTGGGACCTGATCCGCATTGCCGCGATGTCCGTGGCCGACCTCGCGATCGTGCCCGTGCAGGACCTGCTTGGGCTTGGAAACGAGGCCCGCGTGAACTTCCCCGGCCGGCCGAAGGGCAACTGGGAATGGCGCCTGCAGCCGGGGGCGCTGAACGACAAGGTGGCCAGGCGGCTGCGGCAGATGACCGAGACATACGGCCGCGCGACCTGATACTGGCCAGTTTGAACGAATGGTCTATGCTGCAGTTGTTTTCTTAGTGCCGGATCCGGATTTGGCCTTTTCGCTGCTGCCGCTCTTCTTGCTGGCGGATTCACTGGTCGAACCGCTGGTGGAACCGCTCTTCTCGGCCGCGGCGGCCCTTTTGTACGAGTCGCTGCGATAGTCGGTCTCGTAGAAGCCTGAGCCTTTGAATATTATGCCGCCGCCGGTGCCGATCAGACGCTTCAACTTTTTCTTGCCGCACGCCGGGCAAACTTCCAAGCACGGTGACTTAATGGATTGGAAGTACTCAAACTCGTGACTACAAGCTTCACAACGATACTCATATGTA
>Ga0209506_1002676_pt1 | contig 15476 bp, 16 predicted proteins | sample AD_JPNHG2_MetaG_FD_184409 | JGI IMG/M metagenome (GOLD analysis project Ga0209506, IMG submission 184409) | Active sludge microbial communities of municipal wastewater-treating anaerobic digesters from Japan - AD_JPNHG2_MetaG (SPAdes) (version 2) | ecosystem: Engineered > Bioreactor > Anaerobic...
ACAGAAAACTGTGTCGTCATCGCCCTCTGCCTCTCCCGCTGCCCCTGCCGCTGCCGTAATCCCGGTATCCACATGGCTTTTAGGGCAGTTTGGGCCTGATCTCGCCACCGCCCGCCAGCGCTATTGTGAATTCGTCGTGGCCGGCATTGGCAGGGAATCGCCTTGGCGGAAATTGAAATCCCAGCTCTTTCTCGGTAACGACCAATTCGTGGAAGATCTCAAGGCGACGATTCCCGCCAAGAAGGACATCCGGGAAATCCCCAAGCCCCAGCGCTTTGCCGGGCGGCCGTCTCTGGGGGAGATTTTTGGTCTTGCCGACGCGCTCCCGCCGGATGGAGCAGTTGGATCCGCCATAGCCGCTAGAGCAGGTGGCGCCCGGCGCCGGGAAGCCTGGCGGGACAAACATAAGCGGGACGAAGCCATCTATACCAGCAATATTGCTCATGGCTATGATCAGAAGGAGATAGCCGATTTCTTGGGGATTCATTACACGACGGTGAGCCGGGCCGTCGTGCGTCATGAAAACCGCCTGGAGAGAGCAAAGAGCAGAAAACGCTAAAAAACAAGACCTGACCCCCAATTACGTTTATGGAACAGATCCTCTTAGAGCTAAAGAAAGGCATTCAGGAGATAGCCGGTGACCGGTTAGTCAAGATGGTTCTTTACGGCTCCCGCGCCCGAGGCGACTACCGCGATGATTCGGACACAGACATCGCCATCGTCATTCGCGGGTTGGACCGTGATCTGAAGGACCGGCTGCTGAACAAGGTCGCCGACATCGAATTCGAACATCTGCGCTCGCTTTCGACGTTAATCCTGTCGGAGGCAGATTTCCTGTTTCTGAAGAGCCGGGAGCGACGCATCGCGCTTGATATCGAGCGGGAGGGAATACCGCTGTGACAAGTGACAACTGCCGGGAAAATATCCGATCTGAACTGGCCCGGGCCGCCGAGGCCATCGCCGCCGCTGATCTCCTTTTCGAGAATGGTTATGTCAGCGATGCGGTTTTCCGTCTATACTACTACGTCCTTTATCATGTGCGGGCGTTACTGCTCTCCAAAGGGCTGGAGCTGCGCAGTCACGAAGGTGCCCTGCGGCTTCTCGGCCTTTATTTTATCAAGGAAGGCCTCCTGGATAAGCGTTTTGGCCAGATATTCTCGAAGTTGATGAAATTCAGGGAGGAGGCGGACTACAACCCGGTAACGATGTTTACGAAAGAAGATTACCTTGCCTATCGGAAGGAAGCGGACACCCTGTCCGCAACCTTCCAAGAGCACTTGTCAAAAAATCATCTTCCTTGAGAGAACAAAAAAATCATCTCCCATAAAACGCTAAAAAACAAGACCTGACCCCCGACCGACCCCCGACCGCGCCCTACATCTCCACATCCTTCACCGAGATAACATGGGGCAGCTTCAGGAGCTTGTCCATCACCTCCTCGGGGACGGAACCGTCGGTGCTGAGGATCACCAGGGCCTCCTGATCCGCCTCTTCCCGGCTCAGATGCAGGCGGGCGATGTTGATCTGGTTCGCCCCCAGGGTCGAACCGATGTTGCCGATAACCCCGGGCCGGTCGTAATTGTAGATCACGAGCATATGGCCGGCGGGCACCACGTCCATGGTGAACTTGTTGAGCCGGACGATCCGCGGGTCCTGGACCCCGAAGAGGGCCCCCGCTGTGCAGGAGGTCTCCTGGGCCGTCTTGAGGGTCAGCGAGATGAGGCTCGTGTAGTCTCTCATGTCGCTGTTCTTCGCCTCGATCACCTTGATCCCCCGCTCCTTGGCCACCACCGGGGCGTTGATGTAATTCACGTTCTCCTTCAGGATGGGCGTCAGCAGCCCCTTCAGCAGGGCGATGGTCAGCGGCGCCACGTTGTAGTTGAGGATCTTGCCGCTGTATTCGATGACCACCTCTTCGATACCCCCCTGCACGAGCTGCACATGGAAGCGCCCCAGCTTCTCCGCCAGCACCAGGTAGGGCTGGATCACCGCCAGGAGCTCGGCGCTCACCGACGGGAAGTTTACGGCGTTGCGGATCTCGCCCTTCGTCAGGTAGTCCGCCACCTGTTCGGCGATGGCGATGGCCACGTTGATCTGCGCCTCGTCCGTCGAGGCCCCGAGGTGGGGCGTGCAGATCACGTTCTCCAGCCCGATCAGGGCCGTGTTCTTTGTCGGCTCCTCCTCGAAGACGTCCAGGGCCGCCCCGGCCACCTTCCCGGCGACGATGGCGTCGTACAGGTCCTTCTCGCTCACGATCCCGCCCCGGGCGCAGTTGATGATGTAAACACCCTTCTTCATCTTGGCGAAGGCTGCGGCGTTGATCAGCCCCCGGGTCTCCTTCGTCATGGGGGTGTGGACGGTGATGAAGTCGGACTGCCGGAGGAGCTCGTCGAGGCTCACCAGGGTGATCCCCATATTACCCGCCGCCTCGGGGGAGATGAAGGGATCGTAGGCGATGACGTGCATCTTCAGGCCCTGGGCACGGTTGGCCACGATGGCCCCCACCCGGCCGATGCCCACGACGCCCAGGGTCTTGTTGAAGACCTCCGCCCCCATGAACTTGTTCTTCTCCCACTTGCCCCCCTTCATGGAGGCCGTGGCCTGGGGGATCTTCCGGGCCAGGGAGAGCATCATGGCGATGGCGTGCTCCCCCGTGGTGATCGTGTTGCCCCCGGGGGTGTTCATGACGACGATGCCCCGCTTGCTGGCCGCCGCCGCATCCACGTTGTCCAGGCCGATCCCGGCCCGGCCCACCACCTTCAGATTCTCCGCCGCCGCGATGATCTCCTTCGTGACCTTCGTCGCCGAGCGGATCACCAGGCCGTCGTAGTCCTTGATGACGCCCTTCAACTCGTCGGGGGTGAGGTTCGTCATGACGTCCACCTCGATCCCCGGCGTATTCTTCAGTATCTCGATCCCTTCCTTGGAAAGGGTATCGCTGATCAGCACTTTTTTCATAATATCCTCGTTTGTGTTTTATTCATTGCGTTCCAAAAACGCTAAAATTGTGAACATTAATCAGCTTCGCTGATTTCAAGACCTGACCCCCTGCTTGACCCCCTGGCTATCTCTCGATGCCGGGGCGGTTCTTCTTCTCCCTGTCCCAGATACATCTTGAATTATGGCTTAGAGTATCGATGTTTAGAGCGTTGTCTGTTTCTCTTGCCACGCCTTCTCCAGCTCCTCCAGGGCCAGCTGCAAATCCGCCCCGTCCACGGTGGGGCCGCACCAGAATCTGAACCCCGGAGGGGCGTCCCGGTAGGCGTTGATGTCGAAGGCGATCTTCCTTTTCGCCAGCTCGCTCGCCAGGCCCTTGCAGAACTTCTCCTGCTCCGCCCTGGGGAGGGCCGCCACCTTGGGATCCGCCACCGTCAGACAGACCGAGGTGTTGGACCGGATCGCCTTGTCCGCCGCCAGGAGCTTCACCCAGGGATTCCGCGCCGCCCAGTCCTCCACGATCTTCAGGTTGGCCTCGCTTCTCGCGATGAGCCCCGGCAGGCCTCCCAGCGAATCCGCCCAGGCCAGGGCATCCAGGTAGTCCTCCACGCACAGCATGGAGGGAGTGTTGATGGTGTCTCCCACAAAAATGCCGGCGTTGACCTTCCCGCCCTTCTTCATGCGGAAAAGCTTCGGCATCGGCCAGGGGGGATCGTAGGACTCCAGGCGGGCCACCGCCCGGGGGCTGAGCACGAGCATCCCGTGGGCCGCCTCCCCGCCCAGGCACTTCTGCCAGGAGAAGGTGAGGGCGTCGATCTTCGTCCAGTCGATCTCCATGGCGAAGGCGGCGCTCGTGGCGTCGCAAAGGGTCAATCCCTGCCTGTTTTCGGGCACCCACTCCCAATGCGGGACCTTCACGCCGCTGGTCGTCCCGTTGGCCACGAAGACCACGTCGTTCGTCCAGTCGATGGCCGCCAGATCGGGGATCTTCCCGTAGTCCGCCGTCATTACCGTAGGCTGGAGTTTCAGTTGCTTGCCGATGTCCGTGGCCCACCCTTCGGAGAAGCTTTCCCAGACGAGGACCGTCACCGGCGCCGGTCCCAGGAGGCTCCACATGGCCGCCTCGAAGGCCCCGGTGTCGGAGCCGGGCATGATGCCGCAGAGATAATCCCCGGGAATCCCGAGGAGGCGTTTCGTTTCCGAGATGGCCTTCGCCAGTTTATCCTTGCCCAGGTTGGAGCGGTGGGAGCGGCCGACCGCGGCGTCCTTCAGGGCTTCGAGACTCCACGCCGGGCGCTTGCTGCACGGGCCGGAGCTGAAATTCGGGTTGTGCATATTTGGTCAAGTCTCCTTTGCTTGGTATTTTCTTTCTTCCTTTATCTATCCTGGGGCGGCGCTTCCGCGCCCCGGCACGGCGCCAAGGCACTTTGCGCCCTCCCCTTGTTGCTCTGTGTCTGCGCTACGGCAATCAGAGGGCGCGGAATATATCAGCATTTCCCCCCGATGACAAGGATTTTGAAAGAAAAAAGAAAAATCAAAACGGCGGTTGGGCAAGGCTCCGCCGGCTCTCTGGGGACGGGACAGCGACTACAGCGGCACCGCCCGGGCGTCACTCTGCAGGAGGGTGATCGCCGCCGCCGGTCCGCCCGACCTTTTCCTGCCCCAGCAGCAGCGTCTCCCGGACAAAATCCAGTCCTATTACCTCGATATCGCTATGAAAACGGGCGGCCTCCATAGCCAGGTCCGCCGTCCCCGTCGCCAGGTCAAGAAGACGACGGGTCTTGAAAAAACGCATCTTCTTTACGGCGAAACGCCGCCACGCCACGTCCCTTCTCAGGCTCAAGACACGGTTTGATAAATCGTAAACTTGCGGAATAGTAGAGAATATTTCTTGTTCTATTTCTTCGTGACGCTTCCCGGTCACCTTGTTTACGGGGGGATAGGCTTTCGTCACCGGTTTAGACAAGGGGGTTGGACAGGCCGAAATTTACCGGCTTGTCGATAATCAACGCCGGTGACTGCCGGCGGCGGATAGCCACGTAACTACTTTCAATCATTGCTTCTTTAAGAACATGCGGGCGGTATCGGCGATATTTTCCGCCGTGAAGCCGAACTTTTCGTAGAGGACATGAGCCGGGGCGCTGGCACCAAATCGGTCCATGCCGATAACGGCACCGTCAAGGCCGACATAGTGTTCCCACCCGAGCTTGACCCCGGCTTCCACGGCGATGCGGGCCTTGACAGACGGGGGAAGGACGCGCTCCCGATACTCCGGCGGCTGGGCGTCGAAGATGTCCCAGGAGGGCATGGACACGACACGGACCCGGATGGCCTCGGCGGCCAGTCTCCGCGCTGCCGCCAGGGCGAGATGGATCTCCGATCCCGTGGCGATGAAGATGATGTCCGGCTTGACAAGCGAGGAATCCCAGAGGATGTAGCCGCCTTTCCGGAGGCCGGTGGCGGGTGCGACCTCCCGGCGGTCGAGCTGGGGGACGTTCTGGCGGGTGAAGACGAGAGCCGTCGGGCCTTCCCGGCGGGTCAACGCCACCTGCCAGGCCTGGGCGGTCTCGGCGGCGTCGGCGGGGCGGATCACTGTCAGGTTGGGGACGGCGCGAAGGTTCATGAGCTGTTCCACAGGCTGATGGGTGGGGCCGTCTTCACCCACGGCGATGCTGTCGTGCGTGAAGATGTAGATCACCCGGAGGCCCATGAGGGCAGCCAGGCGCATGGGCGGCCGCATGTAGTCCGTAAAGGTGAAAAATGTGGCGGTGTAGGGAATGATGCCGCCGTGGAGAGCCATGCCCCCGGCGATGGCGCCCATGGCATGTTCCCGGACACCGAAGTGGATGTTTCGCCCCCGGTAGTCCCAGCCGCCGCCCACCGCCCCGCCCGCCGGGACATCGGCATTGGCCGGTTTTTGCCCATTTTTCGGGGTATCGTTATCCAGGGGCTTCTGAAAGTCCCCCCGACCTTTTAGCCAGGTCAGGCAGGAGGGGTTCAGGTCCGCCGATCCACCCATCAGTTCGGGAATCCGGGCGGCCAGGGACTGCATGATCTGTTCCGAAACCTTGCGGGTGGAGATGGCCGCACCCCCTGCCGCGGCGGCGCTGAAGTCCGGAAGGGAGGTTTCCCAGCCCTCGGGCAGAACCCCCGTCATGATCCGTTTCCATTCGCCGGCGGCTTCCGGGAATGCCTCTTCATAGCGACGGAAGGCTTCCACCCAGTCCTGTTGCCGCTTTGCTCCCTTCTCCAGAGAGGGACGACGGCAGTGCTCCAGGACATCCACAGGTACATGGAAGGCCGGCTCTCTGGGCCAGCCGAGACGTTCCTTGGCAGCGGTCAGTTCCTCCGTTCCCAGGGGTGCGCCGTGGCAGGCGGAGGTCCCCTCCTTGGTGGGGGCGCCATAACCGATGCAAGTCCGCACCCTGATGAGCGTCGGTCGCCCCGTCTCCTCCTTGGCGGTTGCCAGGGCCGTGTCGATGGCGGCGATATCGTTCCCGTCGGCTACGTTCAGGACCTGCCAACCGGCCGCGGCGAAACGTCCGCCCACGTCCTCGGTGAGGGCGAGTACCGTATCCCCGGCGAGGGAGACGCCGTTTTCGTCATACATTACGATGAGTTTCCCCAGCCCGAGATGGCCGGCCAGGGCGCAGGACTCGGCGGTGACTCCTTCCATGATGTCGCCGTCGCTGGCGAGCACATAGGTGCAGTGATCCACGATCTTGTGTCCCGGGCGGTTGAAGACCGCCGCCAGGTGCGCCTCCGCCAGGGCCATGCCGACGGCGTGGCTGATCCCCTGTCCGAGCGGTCCGGTGGTCATTTCCGTTCCCGGCGGCCGGCCGAGCTCCGGATGCCCGGGAGTTTTGCTGCCCCACTGACGGAATTCCTGTATGTCCTCAACGGTCAGGTCATAGCCAGTCAGGTAGAGAAGGCTGTAGAGAAGCATAGAGGCATGTCCGGCGGACAGGACGACGCGATCCCGGTCCGGCCAGGCGGGATCGGCGGGATTGTGCTTGAGGTGGCGCATCCAGAGGGTGTAGGCGAGGGCCGCCGCCCCCATGGGCATTCCGGGATGCCCGGATTTGGCCTTTTCGGCGGCATCGGCGGCCAGAAAGCGAATGGTGTTGATGCATCTCTCTTCGATCATTTTATACTATACCTTCTTGATTTTATAGTGATATCCAATTGGAAGAACGGTGAGAAAGAAGATTTCATATTTTGCCCGCTGTGTCAACCAGGGAAAATGTGTATCCCCATGGCCGCAAAAAAGAGAACCGCCCCCATTTTCATTTTGGGTGCGTTGCTGTTGACAAAAAGATCACGGGTATGTAAATATATCGGCAATTCCCATATTTCTCTTTATTAAAAAACCGGGCTGGTTTTCAGCATCCGGTCTCCATGCCGTCAGGCCGGCGCAACGATACATGAAAATAATCGGCCCTTTGCCGATATTTTCACATAAAAGGAGGGAATTATGTCCGGAGCACTGAGTTCGCTCAAGGTGTTGGATTTTACGACTTTGTTGCCGGGTCCCTACGCCACGATGTGCCTGGCCGACATGGGGGCGGACGTCCTGCGCGTCACTTCCGGATCGCGGCCCGATCTGGTGGAGTTTCTGCCCCCCAAGATCCCCGCACTCGGCATCGGCGCGGTCAGCGCCTACCTGGGGCGGGGGAAGCGCTCCCTGTCCCTCAATCTCAAGGATCCCCGGGCCATCAGGATCGTCCACCAGCTCCTGGCCGAATACGACATCGTCATCGAGCAGTTCCGGCCGGGAGTCATGGCCAAGCTGGGGCTTGATTACGAAAGCCTGAAAAAGGTCAATCCCCGGGTGATCTACTGCTCCATCTCCGGCTATGGCCAGACGGGCCCCCTGCGGGACCGGGCGGGGCACGACATGAACTACATGGCCCTCTCGGGGGTGATGGGTTATTCGGGGCGTAAGGCCTCGGGGCCGACGCTCATGGGGATCCAGATCGCCGACATCGCCTCGGGGTCCAACAATGCCGTTATCGGCATCCTGGCGGCGGCGGTGAGCCGCGCCCAGACGGGGGTGGGTCAGTACATAGACATCTCCATGACCGACGGTGTGGTCGCTCTGAACGCCATGGCGGGGGCCGCCTATCTGGCCGGCGGGCCGGAGCCGGGGCGGGAGGAGAACTGGCTCAACGGCGGCTCCCTTTACGATTTTTACGAAACGCAGGACGGCGGTTATTTGAGCATCGGCAGCCTGGAGCCCCAGTTCTTCAAGGCCCTCTGCGAGGCGATCGGCCGGCCCGACCTGATCCCCGTGACGGTGATGCCCAAGCCCGCGGATTTCCAGCGGGTGAAGGAAGAGATCCGGGCCATTATCCGGACGAAGACCCGGGCGGAATGGGAGGCCGTCTTCAGGGCGACGGATGCCTGTGTGGAACCGGTGTTGGGCCTGGCGGAGGCCCTGGAGGGGGAGCTGGCCCGGGGGCGGGAGATGGTTGTCGCAGTCCCGGTGATGGCGGGGAACGGCGGCAGCGACGACGGCGGCGGTGAGCGCGGGGGATCCGCCGGGGCGGGGACCGGGTCCAGGGCGGGCGACATGCCGGCGGGCGGAGCAGGCGGGGCGCCTTCCGCGACGGTACGGCAGTTGGCCAATCCGGTGAAGTTTTCCCGCACCCCGGTCGCCTACCCCTTCGCCGGCGTCAAGACCGGTACCCACAACCGCGAGGTGCTCATGGGGCTTGGCTATACGGAGGCACAGATCGGCGAATTTACCGCCACCGGCCTCTTCGATTGAAAGATTTGGGGAAATGGGGGCGGTTCCCGTTTTTCTCCTGCTGCTGCCGCCGCGGCCGCCGATGCAGGAACAGAAAGAGAACCGTCCCCATTGCCGAGAGATTAATTTTATGGAAAGGAGGAAATGACGATGGCTACGTATGAGTATCGCTGCGAGGCTTGCAAAAAGTCGTTCACTTTGATCCAGAAGATGTCTGAACACGGGAAGACAAAGGTGACGTGTCCCAAGTGCAAGGGCGATAAGGTCAAGCAGCAGATAAGCGGCTTTCTCGTAAAAACCAGCCGCAAGAGTTGAGCCGGGACGGCGGCGGAGAGTTACGCCCCATCCGGTTTACGGCCGGGGCGCCGACGATGACAGTTTGAAAACCGGTGCGATCAGATCGTATCAACGCCGGGTTAAAGGAGGGTTAAAATGAAGAGCTTGATAGTTTACTGCCACCCCAATCCGAAGAGCTTCAATCACGCGATCCTGGAGACCGTTTCGGAAACCCTCGTTTCCCTGGGACGGGAAGTGGTCGTCCGTGATCTCTACGCCCTGTCCTTCGATCCGGTCCTGAAACCCGCCGATTTCGAGGGCCTCCAGTCGGGTAACCTCCCCGCAGACATCATTAAGGAGCAGGAGTTTATCACCTGGGCCGACGCGCTGATCGTTATCCATCCCCTCTGGTGGACGGGGCTGCCCGCCATGTTCAAGGGATATATCGACCGGGTGTTTTGTTACGGCTTCGCCTATAGCTTCGATGCCAAGGGTCTGGTGCCTCATCTCCGCGGGAAGAAGATCCTGATCATCAACACCCAGGGAACCCCCCGGAAGGCCTATGAGGAATCAGGCATGTTCGGGGCCTTGCAGATGACTTCCGATAAGGGAATCTATGGCTTTTGCGGGCTGGAGATTGTGGATCACCTCTTCCTTGCCGCCGTCCCCATGGTGAAAGACGAGGTGCGCCGGGGATATCTGGAGGAGGTTCGGGAGGCGGTGGCTAAGCTTTAACCGTTTCGCCCGGGGGCCTGGAGACCTTTATCCCGCATTTTTCCCTGGGGGAGGATAATGTCTCCTTGGGGAGGAAGGGGTTTTTGCCTCACGATGCCGATGCTTCCTCCGCCCACTGGTGGGGGTTCTTTCCTGTTACCCCGGTGTAGAAGGCGCGGATCTGCACCATGTCTGCCTCGATATCCCCGGTAGTGGTGATGGTGGGGCCCAGGCCGCCCGCCTTGAGCCGGTAGTCGATGTATCCCAGGCAGATGGGGACGCCGGCACCGTGGGCGATGTAATAGAAGCCCGTCTTCCAGTAATGCACCTGTGCCCGCGTTCCCTCCGGGGGGATGATCATGATGAGGCGGTCGCTCTGGCGGAAGGTTTGGATACATTGTGTCACCAGGTCGTTGGCCTGACGGCGGTCTACGGGGATGCCTCCCAGCCACTTGAACAACCCGCCGAAGGGGGGTCGGAAGATGGTGTGTTTACCCAACCAGAAGACCTTCATCCGGAAGGCCAGGGACAGGATGAGGGTGAGGGGAAGATCCCAGTTGGAGGTGTGGGGTGCGGCGATCATGACAAACTTCGGGCAGTCGGGGACACGCCCCTCTTTTTTCCAATGGAAAACCCGGAGATAAAAAACGGCCAGGAAATAGAGAATATCCTTCAGGACGGGGGTATCGAAAACTGTTCTTCTCACTTGCCTTGTCGGTGCCACCCCCGGAAGGAGGCAGCACGTTTTTTTTGAAGTTTTTCAGGGCGACTACCTGCAAACGACCGTCGCTGTCAAGAAAAAATAAACGGATTGCTTTACTCGGCACCGGCACCGTTTTTCATCGAATCAATAACCTGGGCAATTAGTCGTTTGGTGTCGCTATATGACGAATAAATCGCCGACGAAGAAATCGCGCACGGCCTTTTTCTGCCGCAACTGCGGCCACGATTCCCCGAAGTGGCTGGGAAAATGCCCGGCCTGCGGGGAGTGGAATTCCTTCGTCGAGGAGGAACTGAACGAGACGGCGGCAGGAGGAGCAGGGGCGTCCGGACGGGCGTCTTTTTCCTTTGCGGAGGCGCCGCAGCCCATCGACGCCATTGCCGCCGACGAGGGGGAGCGCCTCCGGACGGGGATAGCGGAGATGGACCGGGTCCTGGGCGGGGGCATCGTGGCCGGCTCGGCGATCCTGGTGGGCGGCGATCCGGGGATCGGGAAATCCACGCTGCTTTTGCAGCTCCTCCAGAAGCTGGCGGCCCGAGGGCTCAAGGTCCTCTACATCACCGGGGAGGAATCGGCCCGGCAGATCAAGCTCCGGGGGAAGCGGATCGGGGCGGACGCGCCGGAGCTCCTCGTCCTGGTGGAAATCGATCTGGACAGCATGATGCGGCATATCGAGGCGACCCGGCCGGCGGCGGTCGTGGTCGATTCCATCCAGACCGTCTGTTCCGCGGCCCTGGGTTCGGCGCCCGGCAGCGTTGGCCAGGTGCGGGAGTCGTCGGAACGTCTGATCATCCAGGCAAAGAAAACGGGCATCCCCGTCTTTCTCGTAGGGCATGTGACCAAGGACGGCGCCATTGCCGGGCCGAAGGTCCTGGAGCACATGGTGGACACGGTCCTGTACTTCGAGGGGGACGGGGGGCACGCCTTCCGGATCGTCCGGGGGATCAAGAACCGCTTCGGACCCACCAACGAGATCGGCGTCTTCGAGATGCGGGGCGACGGCCTCCGGGAGGTGGCCAATCCCTCGGCGTTCTTTCTGGCGGAGCGGCCGCAGCAGGCGGCGGGCTCCGTGGTGGTGCCCAGCATGGAGGGGACGCGGCCCATCCTCATCGAGATTCAGTCCCTGGTGATCCCGACGAATTTCGGGATGCCCCGGCGGACGGCCATCGGGGTGGACGCCAACCGCGTTTCCCTCCTGGTGGCGGTCCTGGACAAGATCTGCGGACTCCATTTGAGCAGCCACGACATCTTCATCAACGTGGCGGGGGGCGTGAAGGTCAGCGAACCGGCCATCGATCTGGGGATTGTTTCGTCACTGGCGTCGAGCTTTCTGGACCGGCCGGTGGACCCCGGGACCGTGGTCTGCGGGGAGGTGGGTCTGGCCGGGGAGATCCGGGGGATCAGCCGCGCCGATATGCGCGTCCGGGAGGCGGCGCGCCTGGGCTTCCGCCGCTGCCTCCTGCCCTATACGGCGAACCAGCGGGATCAGCGGGATCAGCGGGAGACGGACGCAGGCATCGGGACGGGGGCTGCCGCCGCTTGGAAACCCATCGTTCCTACGGATGAAACGGGGGAAACAGAGCTGACCCTCATCCCCGTCCGCACCCTTCCGGAACTCCTCTCCCACCTCTTCTAAATAATGGTAAAAAAATGGGGACGGTTGCCTTTATTGATGGGTTTCCTTTCGCTTACGCCTTCAGTTCTTTCGCCAGCCGTTCGGACAGGAAAATTTTAATCAGCGATTTTCACAGGCCCATGAAGCGGGCGGCGATGGTCTTCATGATCTCGTTGGTGCCGGCGAAGATGCGCATCACCCGGGTATCCCGCCAGGCCCGGGCGATGGGGTACTCCTCGCAGTAGCCGTAGCCGCCGAAGAGCTGCACGCCCCGGTCGGCGGTGCGGCAGGCCATATCGGTGGTCCAGTACTTCGCCATGGACACCTCGACGACGATGTTGCGGCCCTCCATGTGCTCCGCGATCAGCTTGTCCAGGAAGGTGCGCCCCAACTTGACCTCCGTGGCCATCTCCACGAGCTCGAACTGGGTGTGCTGGAACTTGGAGAGGGGTCGCCCGAAGGCCGTCCGCTCCTTACAGTACCGGATCGTGATTTCCAGGATCAGCTCCGCCGCGGCGACGGCGGCGATGGCGCACACCAGGCGCTCCTGCTGCAGCTTCAGCATCAGTTTCAGGAACCCCGTCCCCTTGTCCCCCAGGCGATTGGCCTGCGGGATGCGGCAATCGGTGAAGTAGAGCTCCGCCGTATCCTGGCTGTGCCAGCCCACCTTCTTGATTTTCTTTCCCTTTTCAAAGCCCTTCGTGCCCGCTTCCACCAGATAGAGATCCACGGCGGCGTGGGGATTCTGCTCCGCCGGGTCCCGGGCGGCCAGGATGAGGAGATCGCAGTTGATCCCGTTGCTGATGAAGGTCTTCTGGCCGTTGATGACGAAGTCGTCCCCGTCGGCGACGGCGGTGGTGCGCATGGCGGCCAGGTCGCTCCCTGTGTTGGGCTCGGTCATGGCGATGGCGGTGATGATGTCGCCGGAGACACAGCCGGGAAGGTAGCGGCGTTTCTGTTCCTCCGAGGCGAAGGCGACGATGTAGGGGACGATGATGTCGCTGTGGAGGGAGGCGGCCAGACCGGAGTGATTGGTGCGGACCATCTCCTCCGTGACGATGACGGAGTAGAGGAAATCCGCACCGAGGCCGCCGTATTCCTCCGGGACGCCCATGCAGAGGAAGCCCTGGGCGCCCATGCCCTGCCAGGCGCTCTTCGGGACGATCCCCGCCTCTTCCCACGCCTCGACGTGGGGGATGACCTCCCTCTCCAGATACCGCCGCAGGGAATTTCTAAAGATCCGGTGCTCTTCCGAGTAGTTGAGTATTTCCATGGCTGTCTCCTTATCCCCCCTCACCTTACAGGGCGGTGGGTTGTGGAGGGGTTTATGCCTCCTCAGCGTATGCGGTTACTTCCTTCCCCTTCCAACCTTGCCCCTTGAAGGAAGGATCGAGAATTAGCTCCTGATCTCCTCATTCAAGGGGGGAGAAAAGCGTTTTTTTTCGTGTTCGTCATTTACCGCCACAGGATAGATATTTCCCCTGTCGTCGTAGAAAGTGATCGCCTTCGCTTGCTTCCAGAGGCACTCGTCCATCCGGCAGTAGAAGGCCTTGATGTCCCCGGGGGGAATCTCCATGTTTCCCGCCGGCATGAGGGTGTCGATGCGGCGGATGTCGCCGTTGTTGATTTCCAGGTCGAAATAGGAAGAGATGACGATCGGTTGGGGGCGGCTGTTTTCCAGGAGGATCTCCAGATTCTGGTCGAAGAGGCGCAGGCAGCACCCCGTCTTGAAGTTGAAGACGTCTTCCACGGTGGAATTCATGATGACCCGGATGTGCAGCATAATACCTTCCCGCCCTACTCCCCTAACCCCGTCTCCATCCCGGCCCTCCCGTCCCGGAAAATATGGAAAGTGTCCCCATTTATAATTCTACGCCGGCGGGGCAACGGGCAAAAACGCTAAAAATCAAGACCTGACCCCCATCAATGGCCGACGATGGTGATGGCGCAGACGTTCTGGTGGGGGAAGCCGCCCAGGTTGTGCGTCAGGCCGCAGCGGGGGTTGGCGAGCTGGCGTTCCCCGGCCCGGCCGGAAAGCTGGAGGTACATCTCGTAGATCATCCGCAGCCCCGAGGCCCCGATGGGGTGGCCGAAGCACTTGAGGCCCCCGTCGATCTGGGCCGGTATCCGGCCGTCCCGGTCGTAGAAGCCCTCCAGGACGTCCTGCCAGGCCCGGCCCCGCTCCGAGATATGGAGGTCCTCGTAGGTCACCAGCTCTGTGATGGAGAAGCAGTCGTGGAGCTCCAGCATGCCGATCTCCTCCCGGGGGTTGGTGATGCCCGCCTCCGCGTAGGCCGCCCGGCTGCATTTGCTCGCCGTGTAGAAGTGGTCCCCCGGCCACTCGTTGAAGGCCCCCTCGTAGCCGTTGCTCACGGCCAGTTGGATGGCCTTGATGCGGACGGGATCGTGCTTTCCCAACCGCCGGGCGATTTCCGGCGTCGTGACGACGGCGCAGGCCGCCCCGTCGCTCACCCCGCAGCAGTCGAAGAGCCCCAGGGGATAGGCGATGATGGGCGCCGCGAGGATCTGGTCGACGGTCACCGGACGGCGCAGGTGGGCCTTGGGATTCAGGGCGCCGTTGGCGTGGCTCTTGGCGGAGATATGGGCCAGGGCCCGCTTGAGGTCCCGGTCGGCGATGCGGTGGTTGGCCGCGTAGGCCGTGGCGATCTGGGCGAAGAGCCCCGGCGCCGAGGCGTTGGGGAACCACTGCCAGGTCAGGGAGCCGAAGCCGGAGCCGGGGTTGGGCAGGCCGCCGTAGCCCGTATCCTTCAGTTTTTCCACCCCCATGGCCAGGCAGATGTCGTAGGCCCCCGAGGCGACGCCGTACACCGCCCCCCGGAAGGCCTCCGTCCCCGTGGCGCAGTAGTTTTCCACCCGGGTGATGCCGATGTGGGGGAGGCGCAGGGCCACCCCCATGGGGGCGGCGCATTTTCCCATTCCCACCTCCTCGAGGCAGTGACCCAGCCAGGCCGCCTGGATGTCCTGCCGTTCAATCCCCGCATCGGCCAGGCATTCCTCGAATGCCTCCACCATCAGCTCCTCCGCCCCCGCCTCCCAGCGCTCGCCGAAGCGGGTGCAGCCCATCCCGAGTATCGCCACCTTGTCTTTTATTCCCGAAGCCATGTTTACACCTCCTTGCCCGGAGCGGCGCCGGACATGAAATCCATGATCGCCGTCATGAGATCGCCGTAATATTTTGCCCCTGCCAGGTCGTTGATCTTCTTTGCGTTATCCCGGATGTCCTCGGGCCGGGGCGGCTCGCCGCCGGCGCCCAGATGGATGCCCGGGCCGGTCATGACCGCCGCCTCGTTGAAGTAGCCCGCCGCGGCGTTGACGATGACCCCGGTGTCGGCGCAGGTTTCGGAGGCGAGGTAGAGGACGATGGGGGCGACGAATTCGGGTTTGAGTTTGGCGAAGAGGTCGGGGGGGAGGACGTCTTCGGTGAGGCGAGAGGCGGCGATGGG
>Ga0209506_1002677_pt1 | contig 15467 bp, 13 predicted proteins | sample AD_JPNHG2_MetaG_FD_184409 | JGI IMG/M metagenome (GOLD analysis project Ga0209506, IMG submission 184409) | Active sludge microbial communities of municipal wastewater-treating anaerobic digesters from Japan - AD_JPNHG2_MetaG (SPAdes) (version 2) | ecosystem: Engineered > Bioreactor > Anaerobic...
GAAACAGCCGCCGCCGCCGAACCGGAAATCGAGCCGAACATCATGCATGTCAGGGTATTGACATAGCCCAGCCCGCCGGTCAGCCATCCAACCACCGAGCCGGCAAAATTAATCAGCCGCCGCGCCATGCCCCCTTCGCCCATCAGGATGCCCGACAGAATAAAAAACGGAATCGCCAGCAGCGGAAAGCTGGCAATGCCCATCGAAATCCGCTGGGCGACGGTATAGGCGGTGGGAATATCGCCGATGGAATAAAAGGTCAGCAGGGTGGACAGCCCGATGCAGACAGCAATCGGAACATTCATCAGCAGAAGGACTGTAAAACTGATGACCAGAATCAATACCTGTGTTTCCACGGATCAGTTCTCCTTGGATTGCATCGCGGAAGCAGTCGGCTTGCCGGCGAACAGTTCAGCGATATTTTCAGCCGCAAAAATCAGAAAGAATACCCCGCTGATTGGCACCGCCAGATAAACATAGCCCATCTTGACGCCCAGTGCCGGCGAAATCTGGCCGGCGGCCAATGTCTTGGATACCAGCGCCCAGCCGCCTGCGACAAAGGCCGAGGCGGCAAACACCGCCACAGCCAGATGAACCAGCAGCTCCGCCAGCCGCTGGGCTTGGCGGTCCAGCTTGCCAACAAAATAATCCACCCCCAGATGCGACTTGGATGCATACGCCACGCTGGCCCCCAGCAGCGACACCCAAACCAGCAGAAAGATGGCCAGCTCTTCCGTCCAGCGGCTCTGGGCTTTCAGGACATAGCGGGAAAAAACCCCCCACAGCACATCCAGCACCAGAATCGCCATGATGACAATGACCCCCCATTCCAGCAGGGTTTGCAGACCTTTTTTAATCCGTCGAAGCCATGTTCCCATTATTGTATTTCCCTGATTTGCCGGACAATATCGCCGATTGGAGTCCCCTCATACTGGCGCAGCAGCGGTTGCACCTTCTCTTCAAACGGCTTGGTATCCGGATAAAATAGCTGCACGCCTTCCTTTTTCATCGTCTCGATGCATTCGGCTGTCATTGTCTTCCAGAGCTGACGCTGGTAAAGCGATGATTCGTCGGCGGCCTCCTGAATCCACTGCTGCTGGGCCGGCGTCAGCGTGTCCCAGATTTTCTTGCTCATCAGCAGGATGTCCGGAATCCGCGTATGCTCATTGAAGGAGAAATACTTGCAGACTTCAAAATGGCGGCTGGTGACAAAACTGGGGGGATTGTTTTCGGCCCCGTCCACCATTTTCTGCTGGAGGGCGGTGTACAGCTCGCCCCACGAAATCGGCGTTGCGGCCGCGCCGAGCACTTCAATCATATCCATCGAGGTCTTGCTGTTCTGCACGCGGATTTTGAGCCCCTTGAGGTCATCGGGCGTCAGAATAGGTTTGGTGGTGGTGTAGAAATTGCGGCTGCCGGAGTCATAGTAGCACAATCCGTGCAGACCGGCCGGCTCGCCCATCTGCAGCAGTTTCCGGCCCAGCGGACTGGTCAGCACCTTCCAGTAATGCTCCTCGTTGCGGAACACATACGGCAGACTGAAAACCCCCATCTCCGGCAGAAATCCTTCCAGCGGGGCGGTGGATACTTTGGTAACCGCCAAGGCGCCGTTTTTGAGCAGTTCAATGCACTCCGTTTCCGAGCCGAGAATGCCGCCGGGGAAAATCTGCAGCTCAATCGTCCCGCCGGATTTCTCTTTCAGACGCTCGGCCATATAGACCATTCCTTTGTGGACCGGATGCGACGGGTCCAATCCGTGTCCTAATTTGAGCACCAGCACCTCATTTCGCTGCCCGCCCCCGACAGCAGCGCTGCGCACATACCACGTAAAGCCCCCGACGGAGATAAGAATGCCGGCCAGAATCCCCACAATGAAGAAAGACACGCTTTTTTTATCCATAGGCATCGTCCTTGCAAATACTGGTTTTTGGTAATATTACAAGCCGTGAGATATTATTTCAATAAAATTATTTTCTGTCCGGCCTGCTGTTCTGCCGGCCATTTGTTATAGTTTATGCAGAGACAATAGCTTATTGAGGTGGATTATGCCGATACGACACGAAGATAAAGAGTTCATTCAATCTCTATCCTTGTTCGGAGCGCTGCTGGGAGCGTGTCTGGGGGCATTTGCCGTGGTGCATTTATCGGACCGTGCCCGTCAGGACTACGCCCGGCAGAGCCAGACTTATCAAGAGCAGGCGGCTTTGCTGAAACTGAACCAAACCCTATTCAAAAGCACGGTCAAGCCGCTGGTTGATGAGGAACTGATAGACCGGGCGGAAGAGCATATTACAGGTCCTGAACCGGCGGCTGCTCCGGTCAAAGGATTCTGGCTGACGATTCCCCGCTGGGGCTACTGGGGGCTGTGCGGGGTAAGCGGGGCGGCCGGTGCTGTCGGGGGCTATGCGGCCATATGGCTGACCGGCTGGGTCGGCTCGTATGCGGTGTATCACTTTATTCGTCTGCTGTACAAGGCCCTGCGTGTTGCGGTGCCGTCACGGGTATCGGTCAAGCCGCTGCCGGTCAACAAACCTACGGTGACCTCCGGCGGGATCATGTATCAGCGCGACGACAACCGCCTGCTGCCGACTGTGGTCAAGCTGACATTTCTGCTGCTGTTTGTGCTGGGCGTGCTGGCGGCGATTGTCGGGTACGTCACGGCGCTGTGAGGCCCTATTCCGGCCCATACCCGCGGAAGCGAAATCCCATCGGAGAGGTTTCGAGTATTTCCTCATAATCGTCCAGCCAGCGGGCCTGCGGATTGGAGCGGCAGACAATAATCCGTCCGCTGTCGGCGTCATCGGCGGCGCGGTGATATTTGAAAAACACCCGATGCCGTGTGGCGGCGATGATTTCCAGCTTGCCGCTGGCGTGCGATATCACATACCGCAGCCGTTTGGCCAGCCCCGAAACCTTCGACTTGGCCGCTTCTACTATCTGGTAGCCTTCCTCGATGGGCACCGCATAGGCATAATTGCCCAGCGCCGGCCGGCACTGGAACAGATAATACGGCACAATGCCGGCAAATGACAGCTTCTGCATCAGCTCGGCCAGCACATCCGGATCATCGTTGACCCCGCGAATCAGCGGGCACTGATTGGTCAGGACGGCCCCCGCACGCCGCAGACAGTCGCAGGCGGCCAAGGCCTTGTCCGTCAGCTCGCGCGGGTGGCAGAAATGGTTCATCACATAGATTTTTTTAGCCGGCAGACTGTACGTGCTGATCAGATCCGCCAGCTCGGGGTCCTCGAGAATCCGGTCGGGATGAAAGACCGGAACCCGCGTGCCGATGCGGATAATCTGAACGTGCGCAATCTGCCGCAGCCGGGAGATAATCGCCTCCAGCTTGCCGGCCGTCAGCACCAGCGGGTCGCCGCCGGTCAGCAGCACATTGGTGATTTCCTTATGGACCCCGATGTAGGCCATTGCCCCGTCCACATCCCGCAGCAGCTCTTGGCCGGGCTTCATAAAGACCCGCTTGCGAAAGCAGTAGCGGCAGATGCCCTCGCAGACATTGCTGACCAGCAGCAGGACCGTCGAGTTGTACTTGTGCTCCAGACCGGTCAGGATTGTATAGGTCTGCTCGCTGGAAGGATCCAGCCGGCCGCCTTCATCCAGCTCATCCAGCGATGGGATAATCTGCCGGCGGATGGGGTCGGCCGGATTATCCCAGTCAATCAGCGACAGGTAATATGCGTTGGCACGAAAGGCGTACTTTTGAACAACCGGTTCCAGCAAAGCACATTGGTCAGCAGACAGTTTGTCAACATCGCGGAGATTTCGATAGTATTTCATCGTGCGGCCTCTTGTTTTTGAAGGTTAACAATACATTTACAATACGCCGGTATCCCCTCGGGTGCAGGTGCCATTATACCCAATGCCGCAGACGGGAGCAAGAAATTATAAGTCCCTTCAATTAAAGGGCTTATGTGAAAATAAAACAAAAAATCCCGCACAGGGGGCAATCTGTCGGGACTTTTTGCTGCAATTTAAGGTCTAAAACAGCTTTTATGCGCCGCCGCCTTGGGCTGCGATAAATCCCTTCGATGGTCCGCCGGTGTCGGCCGGCGTTCCGGCTATCCGTGCCAGATACGAAGCGCCCAGCTGCTTAATGTGGTCATCGACATTGTCAAAATAATTGAAATGCGCCTGCTCCTCATCGACGATGGTCTCAAACAGCTTCATGCTGACGCTGTCGCCGCTTTCGCGGCAGACCTGCAGAAACTGGTTGTAGGTAATAATGGTGTCGTCTTCGAGCTTGCTGTCGAAGGGGAAGATGGCTTCGACCGGCTGCTCGCGTTCGACTTTGGCAGCTTTTTCGGTTGTCGGCTCGCCGCCGAGTTCCTTGATGCGTTCGGCCAGCATCTCGGCGTGCCGCATTTCATCGATGGCAATCAGCTTGAGATTGGCCGCCAGCTCGCCGTAGTCCATATCATCAAGATTGTAATGCTGATTCATATATTGGTGAATTGCGTGGAGTTCCATCGCGCGGGCTTTGTTCAAGACCTCGATAACCTTCTGTCGGGCAGATTGCTGGGCAGCCATAATTCATCTCCTTTTTGCTGAATTGTTTTCCGTCTGGTTCGTACCGATTAGAGGCATTATATAGAAAGCTGCCGCACCGTGCAAACAGAAACCAGCCGGCAGCGCACATTTCTGCCTGCGGATTGCCGCAGCGAAAAGGCCGCCAAAACACAGCACAAGGGCCGGCGCAGACAGCCGGCTAGCGCAGCAGGGCGGTTTTGATGACCCGCTGGTCGCTGAAGACCTTGCCGGTCAGATAATCGGTAAAATCGACCTTGATAGTCAATTCCTCATGCCTGCCGTTCAGCCAGCCGGCGACGGGAAACTCCAGCCGGTAATAGGCCATAAATACAGTCCCGCCCCAATGGGTGTGCAGTTCGGCAGGCGACAGCGTCCATTTGGCCAGACAGGCCTGCGGGCCTTCGGCGTTCAAATCCCAAACCGCTACCGTACAGGTGCCGGCGGCCTTGATATAATCCTGCGCTGTATCCAGCGGCTCCACATACACCGCCAGCACATCGGGGGCCTTGTCGCCGTTTTTGTCATAAAGACCGGTGTACCGTCCGATGCGGATTTTGGACAAGGTATCCAGTGCTTCCAGCCGCAGCGGCTTGTCGAGAGCAGCCAGTGTTTCGGCCTGCTGCCTGAGCCGGGCATTTTCGGCCTCCAGAGTTTCCATCTGCATGGCCATCTGGGTCTTCTCGGTCTGCAGGGCTTTGAAGTCGTCCCACGGCGTCCTTGCCCGCCCGAAGCCGCAGCCGCCGGCCAGAGCCGTCAGCGCCAGACACACCCCGTATAGTACGCCCGGCCGCATCGCTGGTATTACTCTCCTTTCTGTGTGTCTTTGCGGCTGACCTGCGGGGCCTTCTGCAGAATCTTGTCGGCCAGACCGTAGGCCACCGCTTCCTCGGCTTCCAGCCACAGGTTTCGGTCGCAGTCTTTTTCAATCTTGGCTGTTTCCTGACCGGTATGCTCCGACAAGATGCTGTACAGCCGCTTGCGGATTCGCAGGATTTCGCGGGCCTCGATTTCGATGTCGGTGGCGGTTCCTTCCATCACGCCCGAAATCAGCGGCTGATGCATCAGGATGCGGCTGTTGGGCAGCATAAACCGCTTGCTGCGGCTGCCGCCGGCAAACAGCACTGCGGCCATGCTGGCGGCCTGACCGACGCAGTAGGTCGCCACCGGACAGCGCAGAAACCGCATCGTGTCGTAGATGGCCAGACCTGCGGTAATCACCCCGCCGGGGGAATTGATGTAGAAGTGAATGTCCGCCTCGTCGTTTTCGTTGCTCAAAAAGAGCATCTGGGCGATAATCAGATTGGCCGCATCGTCATCCACCGGCCCGCCCAGAAACACAATCCGGTCCTTCAGCAGACGGGAGTAAATGTCATAAGCCCGCTCGCCGCGGCCGGTCTGTTCGATTACAATCGGTACTAAATGGCTGTTGTGTCCCATATCCATTCCTCATCAGGATGCCGGTTTGTCTTCCTGTTCTTTCAGGACGTCGTCAATCAGGCCGTACTGCAGGGCCTCTTCGGCGGTCAGATACTTGTCGCGCTCGGTTTCTTCGGCGATCCGCTCCGGCGACAATCCCGTATGCTTGGCCAGCAGCTCGTTAATCATCTTCTTGGCCTTGACAATCTCTTCGGCCTGAATGCGGATGTCTTCGGCCTGCCCCGTAACGCCGCCCCACGGCTGGTGAAGCATCACTTTGGCATGGGGCAGGGCGTGGCGGCGGCCCTTGGTGCCGGCGGCCAGTATCACCGCGGCGCCGGACTGCGCCCGCCCGATGCAGTAGGTCGCCACCGGCGAGCCGATGAACCGCATCGTATCGTAAATGGCCATCGTGTCGTCCACACTGCCGCCGGGGGAATTGATGTACAGACTGATTTCCACCCCGCGCTTGAGGTTGTCCAGATACAGCAGCTTCATAATTACTTCCGTGGCCATCCGGTAGGAGATTTCGCCAATCATAAAGACGATCCGGTTTTCCAGCAGCAGATCGTCCAGCGTCATCTCGCGCATCCGCTGATAGGCCGGCATCTGCACGTGCGGCTCGATGGGCTGCATCAGCCGACTCGGGATATTGGAATAACTCTGCATTATCGGTCCTTTGCTTGTGGTTGCTTTAGGGTTCATCTGTTCTGCCGTTATCGGCACTTTCACCGTTCCTATTTACCCCCAAACAGGTTGTTTTTCAACAACTTCTTGCTTTTTTAATGTCTGTGCAGATTGGGGCCGCAGGATAATCCCGTATTCCCGAACTGTCAGGGTGTTTTCGAAATCGGCTGCGATGCGAAGTCCGTGCCCGCTGCCCAGACGGGCTTTGAGGATATGAATCGTGCGGTTGTGCGGCAGCGTATCGGTGCCGACTGCAAACCGCACGGGGCTGTTTTTCGGCTCGTGCGCTTCCAGCCACAGAATCGTCTGGGCAAAGCGGGAAAAGCAGGCCCCGCCGGCCAGCGACTCCAGCCCCGGCAGCGACTGTCCCTTGACCGAATGCGACACCAGCACCACCGCCGTGCCGTACTGCACAGCCCAGCGTTTGATAGTCTGCAGAAAGCGGTTGTCTTCGTCCCAGATCTGACGGCTCTGGTGCTGGACAGCGGTAATGGGGTCGATAATCAGCAGCCGGCAGCCCGCCCGTGCCCGCTGCAGCAGCCAGTTTTCCAGCTGGCCGTAGACGGTCTGTCCGCCGCCGTCGGCTTCGACGGCTGTGCCCATTTTCCGCAGCCAGTCGGCCTGCTGGGCACAGGCGCTGTCGGCTTGGTCAGGATGGGCGGCCACCCAGTCGGGATTGAGCAGTTCGGGCCTGTTGGTCCGCTGTGCCAGCAGACGCAGCAGGTGCAGACCGCGGCTGTCTTCCAGCTCAAAGACCGCTGCCGGCTGGCCGCTGTCGATGACGGACGTCAGCAGCTGCAGCGCCATAAACGACTTGCTGGCTCCCGGACTGCCGCACAGGATGGTAATGGCTCCCGGCTGAAGACAGTGGGTCAATTTCTGAATCGTTGGCCACGGCATCGCCAGCCGCTGCCGGCGGATGGTCTGCTCCAGCAACTGACCCACCGCTGCGGCGCCGTCAGCGGGGCTGGCCGTCCACTGCTCTGTCAGCTCGGCCAGATCCTTCTGAATCCCCTGCAGGGTCTCCAGCACATTGCCGGCTGTCAAAGCGGCCTGCTGCAGGCAGCGGGCCTGACGGGCAATCTGACGCCGCCTGCCGGCTTGGCTGACCAGACGGGCATAATAGACCGCATTGGCCGCCGACGGCACGCTTTCAGCCAGTTTGACAAGGTACTCTACCCCGCCGACGGCCTCCAGCTTGCCGGCGTTGTTGAGCCAATCACGGATAATCACCAAATCCCAGCCGTCCGACTGGTCTGACAGCCCGCACAAGGCCTCGTAGATCATCTGATGCTGGGTTTTGGCAAAGGCCTGCGGACCGGCCAGCATCTGGCGGACCGCCGGAATGCAGCTCTTGTCCAGCAGCATTGAGCCCAGCAGGGCGGCCTCTGCATTGCTGTTGACAGTCAGCGGCTCACGCATACCATTTGGCTCCCAAAATCCTGTCCAGCTCCTCTTGGCTGACAGCACGGGTCAGGCCCTCCATCGGGTCGGGAGTCCATTCATCCTCCCACCGCCGGCCGCTCAGCCAGCGGGCCGGATACGGGATAAACCGCCCGCCTTCCCGCTGCCAGTCAGCACTGGCCTTCTGCCGCTCCAGCGCCTCCAGCATCCCGGCCAGCATCCCCGCATCCGGAGACAGTTTGCCAAAGGCCCGCTGTGCGGCCAGCTTGGCAGTCTTTCGTGGATACGCCTGCCAGAACTGCTCAAAGAGCGCATCCTCACACACACGCCCCCCCTGTGGGGGGATTAGAGGGGGGTATATAATATTATTTAAAAATATTCTGTGGCTCACTTTTGCGCCAGTTGTGTGAGTTTGGGAACCGCTGTTCGGGCTCATTGTGAACCCTGTGAGGCCTGTTTTCACGCCGTTGGGGGTCATTTTCGACCCGGTTGAACGGCTCTTGACGCCATTGGGGCGCACTTTTGACCGTGTTTTGCGGCTCGATTTTGTACCGGTTTTGCGGCTCGATTTTGAGCCGGTTACGGGGCGTACCTTAAACCCTGTTGTGCGGCCGGCTTTGGTGCCGGCAGAGCGGCTTACCTTGGAGCCGGATTGAACCGCAAGATTGTCTGACCTGTCAAGCCGGTACAGAATCCGCCGGCGGCTGCGGGGTGCATGGATGCGGATAAGGTGCCGGCCGGCCAGATAGGCCAGTGCCCGCTTGACCGCTGCCGGCGAGATGCCCAGCAGGTCGGCGATGGCGCTGTTGGACAGTTTGAGGCCGGCTTGGCCGAAGGTGTCGATAGCCGCCAGCAGGAGTTTGGCATTGGCCGGCAGATCCCTGCGGCTGAGAATGGCGGCCCGGATGCGAATGGATGTCAGGCAGGACATGTTTTTCTCCTTCTTTTGGATGTTAGGTATTCAGTTTTCAAACAGTCTCTCTATAATACCCGTCAACCTGCATAATTTGTCCGAAAATGGGCAGTCTGCAAGGGGGTACAATTTCGATAACTGCTTGCATATAAGGGATTTAAGATTTTTACAGATTTTTGAAGATAGCAAGATAGTGCATGCAGAATTGGGACCATCTGGACAATATCTGTCGGGTTAGCAGTGCTTATTTCTTTGGGCAGAAGTCTTTATCCGGACTTCTGCATATTTCCGGCGTTCTCATTCAGACGGCTTATAGCCATAGAGGCGGTGCTGTTTGATATAGTCTGCCACAGCCGGATGCAGGGCATCGGCGGGCATATGCCCGCAGGCCAGCTGCCGGCGGATGTCGGTGCTGCTGATGTGAATTTCGGGCGTGCGGATGAGGTCGTTTTCCAGACGGCCAATCTGCTCATCGGTAAAGATGCCCGCAAACCGGCGGATGTTGGGCAATGGATATCCCCCCCGCAGCATCACGCAGATGCGGCAGAGGTCCAGCAGGCGCCCGACTTGATGCCACTTGCCAAACTCTTCCAGCTGGTCGGCGCCCATCAGCCAATAGAGGGTTGCCTGCGGCCCTGCCTGCTGCCGGAAGAAGCCAACCGTATCAATCGTGTAGCTGGGTTCGGGGCGGCGCAGCTCACAGTCGCTGACATCCAAGCGGTTTGTTCCTTCAATGGCCAGCCGAATCATCGCCAGACGATGACTGCCTTCGGCGGCTATCCGCCGCTTGTGCGGACTGCGCCGCGCGGGAATAAAAATCAGCCGCCCGGCGCCGAGCGTATGCAATGCATGGGCAGCCACTTCGAGATGTCCGCGGTGTATCGGATCAAAGGAGCCCCCGAAGAGAATAATTTTTTCCTGCTGACTCATTGAAAGCGCACCTGAAAAAACTGTCAAACTTGGATGGTTTCATTTTACCATGCAAGAAAATTTTCTGCAATTTTTCAATTTTTTTTGTTTTTGTCATCTTCTTGGGCGCAGCAGCGCTGCACTGGTTTCAACAGCGGCTGTCTGCGGGTGAGCAGACCGATCCGCCGGAGAGTGCATTTTTCAAGATATTCATATATTTAAAGCAAATGCCCCAACGGATGCAGAATTTGCAAAGGTGCATTGGCGGCAGCGGCGCGGCTGCATCGGCGGCGCGGAAGAAGCGGCGCTGTTTTTTTCGCGGCGGCAGCATCGGACACAGGCCACTGCGCTGCGCAGAATCGTTTTTTTGTCAAGGAAGGTTGAACTTTTGGCCGATAATTGTGTATAATAATGCTATGTGAAAAGTAAAAACGGATTACAACTCCTTAAAAACAGTCGAAAGGAGGTGACACAAAGCCATGGCAAAGAAAGTAGCAAAGAAGGTAGCAAAGAAGGCGCCTGCTAAGAAAGCGGTAAAGAAAGCCACCAAAAAGTAAGTCGCTAAAAAGAAATAAGAGTGTGAGCAGCAGCTCCGCTCAAGCGGCAAAAGAAGAGCTTCTCATCCACCGGTGAAGCTCTTCTTTTTTTTTATCCATACCGAACCACGCTTCAGTCCTTTTGAGTTTCGTCCTCTGTCAAGCGCCTGCTTCGGAGAAGATGATGGTAGTGCTGGGCAAACCGATGGGCTTCATCCCGGACATACTGAAGCAGCTTTCGCACCGGCGAATGCGCCGGCAGCCGAAGGGGTTCTGTGCGTCCGTGCAGATACACAATCTCCTGCTTTTTGGCAAGGGAAGCCAGCTTGGGCAGCGGGGCATGCATCCGGCTGAACACCTCCTCGACGGCGTGCAGCTGGCCGATGCCGCCGTCAATCAGCACCAGATCGGGCCACAATTCCTGCCCTGCCATCGCCTGCTTATAGCGGCGGGACACAATTTCCTGCAGGCAGGCATAATCGTCTATCCCCTTTACAGACCTGATTTTATATCTGCGATAGCCGTCCTTAAACGGTCTGCCGTCGATGAACTGCACCATCGCGCCGACCATCGCGCTGCCGGCTAAGTGGGCGATATCAAATCCTTCGATAATCCGCACCGGCTGGCTGGATTCGAGCAGCGTCTGCAGTTTGACCAGTGCTTCGGACGGGTCGCCGGCAAACACTTCCGGCTGGACATTGCGGTCGAGACTGCCGCGCTTGTCGAGGGCTTCAATCAGGCGAATGCGGTCGCGGTACATGGCGGCCGTTTCAAAATCCAGTGCGGCGGCGGCATCGGTCATCCGCCGCTTCAGATCCGCCAGCGTCCGGCTGCGCTTGGAGCAGAGAAACCGTATCAAATCCCGAATCTGCGCGCGGTAGGCCTCTTTGGAAACGCGGTCGCCGCAGGGGGCTGTGCATTGACGGATGTTATACAGAATGCAGGGGCGGAAGAACCGGCGTTTGTCATCGCTGCTTCGGATGTCCAGCGTGCAGGTGCGGAACCGGTAAATCCGCTGAAGCACGCCGATGACCGCCCGCAGGTCGCCGGCGCTGGTAAAGGGACCCATCAGCAGACTGCGCTGGTCCTGCGGATTGCGGGTGATATACACCGCCGGATACTCCTGACGGGTGGTAATCTCCAGATAGGGAAAGGTCTTGGCATCTTTGAGGTCGGTGTTGTAGGGCGGATGAATATCTTTAATCAGCCGGGCTTCCTGCAGAACGGCATCGACTTCACTTTCGGTCTGGAGATAATCCACCGCCGCCGTGCGGCTGATCATCTCGGCAATCCACGGGCTGCGGTTTTCGGCCAGATTGGCGCTGGGCTGAAAATAGCTTGCCACCCGGCTGCGGAGGTTGCGGGCCTTGCCGATGTAGAGCACTTTTTCCTGCGCATCCTTCATAAAATACAGACCCGGACCGGTCGGAAAAGACCGGATTGCCGCCCGAATCTGCTCGATTGCCGCTTTGGATGCCTTTTTTGCCATAACGGTATTGTACCGGATTTATCAGAAAAGGCAATTTGTGCGCCGCCGGAAGCCGCAATTGCCGGCCGGAAAAAAACCGCTGAGCAATGCTAAAAAGCAGGCGTGCCGCTGCCATACAGCACCTTGCGGATCCGGTTTTGTGCTTAGGAATTTCCCTTATTTTTCTTGCAAAATCAACAGCCGCATTGTAAGGTAAATAAAACATTGTTGACCGGTTCGTCGTGCTTTACAGAAGTTATTGCATACAAAGAAGTTAATGGGGTATAGTGTAACGGTAGCACGACTGACTCTGGATCAGTTAGTCGGGGTTCGAATCCCTGTACCCCAGTATAAAAGCCCTTTGTTGAAGCGTCGGCAGAGGGCTTTTTTTATGACAGGTACTTTTTGACAGATGCTCACATTCGGTTCCATACAATTGGATATGCCGTTCATTCAGGCACCGTTGTCCGGCTATACCGACTACCCCATGCGGATTTTGGCCCGCCGGTTCGGCTGTCCGCTGACTTTTACCGGCGTTATGCTGGACAAGATTGCCCTGCATCATAAGGCGCTTCGGAAGGCCAAATTTCAGCCGCAGGCCGATGAGCATCCGGTTGGCGCGCAGCTGCTGGGCGACGATCCGGAGGTTATTGCGCAGGCGGCCTGCAAATTCATCGAGGTCGGCTATGACCTGATTGACCTGAACTTTGCCTGCCCTGCCCCGAAGGTGCTGCGGCGGGCACGCGGGGGCTATCGGATGCAGCAGCCGGAGTTTATCCGCCAGACGTTTCGCCTGACACGTCAGCTGGTCAAGACCCCCGTGTTTATGAAGATACGCATCGGCTACGACAGCAGCGCCGCGTCGGAAGAGGACTTCTGGACGATCTGCCGCAACGCCGCAGAAGACGGCGTCGATATGCTGGCCATCCACGGACGCACCGTCGTACAGAAATACAAGGGCAAAGCCGACTGGAGCCGCATCATCGAGGCCAAAAAGCGGTTTGGTCAGCTGACGATATTCGGCAGCGGGGATGTTCTGGACGCCGAAACGGCCGTCCAGCGGCTTGCCGAAAGTGGACTGGACGGTGTTATCATTGCCCGCGGGGCTGTCGGCAATCCGTGGATTTTTCAGGAAATCCGAGCCCTTTTCAGCGGTCAGCAGAAACCGCCAAGTCCTTCTCTGGCCGAGCAGGGGCAGATTATGCTTGAACACTTTGAGATGATTTGCCAAAGCCGTCCTGAGCGGAAAGCAGTTCCTTACTTTCGCAAATTTCTGGCCGGCTACTGCAGACGGCATCCCGAACGCAAAAAAGTCCTCCTTGCCCTGATGGCCTGCAAGAGCCGGCAGGCCGTCATCGACACCATCCGGCAGCTGTACTGCCTGCACTGAATCGGTCCGGCCGGATGGGGGCTATCCGGCCGGCGGGGAAAAATAGGCGCGGCATTTTGCAATAATCTTTGACAAGCCGCAGGAGATTTCTTATAAATGAAGAAGTTAGAGGCATTTTGAGAGGGTTTTTTAAAACGGAGAACGCAGATGGATACGGTTTCAATCCTGCCGGAAGACAGTATCGGCTATCATTTCATCCCCGCAGAATACATCCCTCAGGGCCAAGACGAATACAGCCGGCGCAATCAGCAGGTGGGAAAACCGCTGGACCAGTGGCGCCGCCTGCGGGCGCACGAAATCGAACTGCTGGTAAAAAACGGCAACACAGCCGACAAATGGGAAAATATCCTCGTTACCGACCCGTTTGACCCCAAGCGGATTACCAATACCGAATTTTTCGGTTTTGTGCGTCTGGGACGGGTGCGCAACATCGTACTGGAGCACCATGACCTGCAGGTTCCGGCCGGCATCACCAACAGCCGCATTGTCGCCTGCGATATCGGCGACGATGCCGCCATTCACAATGTTCGCTACATGGCCCATTACATCATCGGCGAACGCTGCATTCTGGTCAACATTGACGAAATGCACACGACCAATCATGCCAAATTCGGCAACGGTATTCTCAAAGAGGGCGAGGACGAAAAAGTCCGCGTCTGGCTGGATATTATGAACGAAACCGGCAGCCGCAAGGTCATGCCGTTTGACGGAATGATTGCCGCCGATGCGTATCTGTGGGCCAAATACCGCGACGATCTGCCGCTGCAGCAGAAACTCAAAGAAATCACCCAGAACAGTTTTGACAGCCGGCGGGGCTTTTACGGGATGGTGGGCGACCAGTGCGTCATTAAAAACTGCCGCATCATCAAAGATGTCAAAATCGGCGCCCACTGCTACATCAAAGGCGCCAACAAGCTCAAAAACCTGACCATCAACTCCGATGTCCACGAACCCACCCAGATCGGCGAAGGGGTGGAACTGGTCAACGGCATCATCGGCTACGGCTGCCATATCTTTTACGGTGTCAAGGCCGTCCGCTTCATCTTAGCCAACAATTCCAATCTGAAGTACGGCGCGCGGCTGATAAACTCCTTTTTGGGAGACAATTCCACAATCTCCTGCTGCGAGGTGCTCAATAATCTGATTTTCCCCGCTCACGAGCAGCACCACAACAACTCGTTTCTGATTGCCTCTGTTGTGATGGGACAGAGCAACATGGCCGCCGGCGTGACGGTCGGGTCCAATCACAACAGCCGGGCCAACGACAACGAGATTCAGGCCGGCCGCGGCTTCTGGCCGGGATTGTGCACCAGCGTCAAGCACTCCTGCCGGTTTGCATCCTTTGTGCTGCTGGCCAAGGCCGATTATCCGGCTGAACTGAATATCCCGCTGCCGTTTTGCCTGCTGAGCAACAATGCTTCCAAAGACCAGCTGGAGATTATGCCGGCCTTCTGGTGGCTGTACAATATGTATGCCATGGCCCGCAATACGTGGAAATTTCAGAACCGCGACAAACGGCTCAGAAAAGTCCAAAATATCGAATTCGACTGTCTGGCCCCCGACACAGCCGAAGAAATCATTGCCGCCCGGCGGCTGCTGGAAATCTGGACGGCGCGGGCTCACCTGCGGCAGAGCGGCCGGAGCGAAAACGGCAGAAGCCCCGACCAGCTGGCGGCACTCGGACGCCAGCTGCTCAGCCGCAAAGAAAATCTTGAAGGGCTGGAAGTCCTCGGCGAAAATATCGAAAAATCGCACCGCAAGGCAGTCATCACGAAGGTCTATGAGGGCTATCAGGCCTATGGTGATATGCTGCATTATTATGCGGTCAAAAATCTGCTGGGCTGGATGCAGTCCGGCGGCTCGCTTAACGACATGCGGAATGCACTGCAAGGCCCCTGCCGGCGGGTGTGGGTCAACCTCGGCGGGCAGCTGGTGCCGGACGAGGATGTCCTGCAGCTTCGAAAAGACATTGCCGACGGCAAACTGAACAGCTGGGAGGCCATTCACAGCCGGTACAATGAACTCTGGCAGGCCTATCCGCTGGAAAAGCAGAAGCACGCCTACTATACCCTCTGCGGTCTGCTCGAAACGGATTGCCTGACGCCCGAGCAGTGGCAGGCCGCCCTCGATAAGGCCGCCCGGATTCAGGACTTTATCTGTGAACAGGTCTATCAGAGCCGCAAGAAGGACTTTGACAAT
>Ga0209506_1002678_pt1 | contig 15459 bp, 9 predicted proteins | sample AD_JPNHG2_MetaG_FD_184409 | JGI IMG/M metagenome (GOLD analysis project Ga0209506, IMG submission 184409) | Active sludge microbial communities of municipal wastewater-treating anaerobic digesters from Japan - AD_JPNHG2_MetaG (SPAdes) (version 2) | ecosystem: Engineered > Bioreactor > Anaerobic >...
CACCAAGTGTTGGATGTGGTGGACAAGTTCTTTCTGCTCTATCGCTAATCTCATGTCTTCCCCTTGTTTACAGTAATTCTATTTAAAAACCACCAAATTTGGCAATTGGCTGTTTGTCAACTGATTTGTGAACTTGGCATTTTTTCCGGTATCGGAGAAATGGCTCCCGCGGCCATTAATCTGTGAAGGCTTGCACCTTGTAGAATTTGTGGCGCTCCGTGCCCGGAGGAATGCTGTACTGGGGCTCATAGACAGTTGCAGAAGGTGTGTCCGGCCAGTTGGTGGGATCGTCGCTGGCAAAGACATGATAGCCGGCATATCCCGGAAGCGCTGACCAAGCAAGGTGTAGGCCTCCTGAACCTTCGGAGATGGCCACCAGCGGCGGAGCGGTGCTCAGGGTCCCGAAACTCCAGATGGAACAGTCCAAGGCTTCACCGCCGGCGTTGTAAGGAACAACTTTCCAGTAATATGTGGTTTCCGGCGCGAGCAGGGAGCTATATTCGTAACTGGAGGCAACACCCAGGTCCTGACCATTCAGCAGATTCGTGGGAGGGTTGTCGGTTCCCAGATAGAGCTTATATCCTGTGGGGGAGCCCAAAGCGGGCTGCCAGCTGAACTGGCAGTCGGTGGCAACGTGGTTGGCCTGGTCTGTAGGGCTCAGGCAGTTAGTTGGGAAAGGTACCTGCGCCACTTTGATATTGTCCAGAAACATATTGTAGCCCGCAGCGCTCACAGCCCGGAAGATAACGTAGTAACTGCCCGCAGTATTTATAGGCAGGGGGTAAATATAATTTTTCCATCCGGGTGTGGCTTCGGTTGGAGCTTGCTGCCTGGCACGATGAATTGTTCCCAGCAGGCTGGGCGCACCGTTCATGTTCGCTGAAGTATTCAGATATATTTCGATCTTGTCCAGCGCCGTGCTTTGGTTCGCGTCCCGGTACATCCAGAAACTCACCGCGTGGGCGTGGTTGACAGCGTCGCTGACCACGATTCTGGGCGTGATGAGCAGGGCGGAGTAACCAACCGGGGCTATATCGCTGTTGTAGCGCAGCATACCGGCTCCGGATTGGGGGCTGCAGGATGGATTTGTTCCAGAGGTAACGCGTTCAAACTGATAGTTTCCCGCCTCGGCGGATTTGGCCCATCCCAGAGGGGGAAAGTCGGTGGCGTCAAAACCCTGCAGATGAGGGTTCACGCTGAAATCGAACACTGGCGGGCCCAAGCGGAAACTTATGGTATTACCAGCGCTGGAGCCAATTTCGCAGATGTAGAGGTTCCCGGCTGAACCATCTTGCAAAAAGGGAGTCGGATTGGTTGTTGAGTTGATCGCCGTGCGCCCGGTTTCATAGCTGAAGTTTGCAGTGTTAACGTTTCCATTTACAGTGGTCGTCCCGCCCGGCCGGTAGATGTAGAGTTCGTCAGGTGGCCCGTCCGCGTTACCGTATTCTACTGAGTTGTCGATCCTGTAAACGATCAGTCCCGAACCCGGGAGGGAGCTTTCAAAGGTTCCAGTCTTCTTGCGGAACTCCACCACATAGTACTGGCTGGGGTTATTGGAGTTGATCCGGAAACACTGTCCGGTGGCCGAGGTCAGCGGATTTAGAGTGTAAACCCCATCCTCGCTGAGGGTGGGAATGCTATCTATCCAATCGCCGTATTTGTATTTCATAAAAGCGGTCATGTGCTGGGGAGGATTAAAGTTCGTATCCATCAGGTCCCAATTCCCGGCGGGGTTGATGCCGTTGCTTACGTAATGATACAGGTCGGGCGCGCCCAGGGTGTGGAAAAACTCGTGGCAGATAACCCCTACGCTGCGGTTGGCCAGAAAATCCTGGAGCTGGAAGTTGAAGTCATAGACCCGCTTGCCGTTGATGTACACATAGCGGTCATAGAGGGACCAACGATGCGGCCAGAGCAGGCTGGACCATTCTCCCGCGGCGCCTTTCACGATATAGACCACGTTGTCAACCCGGCCATCACCGTCGGAATCGATGTTCAGGCTGCTTGGTATCTGGGAGCGCACGCCGTTCGTAGCGTTTTGGAGCAGTGTGAATTCTCTGCTCCTGCGCTGATAATCTCCGCTATAGCCTGTGGGATTGGTGGCGGCGTTGTAGGGCTGGTAATAAGCCCGGGGATGGCTGTCCTGCCAGGAGACCACATATCCTCCGGAGGGGGTGGGATAAAAGTGTGTGTTCACAGTCAGTTGGTTGTAGCTGGCTTCCAGGAAGTAGTTTTTCTGGGAGTTGGTGGAAGAGTTGAACCAACCGTCATAAACGCTGTTTTGCTGGCCGAATTCCGTCTCATCGGAGAAGCGGATGTAGATCACCAGGTTGTTGATGGTTCCGGTGGTGGGCGCGTCCCGCTCTGCTGGCATGGGGAAACGCTCTTTGCGCCTCTGTTTGTAAAGCTCTTCGCTGATGTTGATGCCAGGCTCAAGTCCGTATGCGCGGGGGTCGCCGTTACCCACTATTAGGGGCCCGGCAGCCACGTCGTCCCCGTCCTTCACAGCGTAGCAGAGCCAGCCGGTCTGGGGATGGCGGATGATGGTGAAGCCTTCGGCATCGTGAAGCCAGTTGTGGAATTCGTCACCGCTGGCAAAGAGTTCCAGCGTCGTTCCGTCGGGTTGGGTAGCCTTAATTTCCATCTTGTCGATGTAGGCCCCCTGCAATCCGCAGGTCAGGGCCAGAAACGTCAGAATGGCGGCTGTGGCGGCGAGTCGGGTAAGTCTGTTCACTTCTCATTCTCCCACTAGGTTCATTTTTCTCAGTTTATCCGGCTGGCGATATCCGTCAATGTTTTTCCCGCTATCCCAATTTTTCTCTGCAAAATGATACCATCATGTTCCGTCCTTTGCCCCTTCCCATCCGCCTCTTTTTCGCCTCCCGCACAGTTCCCGTTCAGCAGGCGGGAACTCAGCGGGTAGTGAATGGGATGTGAATGGGAAGGGGCAAAGGACGAGTCAACCGGCGAGGCAAGGGATTGTCCGGAAACGGGTTATGGCGTGCCTTTGGCGTTAAAAACAGATTGATAAAGCTCACCAATCCGGGCGGTAACAGCTTTATGGCCAAAGTTTTGGACACAGTATTCCCGGATGGCTTGAGGAGAATAGCTTGAAAAGTTGGCTCCCATTTTCAGCAGAGCTTCCGCGAGGGCGGCAGGATTCTGTTTGGGGACCAGGATGCCGCAGAGGTCGTTCACGAGGTCCCTGGGGCCTCCGCAGTTGGTTGCCACCACCGGTTTTCCACAAGCCAGCGCTTCAGCTATCACCAGGCTGAAGCTTTCGAAACGGCTTGGCATCACATAGAAGTCGCAAAGTTGATACTGCTCCAGGGATTGAGTTGGGCTAAGCCTTCCCAACCAGCTGATGTGGTCACGCAATCCCTCATCCTCGGCTTTTTGCCTTGCCCAGTTCAGCAGAGGGCCTGCCCCGCCCCAGAACAGGTGCCAGTCTTTCGTTTTCAAACTTAAAAGTTTCAGCGCCTGAAGCAGGTCGGCGGACCCTTTGTTTGTGCTGATAGTGGACAGGGTGAACAGCCGCAGAGGGCCTTCCGGACGAGGATTTGCCGATGGAATGAAAAAATCCGTGTTGACCGGATTGGGGATCACCAGAGCTTCCAGCCCCGTTTTGGTTCTGATTTCCTGTTTTAGATGGCTGCTGACGGCCACAATTCTTTCAGCTGCTTTCAGCGGTTCAGTGATAAGGGGCGAAATGGCGCCGCGTTTAAGGAATTCGGGAAAGGGGAAAGGCCCGCTGTGCTCTGTTATAATGTAGGGAAGACCGTGCTTTTCCGCCAGCCGCATGGCCACATATCCCGCGGGGAAAGTGACTTGGGCGTGGATGAGGTCCGGTTTTTCCGGCAGCTTGATCTTGGGAATCAGCGAGTCGATGTTGCCTTTTGCCACCAAACTGGTCCAGCTTAGATGGGGAACGCGGATTTCCGTGAGTCGGGGCGCTATCTGGCTCAGTCCGCGGCGCTTAGGAATAAGCCGTGCCAATTTTTTCAGGCTGGAGAGGGGACGCCTGACAGCCAGTTGAAACTCGTTTTGGCCCCAGTTCAAAAGAAAAATCTCGGCCACCTCTGCGTCCGCGATGGCCAAAGCCTGATCCAGAAAGAACTTGCCGGCCAGGGGGTCATCCCGGTAAGGCAGCCAGGAGGGTATAAAAAGGACTTTCACTGTTCTTCACCTGTGTGGACTGGCAAACCGGCAGGCTGTCCTGTTGCCACTGCATCTATGAGTTTAGCCAGCTTGCGGGCTAGGTTTGGACGGGAAAACTGTGTTATGTAATCATGGTTCACTTTAAGTTCTCCAAGGGCGCGGTTTTCCCAGAGCCAATAGAGTTCCATCAGCCTTTCCGCGATGCCGGGAAGGTCCTGATGGTCGGCAATGTAGCCAATTCCGGCTTTGGTGAGCAGTTCCGCTGCCAAACCTGCCGGCGGAACGATGGCAAGCACCGGTTTGCCCGTCCTGAGATAATCGAAGATTTTTCCCGTTAGCACGGATTCTGTGTTCTTTCCCGATGGGATGTAGAGAAGGAGGGCCGTGGCGCGCAACAGTTCCTGCAGGCTGTCCCGGTAACCGAGGAAGGGATGAAGGTTCACAATCCTCTCCAGGACAGGATTTGAGGCGAACCTATCCAGCACGAAGGAGCGGGTGTTTCTACCGTAGATATCCACCCGGAACTTGTTTGGGTCCAGCTTTTTGGCTTCGACCAGGCTCAAAATTGCCTGCCAGAGGGGGCTTGGCTGGCGGCGGTCGTAAAAACTGCCGCAATAGACAAGGCGAAAGACATTGGCATCGGTTGAAGCGGTGAGCCCCTCGAAATCGCTGTCGTCAAATCCGTTGGGGATGATGGCCGAGGGTTTGTTTTCCAGAAAGGGGTAGCTGCGGCAGAAGTTGTTCCGCATCAACTGGCTCAGGTAGGAGATTCCGCCGGCGGCTGATAGAACGCGCGATTCCATCACCAGTTCACGGCTTTGGGTGGTGGCTGGGAAATCAATGTTGATGCGTTCCGGGTTGTTGGTCCATTCGTCGCGGAAATCGCAGATGAAAGGGATGCGGTGGCGGCATTTCAGCAGCAGCCCCAAAGACAGGGAGGAAGGCGGTCCGGAGGAGATCACGGCCACGCTGATCTGAGGATCGCGGCGGACGATTCGGTGTAAAATCCTTTTCGCAAAAGGCAGCCACAGAACCTCGTGATCGGGGATGAGCACCTTATGCTGGATGAAGCGGACCAGGGAGTTGAGTTTCAGCCCCCACAGCAGCTTGAAAAGCCAGGTGGCGTCTGGGCAAAAAGCTCTCCAGACTTTCACACCAGCAGGTGTCTCTTTCAGCAGGGATGGGTCTTTGGGAAAGCGGATGAGGGCTGGCTGCACTGTTAGCACCTGCACCTGATAACCAAGCTGGGCCAGGTATTTGACGTTTTTAAGGCTGCGCATTGCAGCCGGGCCACCCAGGGGTGGGAAATAATAGGCGATGTAAAGAATGTGCCGGGAAACTGATGTCATGGCGTTCAAACTCCCTCGGAGCCTTTATTCCGGCTGGATGGGGCCGCATACATGTCCATCAGCGTGCCTTCACAAAACGGGATTTGAACTGGGCCCAGAGTTTTTGCGCATATTCAATGTCATAGGGCAAGATGGCGTTGCTGAGTTTTCCCAAAACAACAAACGTGACCAGATACACAAATAGCGCGACAAACTGAAAAGCCCAACCCCTGCCAAAGATCCAGAACACAGCGTAGGCCGGCAGGGCTGAAATGCCTGCCACCAGCAAGGTTTTCAGCAGGGCTTTGAGCGGGAAAAGCTCTGTCAGGTCAAGCCCCAGCTTGTGCTGCATCCAATACAGATAGAGGGCCACGGAAAGCCAGGTGACTATCACGGTGGCGATTACGGCTCCCATCATCCCGATCAGCCGCACCAAAACAAGGTTCAGCACCAGGTTCAGCCCCAGTGTGACAAGTGAATTCATCATTATATAGCGGGTTTTGCGCAGGGCCATGAAGATGATGCCGTAGGTGGCCACGCGCAGCGGCAAATTGAGCAGGTAAACCCGGAAAAAAGGCACCGAGCCAAGGTAGGTCTCCGTATAGAGGAAGGTGATGAGCGGTGTGGCGAAAATCAGTCCCAGCACGGCAAAGGGGAAGATGATAAGGGCGTTTTTGCGCACCGCGGCGCGATAGACCTCGGTCATTTTGGCTGGCTCAGAACTGATGTGCGGCAGCAGGATGGCGTTCACAGAGTTGTTCAGGATAGAGATGAAGGGCAGTTCCATCGCGCCGATCGAGAACACGGCATATTGGGCTGGCGTGAAGAATCCTGAGACCACCAGCTTATCAAGCTGGATCGAAAGCATGCCGATGATGGAGGACAGGCCCAGGGGCAGCGAATACCGGAAAACCTCTTGGTAAAAGCCGGGATCGAAGCTGACCTTTGTAAGCCAGTGCCGCAGCTGGAACTGCGCGAAGCCCCATTGCAGCAAAGCGGAGACCATCAGGGCCAGAACAATGTAATAGAGGTTTTTGGTGATCAAAGCCGTCCCCAGGATCAGCACAAAATCGGTCGCCACGCTGAAGAGGGTGAAAACCGCTGTCTTTCTCGGCTGCTTGAGGCCCAGCATGATCTGGCTGTAGATCTGGGTGATGAACATGAACAGCGGATAGACGGCGTAAAGGATGAGCAGCAGTTCCAACTGGGGATTGTTGAAGAGGCGGGCGATGAAACCCCGCAGCAGAAAGATGCCCAGGCCAAAAACGAAGGCCAGTGCGCTCACTAGATTAACCGTGCGGCTTATGAATTCGCGCTTGGAATCGATGTGCCGCAGTTTGGGCAGAAAATAGAGCACACTCTGGGGAATTCCCAGCAGCAGGAGAGTGGAAAAAGTGCTGTAGATAAGGAAAAGCTGGCGATAGGAACCCAACTCGGCCGGCACCAAAATCCGGGCAAGTAAGATGCCCACAAGCGATTTGAGCCCAAAGCGGATGAACTCCACTGTAGTGAGCATTCCGGCCTGTTTGCTGCGGTCTGTGTTCATCTCGTCAACCCCGGAAAGGTAACCGGAATCACATATTCAAAGAGGTCCATATCCCGGAAGAGGCTGACCAGATAGGTGCCGGGAACGATTCGCTCGCCATTGGCCAGCACTCCGTTCCAATGGTCCCGATTCGGCCCTTTCAGATAATAACGCACGCGGCGGTAATGCACCCGGTTGAAGGGATCCCTAAGTTCCAGCGTCCATCTGCCTTCCAGCGGCACCAGCAGCTCCAGCGAGTAGAGTCGGCCTTCGGTGCTGACCTTCACGTCTGCCGCGAACCTTGTTCTGGCGGTGCTTTCACCCAGAGGGTCCAGCGCCGAGAGATTAGCGATAATTTCATCGGAATAGGCCACCCGGGAAAGATGCTGGAGGGCGCTGTCCTTCAGCAATCCGTCATAACTGAAGAGGGCGATACCGGCAAAATTGTGTTTGCGTATCTCGCCAATCCTTTCCACTACATCCATGATGTTGTAATTGCGGGCCAGGCCATTCGGAACGAGCGAATCTCCGTTGTTGTTCCAGGCGCGGACGCCCATCACGATCTTTTCGCTTAAGCCTGTCCTGTCGGCTGCGTCGAGGCTTTCGCGGAATTTGACGCTGTCTGTCGAGTAATTCATTGGGCAGACGTAATCGACCAAACCCCGTTCCAGCCAGTCTTTCCAGTCCTGGGCGTAATAGCGGGCGGCGCTGTCTGGATCCGGCATCACGGCGGCACTTAAGATGAGGCCGGGAGATATCTTATCCACGAGCTGGCGGATGGTTTCCACCAGGGAGGTCACCTGCAGGATGCGCCATTCGTTCCAGTCCAGGTTTTGCTGGGCTTTAACATCGTTGTAGCGGCTCATGGAAATGGGGTGATAGCCGAGGCTGGAATTGGGATAGCGGATGTAATCAAGATGCAGGCCGTCGAGCTCGGGATAGCCGCTGAGCAGGTCTCCGACAACGTTGAATATGTGTTCCCGCGCCTCCGGTATGCCCGGATCGATGTAATGGCCGGCATTTTCTGCCGCTGAAGGCCGCAACAGGTTGCGGTCGAAGGTGATCCAGTCGCGGTGGTTGCGATAAATGTAATTGCGCTGTATCAGTTCAGGATCGGATGGAGTGGCGTTGAGCACAACTATCCAGGCATGTACGCGCAAGTTGCGTTTGTGGGCTTCCCGCAGGATCAGCTCCAATGGGTCAAAATCCACTCCGTCCAGCACGTGGCTGCGGTATTCGGGATTGGGATAATCGTCCGGGCGTCGGTTGGTTTGATAAAGTGCGTCGGAGCGATAGCGGACCTCGACATAGATGTCCGTCTGCTGAGAAGCGGCGGCACTGCTAACAAAGGCCTCCACCTTTTCAGGGGTGTTCATGCTCCAGGGTAAAACCCAAATGGCCCGTATTTCCTGCGTCCTGGCGCTCAGGCAGAGAGCCAGTCCCGCCAGGATCAGCATCAGGGCTGCCTTACGCACTGGGTTCCTCATCTGGCTTCACTTTTTGCACTCCCACGTCTGCCGCTCCATCCTTCAGCCTCAAGCTAAGTTCATCGCCCGGGCTGAGTTCCAGCACGGAACTTACGATCCGGTTGCCGCGCATGACCAGGCTGTAGCCACGTTCCAATACGCTCAAAGGAGAGAGGTTGCGCAAGTTCAGTTTGGCCTTTTCCAAACGGTTCCTGATCTCTGTTTGCCGGGCCTGGCCCAGGGTGCCGAGGGTGAGGCGCAGTTCGCCCAGGCGTTGGTATAGGATTTGGAAATTCAACCTCAGCTGCCCCTGAATCTCATGCAGGGCCAGATTTTGGCGCAACCTGGCCTGCTGAATGGAAGCCTGGATGCGGGAAGCTCCCCGGATCAGGTCCATGGCCGCGGTGTCTACCCTGATTTGCATGCTCTGCCACAGCTTTTCGGGGTGGTAGCGTTCCAGGCTGATCTGCAGTTCGCCCAAACGGCGTTTGCTGCTTTCGGTGGCTCGAGACATGAGCAATCCCAGCCTGCTGGCTAAAGCTGCCAGATGGCCTTGCATATCTTTCTTATCAGGCACGGCTAGTTCTGCTGCAGCAGAAGGAGTTGGAGCCCTGAGGTCAGCCACGAAATCCGCTATGGTGAAATCGATTTCGTGCCCCACAGCGGAGATAACTGGTAGGCGCGAAGCGAAGATGGCGCGGGCTAGGGCTTCGTCATTGAAACAGAACAGGTCTTCCTGCGAGCCGCCGCCACGGGTGAGGATTATCAGATCGGCCTCATCGCTGGCGTTGAAATGCTGGAGCCCAGTGATCAGGCTTGCGGGCGCTTCGGGACCCTGCACTAGAGCGGGATAGACTATCACCTCAGCAGGCCAGCGGCGTTTAAGGATGTTCAGAATGTCCTGCAAAGCCGCCCCGGTGGGGGAGGTGACGATCCCGATGCGCTGCGGGAAAGGGGGCAGGGGCTGTTTGTGTTCCGCCTCGAAGAGCCCTTCCTCCTGCAGCTTGGCTTTCAAAAGCTCGAACTGCCTGGCGAGGTCGCCTTTTCCGGAAAGCTCCATGCTCTGGACGTTTAGATTGTAATAGCCGCCTTTTTCGAACACCGTCAGCCTGCCATAGCAAACCACCTCCATCCCTTCTTCCGGAGCGAAACTCAGGTTGAAGTTGGCGTTGCGGAAAAAGGTGCAGCGTAGTGTCGCGTTGGGGTCTTTGAGATTGAAATAGATGTGCCCGGAGCTGTGTCGGGTGAAATTGCTGATCTCGCCGCGCACGTAGAGCGGTTCGATCTGGGTTTCCACCACCTGCTTCAGATGCCGGGTTATCTCAAAAACGCTGAATACAATCAAATCATCCATGATAAGCCATCAAATCCGGGCATGGATATTTGTCAATGACCGGCTGCTCCTAACGCAGAAGCACCGCCTTTCGGACTACCGATCTTCCCTCCTGCTCCAAACGAATGAAAAACAGCCCAGAAGCAGCCTGGCGACCTTGCCGGTCTTTTCCGTTCCAGGCCAGCTGGTGCTTGCCGGCGGGAAGTTCGCCTTCCGCCAGGGTGGCCACTTTCTGGCCGCGTATGTTATACACTGACAAAGAAACAGGGCCTTTTCCGCTAAGCTCGAAGTTTAGTTTGGCGCTTTCCCGGAAGGGATTGGGATGGACGGAAAGCTGCATTTGCACGGGAGGAACAGCTTTGGACCTATCCGGAAGCGGGTTGTAGCGTTGTTCGGTTAGATGAACGTTCACGGATTTGGGGTTTTCGGGGGTCTGAATTTGCAACCAGTAATAGTCATTGGGGTTGATAACGCTGTTGTTGGCTTCCCAAGCGGTCCAAGACGTCCATTCGATCAAACCGACGTTATCAAAAAGCGCCTGTGTCTGGCCGGAAGAAGCTCCTGTGCAGGTGAGGCGGATATCGAAATACCAAGCGTTGGGAGGGAGGGTGAGTTCCTTGTAATACCAGGTCCATTCAGTGTTTCCGGAAATGTCGGCGGTGATGTATTCGCTGCCGATTTGATAACCCTGGCGGCTGTTGTAATAACGCACCTGAATGTTGGCATTGCCTGCGTTGACCGTCTTGATCCAGCCGTGGAGGATGAACTTTTTACTGTTGTCGTACCACTTGCAGAGTTTTTTTATGCCGGCCATTCTGGTCTGACCAGGTGGAGCCGAGATAAGGGCGCTGCGCTCTCCGTCGAAAACATCGTTGTAGGAAAAGCTTTGCAGGTCCCAGAGAGTGGAGCCCTCATCCTCGAAATTGCCATACCAGATGGTTTCCCTGCCCAGCCTGTAATCCGCGTTACTGACAGGTTCGATGGCGTTCACGGAGCTGATGCTGCCGTAGCGGGGAAGTTTCAGCGGTTTTGAAACGTTGCCCTGGCCTGTGACCGGCTCCAGCAGCAGGTTGTAGGTATAGGGATGGCTGCTCGAAGGGGCTTGGCTGCTGTCTAACAACACGCTGGCCGACATGCGGTTGTTGTCCACCACCAGGATTGTGTTAAACTCGCGGCTGCGCATGGCCAGATAGTCCAGAATGTAAATCCCTAATTGGCCTGTTGCGGGTTTGGGGATGTATCCGTCGATGAAAACGGGCTGGATCAGAAAGTTGCTGAAGCCGCTGCGATCGGCATCGGCAGAGAAAATCAGCGAAGGCATAGTCTCCGGATAATCCAGGTCAAAAGCGAAGTTGCCCAGCGAATGCGCGATCACTTTGCCCTGGTAAACCTCAAAACCCTGGATGATATGGGGATGGTGCACGATAACGAGGTCCGCGCCGGAATCCACTGCCCAGTGCCGGATGGCGATATCCCAAAGGTGCGGGACATCCGTTCGGGGCGAGTAATCTTCATCCTGGTCATCACCGAGGAAGGGGTTGTCGCTCTTGTCGTAACCGGAGCCGGGGGTCAGCGAATACTCGCTTCCACCGTGCATTTCCACTATTCTCAGGTCAGCCACTTCCGCCACTGCGTTCAGTTGCTGCGTAATGTAATACGGCGTCATGTAGGCGAAGCCGGGTTTGTTGTAGCCTGCCTGCAGATAGGGCTGGGCGTTGTTATACTGACCGGTGCGGTCGCTGCTGGCCAGGAAAGCGAGGTTGAGCCCGTTGCGGTTGATGAAGGCGGGGGTGTATGCCTGGTAGGAATCAATTCCCGCGCCACTGTACACAATGCCGTTCTGCTCCAGCAATCCGAGCATCTGGTTGAGGCCAGCCCAGCCGTAGTCGAGAACGTGGTTGTTGGCCAGGCTCACCTTGTCGATGCCGGCGTAAACCAGGCCGCTCACATTGTCAGGATTGCCCCGGTAAACCACACTTTTTGTGGGATGCGGGGTTCCCTGATTGGTGAGCACCACCTCCAGATTGGCCACTGTGAGGTCAGCTGCGTTGCCGAGCATATCGATGGTCGGGGCGAAAATCGCGTTCACGCCCAAAGTGGGGATTATCCCGTTGGAGAGTTCATAGCGCCGGGCTAGCATGATATCGCCCACAAAGTTTATTCTCAGGGGCAAGGAGTCATCGCCGGGATCAACATTCACCAGGGTTGAGCCAATGCCCCATCTGCCTGTGGAATCTGTCACGCGAAGCGTCGCCCGGTAGGGATGGCCGTCCTGAACTGTGTAGATATGGTAGGGATTGGCTTCAGTGCTGCTGAGGCTGTCACCAAAGTCCCATTGATAGAGGAAGGTATCACTGTCAGGATCGCTCACTTGGGAAAAGAACTGCACTCCCACATCCCTAGCTCCGGCAGCGCTATCCCTCTGCCAGGTAACCTGATGCGAAACTGTCACCGAGGGCGGCGCCCCCACATCGTCTGATATGTCCAGGATGGAATCGATCCACAGGCTGCGGTTGGCCACGCCGTCCAGATCGTTCACATAGACCAAGGAAGTGATCACGGGCAGGGTGTCGAAAAAAGCGTACCAGTCATCGGCTATGGGTATATGGTAAATGTTCCAGACCCCATTGGAGAAAGCGCCCTGATAGACTGGCACCCAGGTTTCGATATCAAGAATATGGGTCCCGGAGAAAGAGTAGAGCAATATGTTGGTGCCGTCGGAAAAGCCGATGCCCTGGATTTTCGCGCCGGAGGAGGTTTTCGCCGCCACCTGCCAGACCGCGCCGGAATCCACCACCACAGGAGAGATAAGCTGTTGTTTCCAGGTGTTGCCGGTCAACCGGAGGGACCAGGCGCTGCCCTGATGGGTGCCGCTGCTGGTCAGTTGCCAGGCGCCGGGGTTGATGTCCTCATCCTGCCAGGAAAGCAGGTCCACGCTTCCGCTTTCGAAATCCTCGATCACGGTGAAGCGCTGCTCAGCCCAAACGGAGACCGGCATCCAGGCCAGAATGGCCAGCAATGCCAAAAAGCCTGTTCCGATCCCGGTTCTCATACCACACCTCCCTTTCAAATAAAGGGGGCGCCATTTTTCGGCGCCCCTGTCAATAGCTTATTTGGCAGCCATACCCGCGGCCAGAGCCCGCAGATTCGCTTCCACGATCTGGTCGCCCTTGCGGCTGAAGTTGTCCGTGATGGCTTTGCTCAGTTCCTCCGCGCTGAAACCCAGATGAGTGGCAGCGGCGCCGAGCATCACTATATTCATGGACCGGGGTGCCTTGATTTCCTTGGCGATGCTGTCCGCGTCAATCAGAACGTGGTTCTTCAGCTTGCGGATTTCGTTGTAAACGGATTCGGCGTCCGGGTAGTTGGGGATGTTTTTGAAGGGGGTCATGTTGGCGATCAGCCAACCGTCAGCAGCCAGGTAAGGCAGGTAGCGCAGGGCTTCCATCGGCTCCACGGATAGGATCATGTCCGCCTTGCCCAGGGGGATGAGGTCGCTCCAGATGGGCGCGTCAGAGAGGCGGAGGTGGGATTGGACGTCGCCTCCGCGCTGGCTCATGCCATGCACTTCGGCCTGTTTGAGGTTCCAGCCGCGGTTCAGGGCGGCTGCCCCCAGGATTGTGGCGATGGTCAGGATTCCCTGTCCGCCCACTCCGGCGAGGATTATGTCCTTTTTCATTGCGGCTTCTCCATCTTGTTTTTTTTCATCAGGGTCTGAATGCACTCGCGGCGCGGAATCACCACGCTCACGCCCTTGTAGGCCAGTTCTTCCTTATATATGGCAACCATCTCGTCCCAGTTCTTTTTCAGGGGCGTGAACACGCGGATGTGCTCTTTGGGCACGCCCAGGCCCTGGCAGATCTGTTCCAGCTTGCCAAAGCCCGTATAGTCCTGTCCTCCGGTCATGCCGGTGGTGGAGTTGTCCAGGATCACGATCATCACGTTGGAATTCTCGTAAATGCAGTCCAACAGACCGGTCATGCCGGAGTGGGAGAAAGTGGAATCGCCGATAACTGCCACAGCGGGGTAGAGCCCGGCATCTGAAGCGCCTTTGGCCATGGTGATGCTGGCGCCCATGTCCACACAGGAGTTGATGGCGTTGTAGGGAGGCATGAAGCCCAGGGTGTAGCAGCCGATATCTGAAAACACATGTCCTCGGCCAAACTCTTTCAGGGCTTCGTTCAGGGCCTGGAAACTGTCCGCGTGGGGACAGCCAACGCAGAGCGCAGGCGGCCTGGGGCTCACCACTTCCGGAACGGCGGAGCCGATTGTATCAGGCAGGTTCAAGGCCTGGGCCACTTTGTTGGGATTCAGTTCGCCGTCGCGGGGAATGGTGCCGTCCAGGCGGCCGTGGATGGGCTTCGTGCCGCTCCAGGCCATGCCTTTTATCGTTTCTTCCACCAGCGGCATGCCCTCTTCCAGAACCACCAGCTTGTCGCAGATATCATAAAGGCCGCGCAAGGCTTCAGTGGGCAGCGGATACTGGCATATTTTCAGCACGGGATGGGGGATGGGCTGGCCGCCATAAACCTCGCGGAGATAGTTGTAGGCAAGGCCGGTGGCCACTATCCCGAGGGAATTGTCCTCCGCCTTGAGGTTGAGGGAATTGAAGGGCGAGACGACCGCTTCATTCTCCAGGTCGGGCTGAAGCCCGATCAGATGTTTGTATTTCCTGCGCGCTATGGCAGGCAACAACATGAACTGGAAAAGGTCATCCGGTTTCTTCATCGGGTTCTGGGGCAGTGGCTTGCGTGTTTGCACCCCGCTACGGGAATGCGAAAGCCGGGTGGTGAGGCGAAGCAGCACTGGCAGGCGGTACTTTTCGGAAATCTCGAAAGCGTGGAAGGCCATGTCATAGCATTCCTGCTGGTTCGAGGGCTCGAAAACCGGGATCATGGCGAACTTGCCATAGTAGCGGGAATCCTGCTCATTCTGCGAGGAATGCATGCTGGGATCGTCCGCTGAAACCACCACCAAACCACCATTCGCGCCGGTGAAGGCTGAATTCATGAAGGGATCAGCCGACACGTTCAAGCCCACGTGCTTCATGGTAACCATGGCGCGTTTGCCGGCATAACTCATCCCGATCGCCGCTTCCATGGCCGTTTTCTCGTTAGATGACCAAGTCCGGTGGATTTTTCCGGCCTCGGCCTGTTTGCTGCGCTGCACGTATTCCATGATTTCCGTGCTGGGCGTGCCCGGATAGCCGTAAAAACCGCTTATCCCGGCATCCAACGCGCCCTGCGCCAGGGCTTCATCGCCCAATAGCATCAGTTTTTCCATACTTGGAACTCCTTTTATCTTGTTTATGATTTTAAAATGTTGCTGGCAACGCGCTTGAAACTATAGGCAACTCCCTGTGCGTGTATATCTTATCATAAATCTCATTATGTTGGGATGCGCCAAAACAGTCAAGCATTTATTCGCTTTTGGCCCTTCAAGGCATCCCCGCGACAGGCTCCGGCGCGGGAAAATAGCATCCGCTCCTTTTCCGGGGAAAATGGCCGTGTTTGCCTTCAGGAACTATTCCGCGAGGGCATTCTGAAGAGTGGGACAGGGCAAATTGAGCCTCCATATTGCAGGTAACAAATGGGGCATTCGTCACCGAAAAACGCGGAATACAAGAATGGATCAGGGATGGACTGGATT
>Ga0209506_1002696_pt1 | contig 15390 bp, 14 predicted proteins | sample AD_JPNHG2_MetaG_FD_184409 | JGI IMG/M metagenome (GOLD analysis project Ga0209506, IMG submission 184409) | Active sludge microbial communities of municipal wastewater-treating anaerobic digesters from Japan - AD_JPNHG2_MetaG (SPAdes) (version 2) | ecosystem: Engineered > Bioreactor > Anaerobic...
ACCCGCGGGCTTCTGCGTGCCGGGCACCGTCGTCACCCCCGGTGTCGTCGTGGGCTGGGTGGCCGTGGGGATCGTGACGGCGGGCGTCGTCGAACCCGTGGGCTTCTGCGTGCCGGGCACAGTCGTCATCCCCGGTGTTCCCGCCGTGGGTTGAGAAGTCGTGGGGGGCTTGACGGCGGGCGTGGCCGCGGGGAAGGGGAGTGGAATCTTCTGCAGCGTCCCCTTCGAGGGAAGGGTGACCGAAGGAGCGGACGAGGGCTGCGGCTGCTTCGTCACGACGCCGGGGATGACCGCCTGGGCCGGCTTCTGCGCGGCCGGGGCGGTCTGAGCGGGTTTCTTGTCCGGCAGGGGCTTGAGGTCGGGTTTCTCCTGGGTCTGCAGGGGCTGCACAACCTTTTCGGTCTGCTGGGCGGCTGCAGGCCCGGGACACAGGAAAAACAGAAAGGCCAGGGCCGACGAAAGGATGGCCCCGGCTGCAGGGCCCGGCCTGCCTTTCAGGCGACGCACGCGGTTCGCTCTCATCTCCGTCACCTCCGTCTCACTTGCACGGCCCGACCCACTTGCCGTTCATGTTCTGCGTCATCTCCATGGCGCCCCGCCTTCCGTCGGGCACGCGGACCTTGACGACGCCTTCGAGGGTGTCGTTCTTGTACGTCATCGTGCCGCTGCTGGTGACCGTGCCGCCCTCCGCCTTGCACTCGATCACCCAGTTCACGGTGTCTCCCTTGACCTCGCGCTTGATTTCCTTGCAGTCCGTGCGCCCCGGCTCCTCCTTGTTCTGGGGGACCATGTCTTTTTTGCTGAGGCACTGCCGGAAGGTCTGCGGGGGCATCTGCACGGGCATCCCCGGCATGTCCGTCTTGACCGTGATCTCCCAGAGGCCTTCCTTCATGTTGGGGCCGCTCTGCCCGCCGCCGCAGGCGGCAAGCGACAGGGTCACCAGGGATGCCAGGGCCAGCCAAACTGCCGTTCTTCGCTTCATGATCTCCTCCTTTGAGATAAAGTGATGCCGGTCCATCTGCGGGTTCTTGTTTCATGAGGGAGTTGACGCGTTTCGGTGCGGCGGGCGGCGCTCCGCGAGGGCGCGCTCACGGGCCCATTATCGTCAGCCGGGGCGGCCCTGTCAAGGTTCTGATTGCTTGACGCAAGCCCCGCGATGCAGTAGATAGGAACCTGCATACCGCATCGGTTCACGTCGTCGTAACCTCGAGTCAACCCAGGCCACACACATACGCAGAGGGGTACGGGCCCGCCGCGGGATCGTGCCCCGGCGCCGAAAGGAGGGTGACATGAAACGGTTTCCGGTCGCGCTCTTTGCAGCGCTGCTGATCGTCATTCTGTCCGTCGCGCCGTCCCACGGGCAGACGACAGCCGGCGAGACACGGAAGTTCATCACGCCCCGGGAGATCCACATCGACTACGCGGCAAGGGAACAGGCGGCCCCGCCCGCCATCAAGGCGAAGCTGCTGACCCTGCGCCAGGCGGCAGCGTCGCGGAAGCTCAGGTTCACGGTGGGCTACACCGCCGCGCTCGATTTCGACCTGCGGGTGATCACGGGCCTTGTACCCCCCGCGAACCTGGAGCGGCTCATCCAGGAGCACAACGCGCAGATCGCGCCCCTGGTGCCGAGGCTTCCGGCGATCCCGGCCGCGGCGCCGTGCTCGGCAACTCTCCAGAGCTTCGACTGGCGCAGGGCCGGGGGCACCACCCCGGTGCGGGACCAGGGGCCCTGCGGAAGCTGCTGGGCCTTCGGCACGCACGGGGCCTTCGAGGCCAGCTGGCGGCTCGTCAACGGCACGGTGATCGACTCCTCCGAGCAGGACACCCTGGACTGCAGCGGCAAGGGAAGCTGCAAAGGCGGCTGGTGGGCATTCTCCTACCTCACGGACAAGGGGTCGGCGACGGAAGCCGCCTATCCCTACGTGCACGAAAAGCACGATTGCCGGCATAACGTGCAGCGGCCCTACAAGGCCGAGATCTGGGGATACGTCTCGCCGCTGAACATGGGGGACCGCCGCAGGCATGTGGAGCAGCTCAAGCAGGCCCTCTGCCGGTTCGGGCCGCTGGCCGTCACGGTCAACGCCACGGACGCCTTCCAGGCCTACACCGGCGGCGTCTTCGACGAGTTCGCCTCGGGCGACGTCAACCACGCCGTGACCCTCATCGGCTGGGACGACAACCGACAGTCCTGGCTGATCAAGAACTCCTGGGGCACGGGCTGGGGCGAGACGGGCGGCTTCGGGACCGAGCGCGGCTACATGTGGATCGCCTACGGCAGCAACAAGATCGGGTCGAATGCCGCCTGGGTGTATGCCCATCCCCAGCGGCCCGGGGGGGCAAGGGACTACGAGGCGGTTGTTTACGAGCACCGCGCCTTCGGGGGCAAGAGCCTGGTCTACGAGGTCCGTCCCGGGATGTGCCAGCGCATCGAGCCGCAGCTGAGCAAGGCGAAGATGAACGACAAGCTCACCTCCGTCCGCGTCGGCGACCGGGTGAACGTGACGCTCTTCGAACATAAGAACTACGACGGGCGGCACCTGCGGCTCACGTCGTCCGTCGACACCCTGAGCCCCTACAATTTCAACGACAGGGTTTCGTCGCTTGTCGTCTTCCCGAAGACGACGCCCGAACCCCAGGGCGTGTGGCTCATCGGGTCGAAGGAGCAGTTCTTCCCGGTCGGCGAGGACTGCCGCCGCGCCGACTACGCCCACGTCGCGCACAACGACGACGCCCTGAGGCTCTGGATCACCGGGAGCATGCGGGTGACGGTGTTCGAACACGCCGACTTCAAGGGGCGCTCGGCCGTCTTCCAGGCGGGGGCCGGCGGGGGCCGCTACGAACTGCCGCAGGAGCTGAGGAAGAAAGTCTCGTCCCTGAGAATCGAGTACGTGGGGGCGCCGCCCGTCGTGCGCTGAGGACGTTGCGCTGCTGCAAGGCGTATCGCCGCGGCGCTTGGCCGCGTCGCCGGACGCTCAGCGCACCTCGACACCGGCCGAGAAGGTCCGCAGGGGGGGCTTGTCCGTCTCCCAGATGCGCTTGTAGTGAAACTCGAGCGGGGTCCGGCCCGGGGCGACGGCCTTGAATCGGAAGACCTTCGTCGCGGGCCCCCCAATCACGCGGGGGTCCGTACGCCCCTCGGTGGTCTCCCCCGCCGGGGAAAGCACGGCGGGGTCGCAGTGAACGAGGTACCAGGCATACCCGGTGCCCGGGATGCCCTCGAGCCTCACCTCGACCGCCTGGCCGCGCTCCAGGGTGATCGCGGCGCCGCTGTCCCTCTCGGTGATGACGATGTCCTTCAAGGCGCCACCCGTCAGGCCGTCAGCCGCTGCGCCGCGTGCGCAGCCCGCCAGGGCGAGCAGAAAGGCCGTGCAGAGGACCCATCCCCGGGCCCGATGCCATCTGGCCATGGCGTCAGCCCTCCACGAAACCACTCCCGGGCATTCCCGGGGGCGCGTTCATGCCGGGCCCCGGCGTCCCGGCCGGACCCGGACATGGGCTCGGTGCCCCTCACCCACCGTTACCACAGCGCCGAACGGGGTGCAAGACCTCGAGCCGAAGCCGAATAAAAAAGGGGCCGCGCCCGACGCGGCCCCTTCGTCGTCCGTACCTGCAGCCCTTTTTACTTAAGGATCTTGCGTCTTGCGGCGCCAAGTCCCAGCAGGCCGACTCCGAGGAGCATCAGCGTCGTGGGTTCCGGCACGGCAGCCGTCGTGACGGTCAGGTTGTCGATTCCGAAGGGAACGGTGCTCTGATTATTGCGGAACGTCAGGGTGGTCACCGGGGTCGAGAATGTCCAATCGTGGTGCTTGAGCTCCCCTGCCGTTCCCGAGCCTCTGTATTCGTTGGCGGGATCTCCCATCATGAAGAAAAATTCGGTAGGATAGAAATCGTCCCAGTCAAAAGAAACCGAAACGATCGGTTCCGGAAAGACGATGGAAATGCCGTTGATAAGCTGGTCCCGCCCGTCGCTGTAGAGATAATTCGTCGTAAAAGCGCCGGCGGGTTGATTGATGATTGTGGTTGCATTCGGGTTTGGAAAAGCCGAGAGGACCACCGGTGCGCCGAAGTGCTCTGTCATGTAGGCCGAGATGTCCCCCGGGCCTGTCTCGACTGCAAGCGTATTGAAATCGAACGTGACGGTTGCCGCGCCCGCGAAGGTGCCGAATGCAAGCAAGGTGATCAAGATTCCCTGGCAGACAAGCAATCGCTTCATGACCCTTTCCTCCTTCCTGTCCTCCTTCCTGCATCCGCAGTGAAAATTCCGGATTGCGCTGTGAGCGGAAGACCACACCGGCCGTTTTGGTGCATAATAGATGCCCGGGGCCGGGACGCCGCGGCGATGAACATTTAACTATTTGATAAATAAAGAGAATCATTGACATTCGATCGGAACTGTCCGGAATTTATGAAAGGGGAACAATCTGAAAAATGTAAATATTTCTTACGCTCGAAACGACGGTAATGCCCTCCCGAGATAATTTTATTCGCGAAATCATGAGGTTTTAGATGTCGCGCGCATTTGTAAGGATTGGCGACACTCGAAGACCTGAAAACATCATGGAATGGCGCAAAAATGCTGATGAATACTGCGGATATTGAGGGGTGCTTCCGCCGGGGCCGATCGTTCGGCTCCCGGCGGCGCGACCTGATCGAGCAGAACCGCTGCATCAACCGATGCGACGATGCGTTCCCGGAGTGCCGGGATGTGTGCAAACGCCAGGGAGGCGGGCTTTCACGCCGCCGTATCCCGTTCGGTGATGAGGATGTCCTTCAAGGCGGCCCCCGTCGGGCAGTCCTCTGCGGCTACAAGGCGGCGGATGCGAGGCCGGCCGACATCACCTCGGGGTTAGGGTTTCCTCCCGGGCGTTGTTGCTGCGGTTCCGGTCCTCGAGCCGGCCCGCCGCATCGATGACGGCCCCGACGGACGCCGAGGACCTCAGGGGCTCGCCGAGCACGTACACCACGGCGGAGCTCCCCCGGGAGAGCTGGCGCTGCGGGTCGAAGGCCGAAAGGGGTGCCGTGGCCCAGGAGCGCCCGTTCTGGGTGATCTGGAGGTAGGGCTGGTCCGCGCCGCTGCGCTGCCACAGCTCCGGCGGCACGGGGCCGCCCAGGTTTCGGATCTCCACGTTGACCCGTCTTGCGGCGTCGAGCCAGATGCGGGTGACGGCCAGGTCCGGGGGGTTCGACACGACGGCGGCGGGCCCCGCCGGGGCGAGGGCGGTCGCCGGGGATGCCGACCCTGCATCTCCGCGCTGGTGGCGCTGGCGCTGCTGTCCCGGGACGAGGCTCTCGGCCTTGCGGTTGTTGCGGGTGTTGCCCTCCACGAGGCGGCCGTCGGGGTCGATCACCGCCGTCACCTCGGCGGGCCGCTCCAGCACGAGGTCGCTCACATACCGCACGGTCTGCCTGCCTCGCTTCGCGAGCACCATGCCGGGGTCGAGTTCCTTGAGCAGGATGCTCTTTCGTTCCTGCCCGTCGAGCTTGAGGCTCAGGCGGATCGCCTTCTCCGGCGGGTCGTTCCACCGCACCGCCGGCACTCCCCTCTTGCCGATCCCCGCGATCACGACCGTCACGCGGTTCGACGCGTCGAGGCCGACGGACTCAACGGCCAGGTCCGCCTTGACCTCGTAGCCCTTCTCGATCTCCGGGTCCACGTCCCAGGCGCTGCCGGGGTAGTCGATGAGGATCCGGCCCTTCACCGTCTCGGACGAGAAGTTCTGCAGGATGACGAGATACCGGCCGGCCGTCGCGGCGAGCTCCGGGTGATCCACGGCGTGGTCGAGGCCGCCGTTGAGCTTGTGCGGGCCCAGGCCCACGGATCCGTGGTAGTAGGCGGGGGGCTTCTTCCTGTCGCGGGAGAAGATGTCATCGACCGACTGCAAGACCTTGACGGCCTCCCCGACGAGCTTTTCCGAGACCTTGAACAGGGGGTTGATCTCCAGGACCGACTGCGCGGTTTTGGCGGCAGGCCGTACCGACTTGTAGAGCTGCTGCCAAAAGTCGGGCGGCGTCTTCTTCGGGTCGAAGACGCGCGCGTCGAGAAGCACCGCGCGAAACTCGTGCTGCGAGGGACCGGAACCGGTCTCGACACCCACGGAGACACGGACGAGGCCCGGTCGGGTCAGCTCGACGGGATAGTAGAGCTCGAAGGGGTTGCCTTTCGATCCCCCGTAGAGGGTGAAGGCCTGGTGGTAACGCGCGTTGTCGTCCTCGGCGGCCGCAGGGGCGGCAACCGGGGTCAGCATGCAGGCGAGAACGAGAACGAGGATGAACAGTGGACGCGTCATGGCTTTCCTCCCAAGGAATGATTCGGCCCCGAGGGCCCGCGGAATTATCGTCAAAGACATTTGCCCTGTCAATATGAACCGCTGAGCATGGAGTCACGGCCCGCGGGGGGCCGCCGTACCGCCGGCGGATGCCGGGGATACCGGCGCCGGATGCAAGAGCCCTGCCGTCGGAAAAATCAGGTGTGAAAAGACGGCGGATAGCGCGAAATTTGCATGGACGACGGCGGATTTCACGGGCGGCAGTGGGGTCAAGTTCGGTGATGTTCCGTCCGATGAAGGACAAGAATCCATCTCGGGGAGGTTTTCGAATGCGTCGGTTGATGTCCGCGGGGTTTGCCGTTCTTTTCTTTGCCCTTGTCGTCGCCGCGCCGGGTGCCGCCGGCGCCGCCACATGCCTGCAGACCCAGAAGCAGTGCGTCCAGAAGCAGAAGAAATGCGTCAAGACGAAGAAGGTGTGCGCCCAGACGACGCGCCGCTGCGCCGAGCAGAAGCAGCAGTGCCTGGCCCGCAACACCAAGACGGGGCAGTGCGTCTCGTCGCAGACGGTCTGCACGAGGTGGGAGGAGAGCTGCGCCCGCTGGCAGGAGACCTGCGAGCAGTACGAGGACGTCTGCACGCAGTGGAAGGACGTCTGCGTCAGGTACAGCAACCCCCAGGCCTGCTACAACGCGTGCCTGCAGACCCAGCAGTCCTGCGGGAACCGCTGCACCCAGCTGCGCGACCTGATCGAGCAGAACCGCTGCGTCAACCGCTGCAACGACGCCTACCTGAAATGCCAGGACCAGTGCAACCGGTAGCGACGGGGGACGGGCGGGCGGTTCCGGCGAAAGGGGGCCGTCTTTCACGGTCCTTGCATGTCAGAGACGGGATGCACCCCCCGTTCCGGCATGGGGGCACAACTGACGCCGGGGCCTCTGCCCGCAGGCACCCGGGTGTGTACGCGGGTTGCGGCGGGCCGCATCGCGCTTCGATTGTGCCGAATGACAGAATCGGCTTCACGACACAGTCCCTGACACGTGAGGAATGCGTCAAGAAGCCGCCGGGCGCGGCCGGTTTCCTGGCGATTCGGGACGGCGGGTTGCGCGCGTTTCGCGGACGGGATTCACGTTGACAGGGACAGGACGATTTTTTTATACTCCCCGCAGCTTTTCGAGAGTCGCCGGCTGCGGTAGGGAAGGGGTCGAGATGCCGCAGGTCCGGCGGGTGCCGGTTCTGCGGTTCAGCAGCATAAAAAGAAAACGACACAGCATCACAGGGAGGTTGCAGCATGATGAGAAAGCATTTTGCGTTTCTCGCGGTCCTGACGTTGGTCTGCGCGATGGTCTTCATCCCCATGGCCGCGGACGCCCAGAAATCCCCCAAGGGGGCCAAGGCGATTTTCGACAGCGGCGACGGCGCCTCCGTCCGGATGTCCTCCGGCACGGCCCCGAGCACGGCAGCGCCAGCCCCGGAGAAATACGTGGGCATCTCCTACAAGATCGCGCTGCTGAAGCCCAACGGAGATTTCTCCATCGTTCCCAGGACGAGGACGTTCCGCTCGGGTGAAAGGATCAAGATGCTCGTCCGGACGAACCGGCCCGGATACCTCACCATCATGAACATCGGCCCCACCGGGAACACCACGGTCCTGTTCAATGAATACGTGGAGGCCAAGCAGCTCTACGAGATCCCCAAGTCGACGGCGCTGAAGTTCGCCGGCGCGCCGGGCACCGAGAAGGTCATGATCATGCTGTCCAACAACCAGAACCCGATCGTGGGCGGGCAGTCGACCACCGTCGCCAGCGCTCCCCCCGCGGCTCCCCCGGCGGCTCCCCCGGTCATGCCTCCTCCTCCCCCCGCGGGCGACCCCGCCGGTTCCATGCCCCCGAGCCTGCCCCCGCCCCCGCCCGGCCCCGTAGCGGACGCCGGCAGCAGCCTGCCCCCGCCCCCGCCGATGGCGATCGCCAGCAGCATGCAGGGCTCCAAGGACATCGTTATTGAAGACCACAACAGGACGGGCTATGCCGTGATCTCGCCGAAGGCGGGGTGGAAGCCCTCGGCCAAGGGCACCAAGGACATCATCCTGGAGAGCGACGCCCGCGACGGCAGCAACTACGGCGTCGTGCCGGCCTCGGCGCTCGACGAGGGAGGCATCCTCACCCTCGATCTCAAGCTGACCCACAAGTAACGCAAGGGGAGGGTGCCGCATGAGAGTCTTTCGCAACCAATCGGTCAGCCTTCTCCTGGTCTGCGTCTTCCTGCTGTCCTCCTGCGCGTCGGTCCTCCCGGACCCGTCGCAGATCCGGACGGAGGAAGAGCGCATCGACGCGCGAAACAAGTGCATCGCCCTGTACACGGCCGGCGGCGCCGCGGCGGGCGCCCTCGCGGGGGCGATCATCGGCGGCGACTGGAAGGCCGCGGGCATCGGCGCCCTCGTGGGCGGCGGCTTCGGCTTCCTCGTGGCCTGGGGGCACTGCCTGAACCTCTACTCGACCCTCCAGAGCACCCCCGTGGCGGGCTACCAGCAGACGGCCCAGCAGGTGGGCTATACCCCCACCCAGGGCAACGTGACCAAGATCCAGGGCTTCAACGTGACCCCGGGGACGATCACACCGGGCAACACGGTCAACCTGGGCGGTTCCTACTACGTCATGGCCCCCCAGGGCTCCAAGGAGATGAAGGTGACCGAGACGCGCTACGTGAAGTTCTTCGACCCCTCGAAGAACGAGTGGACGAACCTCGGCGCCGTGGACCAGGAGATCACGGCGGCGCCCGGCCTCCGGAAGGCCGACGGCAAGTTCGACATCCCCAAGGACGTGCCGGAAGGGAAGTACCGCATCGGCTTCAAGGTGGCCTCGGGAGGCAAGGAAGACGTGGTCGAGCGCGACCTGACCGTCAAGAAGGGAACGGCGTCCCTGCCGGTCCGCATCGCCTGGGCCGAGAACCGCTGACGCCAGATCCAACACGGGGTGCATCATGATCCTACGGGCCATTGTTTTCCTGACCGTCCTGGCCGTCGCCGTGGCGGCGCTCGTCCCGGGCGCCGCCACGGCGCAGTCCGCCGTGACGGACGCGCACATCCAGCAGGTCAACCAGCTCTTTGCGGCAAACGGCGTGCCCGGCGGGCGCGTCGAGCTCGACGCCTACGGGCGGCTGGAGCTCAAGGGGGAATACGACGACGAGTTGCAGGTGGACCGGGCCTTCTCCCTGGCCCAGACCGTCGTCGGCGTGAAGTGGGTCTCGCCCGTCACGCCGGAGAACATCAAGGTCAAGGAGTGGGAGAAGAAGCTCGGATCGCTGTTCAGCCGTGCCGCGGTGCTGCAGCCCGGCGTGCGGGGCGAGGGCCCGGTCGGGCCCATCCGCAACCGCTACGCGCTGGTCGTCGGCGTCGGGAAGTTCAAGAGCGGCATCACCCCCCTGCAGTACGCCGTGCGGGACGCGAGCCTCTTCTACCGGTTCCTCATCGAGCAGGCGGGGTTCACGAAGAACAACACCTACTTCCTGGCGGACCAGAACGCCACCTCCGCCAACGTCGTGCGCTACCTCAACGGCATCCGCAACGCCGCGGGGGAGGACGACCTGGTCGTCGTCTACATGAGCAGCCACGGGACCCCGCCCGACAAGTTCGGCGGCGTCTACATCGTCACCTACGACACGGAGGTCAAGCCCCGCGAGCGCGTCTGGCACACCTCGGTGGCCGAGAGCGCCCTGAAGGACTTCGTGGAGAATCTCAAGGCCCGGCGCCTCGTGATGATCCTGGACACGTGCTATTCCAACGGGGCCTACCGCGCCATCCCCGGCTTCCTGCCGCCCGGCGGGAAGTCGCTCGGCGTGGGCGATGCGGACGAGGGCTACGGGGTCTCGACGGCCCAGGGAAGGAGGCTCTTCGGGTCCAAGGACATCGTGCTCGACGAGCAGCCGAGGAAGGCCGGCTCCGCCGGGAAGGGCATCGGAAGCCAGGAGTCCTACGGGAAGGTGCTCATCAGCGCCAGCAGCGCGGGCGAGAAGTCCTGGGAGTCCGACCAGCTGCGCAACAGCGTCTTCACCTACTACTTCGTCGACGGGATGAGGAGATACGACGGCTCCGTGAAGGACGCCTTCGACTACTCGAAACCCCGGACCCTGCAGAGGGTGCAGCAGGAGAAGGGGGCCGACATCACCCAGACCCCCCAGGCCATGGCCACCAACGAGAACTGGAACATGAAAGTGAAGCGATAGACGAAACGGATCTGAAAGGAGGAGCATTCATGAAGAGAACGATCATCGCGTCCCTGGCCCTTGCCGGCCTCATCGCCGTCGCCCTCATCGGGTGCGGGCAGCAGTCCTCACCGCCGCCCCCGCCCCCGCCTCCCGCGGCGCAGGCGCCCGCCCCGGCAGCCCCGGCGCCGGCCGCGCCCGCACAGCCGTCGCTGGAAGTGACGCAGCATCTCAAGCAGGGCATGGCCTACGTCAGCACGGCCAAGAACGCGAACTCGCCGGCCATCTTCAACGAGAACATCAACAACGCGATCAACGAGTTCTCCAACGCGATCAAGAAGGACCCCGGCTACGCCACGGCCTACTCGAACCGCTCCGTGGCCTACATGATGCAGAAGAAGTACAACCTCGCCCTCGACGACCTCAAGAAGGCCAAGGAGCTCAAGCCGAACGACCCGGCCATCCGGTACAACCTGGCCTCCTGCCACTCCCTGATGGGGAATGTCGACCTGGCCTTCGTCGAGCTCGACGCCGCCCTGGCCAACGGGTTCAACGATTACGACTCCCTCCGGAAGGACCCCGACATCGCCAACATGCGGAAGCACCCGGACTGGAGGAAGACGCTGGAGAAGTACAAGGTGTTCATTAACTAGACCCGGGAGGGGACCGGTGAGACGGATCGGCTCGACCGCGAACCGGGATCCGCTGATGCGTGAACCGCCATGTTGACCGAAGATGCCCTGCCCGGCGTTCTGGCCGTGCAGGGCATTTTCTATCCAGGAACCCGACGGGAGCGCGTGCCATGAGCAGACGGGTTTTTCTCGGCCTGGCGCTGTTTTTCATCCTTGCCGCGCCCGCAGGCGCCTCCGATCCGACGGCCGCGGCCGGCGGGACGGGGCGTCCGGCCATCGCGGAGCAGACGGAACGGCAGAAGCTCGCCCTGCGGCGAGCCGTCGCGGAGAGCATCCGGGACGAGGCCTATGCCCTGCAGAAGAAAGGACAACTCCGGGACGCCGTGATCCGCTATCGCCGGAGTCTCGCCTATTGGCCCGACACGGGACTCGAGTCCTACATCGCCCCGCTGGAGCAGAGGGCGGGCTTCCAGGTCCTGCACTACAGGCCGGAAGCCCCGCAGGATGCCGCGGGCGGCGCGACTGCGGGGCCGGCTCTCGTCTACGCCACGGTGCGAAACCGCTCGGCCCGGGACATCACCCTCGCGGTCCGCGGGGAAGCGCCGGACAGGGCAACGACGGTGCGGGCCGGCGAGATCCGGATCCGGCCCGTCAGCCCGGGTGCGGGCGGGGAGGTGACCTTCGAGGTCTCGCGCGACGGGCAGCTCCTGGAGACGAGGGGCTGGAAGGGCAACCCGAACTCGTCGAGCGTCGTGCCGGTCCTGCTCTACGATGACGCCCTGAAGGGCAGGCTGTTCGTCATGACGGGGCTGCGGTGAAAATGAACGTTCGAGGGTGAGAAGGTGAGAAGGTTGGACAGACGAGTGCCGCTGATGGCATGCTGCAAGGGACACCATGCCCGGACGAATCAGCCCGCCCGGGTGATCCGATATCTGCTGCTGATCCTGATCTGCGGGGTTGTGGCCGGCTGCGCCGTCAATCCCGTCACGGGCAAGGACGAGCTGATGCTGGTCTCCGAGGACGAGGAGATCAAGATCGGCAAGTCGGTCTACCGCGACGCCCTCTGGAGCGCCGAGGGGGGAGGGGGGGAGTACCAGGACCCGCAGCTCAAGCGATACCTCGAGGGGGTCGTCATGCGGCTGCACCGGGTCTCCCACCGGCCCAACCTGCCCCTGTCCTTCACGGTGCAGAACAGCTCGGTGCCCAATGCCTGGGCGATCCCGGGACACGTGGTCATGACCCGGGGGCTCATCGCCGGCCTGGAAAACGAGGGGGAGTTCGCCTACGTGATGGGCCACGAGATCGGCCACGTTTCTGCGAGACACTCCGCCCGCCACATGACGCAGAACATGCTGCTGGGCCTTGCCCTGGGCATCGCCGCCGTCTCCATCGGGGACAAGGACTACGGCGAGGCGGTGCTGGGGCTGGGCGCCGTCGGGGGGCAGCTGCTGCTCCTGAAGTACAGCCGCGACGACGAGCTGGAGGCGGACCGGCTGGGCGTGGAGTACATGAGCCGCCTGGGGTACAACCCGAACAACGCCCTGAGCGCCCACCGGAACCTCGAGAAGGTCTACAGGGAATACGCCCGCTCCGTGGGGCAGGAACCGGCCGAGAGGGGCTTCTTCGAGGAGCTGCTGTCCACGCATCCCCGGACATCGGTCCGTCTCGACGAAATCGAGCAGATGATCCGCTCGACGCCCCGGGCGAAAACTGCCGGCGACGGGTCGAACCGCACGGGCTACCAGGCCATGACGGCGAACCTCCGGAAGACGCACCGGGTCTACACCGAGTACTACGACAAGGCCGTCCGGGCCTTCGAGAAGAACCGCCTGGCCGAGGCGAACAACTACGTCAGCCGGGCGATTGCGGAGGACCGGTACCAGGCCCCGTTCTATGCCCTGGCGGGGTACATCTACCTCAAGCAGAACAACCCCGGCGATGCCGAACGCTACTTCCGGGGCGCCCTGTCGCTGCAGGCCAACTACCAGCCGGCCCTGCGGGGTCTCGGCATGATGAGCTATCGTGCGCAGAACTACGCGGCGGCCATCGAGAACATGCGCAAGGCCGTGCAGATCTTTCCCGGCGACGTGACCGCCCAGCGCCTGCTGGGCATGAGCTATTACCGGACCTCGAACTGGCGCGCGGCCATCGAACCGCTTCGCGTCGTCGCCGAGGCAAACCCGAAGAACAAGACGATCCACGGCATCCTGGGCCAGTGTTACGAAAACGTCAACGATCGCCGGGCGGCCTACGAGCACTACAAGCTCCAGCTCCAGGCCAACCCGGACAGCGACGTGGGACGCCTGGCGGCCAACCGGGTGCAGGCCTGGAAGCCGCAGTTCGAGCCGGAGACGCAGAAAAAGAAATAGGGGGCCGACCGTGAAAATGGGCAAGAGGATCGGGGTGCTCGTCGCTCTGGCCGCCGCCGCGGTTGCCGTCATGGCGGCGGCGACGGCGCACGGCGCCGACATCGAGGGGCAGCGGCCGATGATGATCGTGGGGGATGCGTTCCGGTTCACCCCCGGGGCCTGGGCCGACTACCTGATCCACGACCGGGAGAAGCAGGAATATTACAGGATGTCCATCGCCACGCTGGAACGGATCAGCCGGGAAGGCAAGCCCTGCTCCTGGATGGAGGTGGGGGTCACGCCGGAAAAGGGTCCTCCCGTGGTGACCCGCTTCCTCGTGGAGGAGACGACGACCGGTCCCGGCGAGATCTACGAGGTCATCGTCCAGGTCCGGGGATACGAGCCCTTCACCGTGCCCGAGAGCTTCTACAGGGGCGAGGACAGGGACGTGGGAAACTTCAGGGCCGCGGCCGTCGCACGGCGGATCGACAGGCGGGTGGTTCCCGTCGCCGGCCGGACCATCGCGGCCTGGGACGTGGAAGCCGTCGATGCCGGGGGCGCCATGATGGCGGCCCTGGTCAGCGAGGAGGTGGCGCCTATCGGGGTCGTCCTGGCCGAAAGCCCCCAGATCGACATGGTCCTTTCCGACTGGGGATCCGGTGCGAAAACGAAGATCGAGGGGACGCCGGTGAACTTCTACGTTTGGCTGATGATGCAGATGGGAGAGGCGCTGACAAAATGAGGGGGTCAGGCAGTTCCCGAATCTAGCGATAATCCACGTCATCGCGAGCGAAGCGAGGCGATCTCGCCGTTTGCATGAGATTGCCGCGCACCTGCAGGTGCTCGCAATGACCCGTTCTAAAGGCGTTTCAGCTTCTTATCACTGGATTCGGGAAGCTGTGAGTGAAGAAGGTTGGAGAGGCTTTGCCGCCTGTTCTCACCCTCTAACGTCCTCACCTTCAAACCCTCTTCTTGCTGTGCGCCGGCGGTCGAGGACCTCGGCCATGGCGGGCAGCAGCAGCGTGCCGAAGGGCAGCAGGAAGATCACCAGGAAGGGCACGTAGTGCGCCAGGTGCCGGATGTACTGCCTGAGCCTGCGGGTCTCCTCCTGCGTCCAGGGGATGCCCGTGTTCCTCGGTTTCATCAGCAGGGCCATGAAGCCCCTCATGGTGTCGGCCTCCTCGTAAAAGAGATCCCGGTATCGCTCGAGCATCGTTCTCAGTATCCTCCGCAGCACAGCCCCGCCTTTCCCCGCTGAACGGTCACCGCAGTAATTCATCGGAATTTCCCATCCAAGACTGGAGGGAATTTTCGGACCGGGAGGCGGGGGGTTGATCCCCTTCACTTGCAGAGCCCGTGCCGGATGGCATGGAAATTGATTCAGTCCGGTCAGGAGACGGAGATGAAGATTCCCGACGGAGCCGACAGGCTGCTGCGACAGGTCACAGGCAGTCCCCCCGCGGAGAGCGGCCCCTCGAGGCAGGGCGCCCCGGGCGGGACCGGCGCGTTCCGCGAGGTCCTGGAGTCGAGGCTCTCGAAGGTGGTCGGCAACGCCGCCGGCAGGGCACCGGACGGGGTTCCGGACGACCTGAGAATCAGGCAGATCATCGACATCATCAAGCTGCAGATGATGCTCGATGAACACCTGCTGGGCTTCATGCGCGGCGGGGAAGGCGATGCGTCCCTGCATCAGCGCTTTGCCCGGTGGCAGTGGGGCGGGCCCGTCCCGACGGCTTCCGCTCCCGCGGAAAAAACTGCGGTTATCCAGGCAAAACCTTCCGGGCCCGCGCCCGAGGAGATCCCTCCCGTTGTGAAGCTCCGCAGGGCGCCGCCGGACAGGGCGGAACCCTACGAGCCCATCATCCGGCAGGCATCGAAAGCCTACGGGGTCGACGAGGGACTGATCAGGGCCGTCATCCGGGCCGAGAGCAATTTCCGAAACGAGAG
>Ga0209506_1002701_pt1 | contig 15357 bp, 11 predicted proteins | sample AD_JPNHG2_MetaG_FD_184409 | JGI IMG/M metagenome (GOLD analysis project Ga0209506, IMG submission 184409) | Active sludge microbial communities of municipal wastewater-treating anaerobic digesters from Japan - AD_JPNHG2_MetaG (SPAdes) (version 2) | ecosystem: Engineered > Bioreactor > Anaerobic...
CTGATGATTCGGCAGGCTATGAGTGTCGCGTTCGTCTTCCCGACGGCTCATTGGAAGAGGCCGTCATTTCCGCGGAAGAGGTTGTGGCTGTCCTTGGAAAGGGGCCTGACGAAGTCAAAGCAGAGACTCCGGTGGACGCCGAGAAACTGAGGCTTCTAATCGAGTCCGCCCGAATTAGATTGGCTTATGCGCATGACCAACAGTTCGCCGTGAGTCTTTCGGGCATCCGCACCCTGCCGCATCAGATCGAAGCGGTGTACCAAGCGATGCTTCCACAGCCCAGGTTGCGGTTTCTACTGGCGGATGATCCTGGGGCCGGCAAGACGATCATGGCCGGCCTCTTAGTAAAGGAGCTGAAACTTCGCGAGGTGATTGAGCGCATTCTTATCCTGTGCCCCGCCCCGCTCACCATCCAATGGCAGGACGAGATGCTCCACTGGTTCGGCGAGTCTTTCGACATCATCTTTTCCGCTGTTGACCAACAGCAATTGACGAATCCATGGCAGAGGTCTTCACAGATCATCGCTTCCATTGACTATGCCAAGCAGGAAGACGTTCGCGAGCGTGTCTGGCAACAGCGGTGGGACCTCGTCATCATTGACGAAGCCCACAAGTGTTCGGCCAGGACGGCCTCAGGCGGACAGAATCGAGAATCCAAGGTTGCGACAACGAAGCGCTATGATCTGGCGTCGCATCTCACATCTCAGGCGGACCACGTCCTCCTCCTGACTGCCACGCCCCACCATGGGGATGAAGACAAGTTCGCTCATTTCCTTCGGCTCATCGATCCCGACTTATTCCCTGAGCCGCACCGACTTGGCAAACAGGCGGCGGAAATCCGGCAAAATGTTTTTCGGCTGGGTAAAGATTCCCCCTGGTGCCTGCGACGCCTCAAAGAGGATCTGAGGGATGCAAACGGCAAAAGACTATTTCCTGATCGTCATGCAAGAACCGTCACTTTCTGCCTGAACAACGACGAGTACACTCTTTACAAGAGCGTTACCGCCTATATCAACGAGTTTATCCCGCAGCAGACCGGGCAAAGGCGTTCCTCCGCAGCGCTGACCCGAACGGTCCTGCAACGAAGATTGGTGAGCTCCACATGCGCTATTCATGAGTCTCTCAAGCGGCGGTTGAAAAAGCAGGAAGATCTCCTGGAAGAGCTTGAGGGGCTCACTCCGGCACAGCGCGCCAAACGGCTGGCGGCTTTGCAGGGTCGCCTGCCGGATGCCGAGCAGGACGAAGACGATCTCAACGATGCGGTACGTGATCAATTAGTCGATGAGTACACGGCCGCTCTTGAACTTGAACAGTTGCGCGCGGAAATCTCCGCCCTTAAGGAACTCGTCGAGCGGGCGCGAAGGGTACGGGAAAACGCGAACGATTCCAAACTGGCCGCATTGAAGAAGTGCCTCGGCGAGGCGCAGTTCATGGATCTGAAGGATGGCCGGGGAAAGCTTCTGATCTTTACGGAGCACCGAGATACCTTGGGCTACGTGCGCGATCATCTTGAACTATGGGGCTTTTCCACCTGCGAAATCCACGGGGGCATGAACCCCCACGAACGCAAACGGACTCAGGAGTTTTTCAGAACCGGTGCGCAGGTATGCGTGGCGACGGAGGCCGCCGGTGAAGGGATCAACCTCCAGTTTTGCCACCTCATGATCAATTACGACATGCCCTGGAATCCCACCCGGCTTGAGCAGCGCCTGGGCCGCATCCACCGCATCGGCCAGGACCGGGATGTTTATGCTTTCAACTTTGTGGCCACTGACTCCGAGGACGGTCAGCCTATCGTTGAAGGCCGGATTCTCCACCGTCTTCTGGAAAAACTGGACCAGATGAACGAGGCCCTTGAAGGCCGCGTGTTCGATGTGATCGGCGAAGTACTGTCCTTAAACGACGTGAACCTTCCGGACATGCTCCGTGACGCAGCCTATGATCCCAGGAGGCTTGATGAGTACCTCGATCAGATCGACCGCATCGATCCGGCCAAGCTCAAGGAATACGAGGAAGCTACAGGCATTGCGCTGGCGCGCAGCCACGTGGATTTTTCAGCATTCCAGCGCCGGAACCTCGAGGTCGAAGAGCGTCGGCTCATGCCTCGATATGTGGAAGCGCAGTTCGTCGCTGCTGCTCGGGAAGTGGGCCTTCGGATCGAGCCGAGAGCCGATGGGTTGTGGCGCGTCGAGCACGTCCTTGTGGACCTTCGCTCTGAACGTCTCCGCTCCGTCCAGAAGGTCGGGAAAGCCGAATCGTCCTATCGCAAAATCACCTTCCACAAACATCACCTGGAACAGGATGCTCATGTTGACGCTGTGCTGATGGGGCCGGGACATCCGCTCTATGCGGCGGTGGACGAGAAACTCAACGAACGGCTGGCGGGGATGATCTCCGGCGTCGGTCTCTTCGTCGATCCCTTGTGCAGAGAGCCCTACTGTATCCATTTCTTTGAGATATCGATCCGTGGCAAAGACTCGAAAGGGAACGATGTGCCGCTCTATGGCGAACTCGTGGCCGTTCGGGAGGAGCGCGGGCGTCACGAAATCATCCCGAGCGACATCCTGCTTAACCTGGCGGCACATCCGAATCCGCCGCAAAAGATCGACCCGGTTCCTATACAGGCGGCTTCCGATTTTCTTAAAGCGACCTACCAGTTCGAGTGCCGCGCCCGTTGTCAGAAAGAGCGGCAGCATTTCGCTCAGGTTTGCCGGGAATACCTGGAGAAGTCGTTCAAGGCCCGGATCGACCGCGCCCAGGAGCGGGCCATGCTGCTTGCCGCCGAGGCGGTTTCCAAGCGGGAGTTCCAACTGGCAGCCGACGAGGCCAGGAAATATGTGGATGAGCTTCAGCGCGCACGCCAGGAACGCCTCGACGGTCTAAAACGGCTTGAGATTGCCAGAACTGGACCGGTCAAGCACGTAGGAACGGCCTTTGTGCTCGCTCCCGCTGCCGACACGCAGGTCCAGCTCGCGGGTCTTTCCGACGAACTAGATCCGAATATCCGCAGGCAGAGCGAGATCGCTGCAGAAGAAAAAGTCATTGAAGCGCTGGTCGCGGAAGGCTTCCCCAAGGAGCGAATCGAGCGGGTCGGCCATCTGAAATTGGGGTTCGACATCCGCGCCCACAGGATCGCCGACGAAGCCACCGGCGAGGTCTTCGTCAAGAGAGTCGAGGTCAAGGGCCGCCTGCGGGGACAGCCGGTAAGGCTGACTACCAATGAGTGGTACAAGGCGGCGCAACTGGCAGAGACTTACTGGCTCTATGTGGTCTGGGACCCCTTGGGTGATTCGCCCGAAGTTGTGAGCATCCATAATCCCGTCGCCAAGCTTGACCACGCCAAGAGGGAGATCGTGGCGGCGAGGTTCTACGAGATTCCGGCGGAGGCAGTGATGAGCGCTGCAACAGAGCAGATGGGATAGGCGAATGGAGCGTCATGAATTAACAGAACTGCACTACATTACTCACATCGCCAATGTGCCTTCAACCCTCAATCTGGGTATATTGTCTCATAATCGGGCCAAGCGTGTGGATCATCAAACCGTGGCGATGCAAGAGATTCAAGATCGAAGGGCAAAAGTGACGATTCCTGGTGGTAGAAAGCTTCATGACTATGTTAATCTATATATTTGCGCCAGAAACCCGATGATGTACAAACGTCAGGCGCAATACAGGGAAATTTGCGTTTTGAGAATCAGTCCTGATGTTATTGATCTTCCTGGAGTGGTGGTTTGCGATAGAAATGCCTCAAGTGAGTATGCAATTTTCGGAGCCGCACCTGATGGCTTGAAGATTGTCAATAAGGAATGGACGTTTGCAGAGTATTGGACAGATTCAGATCAAATAATTGAATGGCAGAAGAAGGCCGCCAAGTGTGCTGAAGTGCTCGTGCCTGACAAGGTGGAGTCACGTTATATCACCGGGGTTTATGTGGCATGCAGCGAAGTCCAACAGACATTGAAAGTTCTGGCAAGAGATGTTCCTGTGGAAATCAATAGCCATCTTTTTTTCAGATAGGGAGAAAACTATGGTCACTGTAATTATGGGCGATATGTTTAAATCCCAGGCGCAAACTCTGGTCAACACAGTCAATTGTGTTGGGGTCATGGGGAAAGGCGTGGCTTTGGAATTCAAAAAGCGCTTTCCCGATATGTTCGAAGATTACGTCCGGCGGTGCGAGGCCAAGCAGGTCCGTCTCGGTCGCCCCTACCTGTTCAAGCGGATGTTTCCGCCCTGGATTCTCAACTTTCCGACCAAGGAACACTGGCGCTCGGTCTCAAGGCTTGAGGATATCGTGCAAGGGTTGCGTTATCTTCAACAGCATTACAAGGAATGGGGCATAACATCTCTTGCTGTGCCACCCCTCGGCTGCGGGCATGGGCAGCTCGAGTGGCGCGTGGTCGGACCGACGCTGTATAGAAACCTGAAGGCCTTGGACATTCCGGTCGAACTGTACGCACCGTTTGGTACTCCCCACGAGGAGCTCCAGGTATCCTTTTTGGATAAGTCGCAGGATACGATCTCTCGAAAGGCGGTTTTGTACAAGATCGACCCCGCATGGGTGGCCGTTGTGGAAGTGCTGAAGCGCATTGAGGAGGAGCCTTTTCACTGGCCCGTCGGACGGACGACATTCCAGAAGATCGCATATTTTGCAAGCGAGTGTGGAATTCCAACTGGCCTGAAGTACCAGAGGGGAAGCTACGGTCCTTATGCGCCTGCCCTCAAGGAGCGAATCACCGCCCTGGTAAACAACGGTCTTGTACGTGAAGAGCAACTGGGGCGTATGTTCGCGATACGTGTGGGCCAAACCTTTCCCGACGCGCGAAGGGCTTATGAGTCGCAGATCAGAGAGTGGGACCCGATCATAAACAAAGTTGCAGACCTTTTCATGCGCATGAATACCCAGCAGGCCGAAGTCGCCGCTACAGTGCATTTTGCTGCCCGGGAGGCAAAGGCCCGTCCTGAAGAGAGGCCCACTGAGAAGGATGTCCTTGATACCGTCATGAAGTGGAAACAGAAGCGCAGACCACCTCTCGATGAAAAGGAGGTCGCCATGACGGTGCGTAACCTGAACATGTTGAGCTGGATCGAGGCCAAGGTAAGCAACGATTTACCGATCACCGAAGAGGATATCCTCCATGTCTGAAGACCGCAGGCTCATAGAAGACTTTCTGCCCATCCAGGCCATCAGCGCCGAGGCGGCGCGGGAGAAATCGGTCCGCAAGGGGCACATTTCGACCCTGCACCTCTGGTGGGCCAGGCGGCCCTTGGTGGCGTGTCGCGCTGCGGTGTATGGCGCGCTGGTGCCGGCCTCGCAGTTCATCCCGGAAAACGGGCCGGATAACAAAAAGCAGAGTCTGGGCCGGGCCAACGCGGCCAAGTTCGTCGAGCGGCTCTGCAAGTATCCGGGTAACCCTGCCGTGATCAAAGACGCGCAGAGGCACATCCTCGAAGCTCATGCGGAACGTTTGAGTGTGGAGCTTGGCGCGCCTGTTAGCGTCGAAGATGTTGAGAAGGGAAAAGCCCCTCGTCCCAAGGTGCTGGACATGTTCGCAGGCGGCGGGGCTATCCCGCTGGAGGCGTTGCGGCTCGGGTGCGAAGCCTACGCCCTCGATCTTAACCCGGTAGCGCACATCATCGAGCTGTGTACGCTCGTCTATCCGCAGAAATACGGAAAACCCGACCCGACGATCCGCGGGATGACCGGCTCCAAGAACGCCAAGGGCGAAACCACCTGGGGTGGCCTGGCCGATGAGGTCAGTTACTGGGGCGAATGGGTGCTCAAGAAGGTCAAGGTCGAGATCGAAGACCTTTATCCGCTCATCCCTGATCCTGAGGCCAAGGGAAACAGACCGGTGGTCCAGCCAGAGATGTGGGAATCATCTGAAAAGAAAACTGTACCGCCAGGCTTCCTCATGCCGGTCGCCTACCTTTGGACGCGGACGGTGCGCTGCAAGAACCCCTCCTGCGGAGCGACCGTGCCGCTCGTTCGCCAGACCTGGCTGTGCAAAAAGAAGGATCGTTATGTGGCGCTCCGGATGATCGCGCCGAAAGGCGAAAAGAAGGTCCGCTTCGAGGTGACAGAAAGCCGCACCGAGAAGGGCCCCGGCTTTGACCCGGCGGGATTTTCCAAAGGCGGCAATGCCACTTGCCCCTTCTGCGGCACGGTGGCGGACAGCGATTACGTGAAAACCGAGGGACGCGCCAAGCGCATGGGCGAGCAGATGATGGCCATCGTCTGCACCCGGCCGGGCCGGCAGGGGAAGATTTACCTCTCTGCAAATGATTACTCGCAATACCTGCCCGATGACGAGGCGATCCAAAAGCGCATCGAGGCGCTCTGTCAACGCACGGGCCTGACAGTGCCGGGGGAGCCGATAGAAGCCAATCCACGTTCAATGGACACTCAGCACTTCGGCTTCGAAACTTGGGGCGAACTCTTCACCCCCCGCCAGATGCTCTGCCTGCTCACCTTCGCCGAGGCGGTAAGGGAGGCTGTGGGAGAGTTGGAGCGTGAGAGTGTGGAGCGTGAGAGGGCCAAGGCGGTAGGGACGTATTTAGGGGCTTCGCTCGATAAAGTTGCGGAGATAGGCAACAACCTTGGCAGGTGGGAGCCAGTGGCCCAGTGTACAAGAACGGTTTTCGGAAGACAGGCATTGCCAATGATGTGGGACTTCGGTGAGAGTATACCGATTGGCTCAAGCGCCGGGAACTGGAACGAGCACCTCGGCCGAGTGCTCGACTCCATCTACTTCGGCGCCCGCCAGCGGATCTCCTCCATCCCCGAGGCCGTCATCTACCTGGGTCAGAAACAGCTCCTGCGGGCCGTGGAGACGGCCAGCGCGGGCCGGATCTTCGCCCGGGGGAACCCCGGCTACGGCATCAAGCCCAAGGATCTGTGGCGCCACTCCGTGGCCGTGGCCCTCATGTCCCAGATCCTGAGCCGGCGCATCGCCAACAAGGAGAACCCGGCCCTCTACACCGCCGCCCTCCTCCACGACGTGGGCAAGCTGATCCTGGGCACCTTCGTCGAGGGGTCCTACCGCCGAATCACGGAGGTCATGGCCGAGCGGGCCTGCTCCTTCCTCGAGGCGGAAGAGGAGGTCCTGGGGATCAATCACGCCGAGCTGGGGGGGAGGATCGCCGTTTACTGGAATTTCCCCGCGGAGATCCACGACGCCATCGCCTTTCATCACCGTCCGGACCTGATGGCGGCGGGGGAGACCACCCTGGCGAACCTCGTTTACCTGGCCGATCAGTTCTGCCTCCTCATGGGGATCGACGGCGGCTGCGACCAGCTGGCCCATCGAGGTCTCGAGGAGGTGATGAAGAGGTATCACATCAAGGAAGGGGACATCGAAGAGAGCATATTGAGGCTCAAGGAGGAGATCGAGCGGGCCCAGGAGCTCCTCGAGATCGCCTGAGGCCGATGGGGGTGGAGATGGTAAAGGAGGAACTGGAGCGGATCTTCGTCACGGCCGTCCACGAGGTCTTCGAGAAGATGTACTTCGCCTTTCTGGAACGGCGGGAGATGGTGGATAAGACGAGGCGAGATTACGGGGCCTCCATCTCCTTCTCCGGCCCCCTCTCCGGAGAGGTCGCCGCCCTCTTCTCCCGGGACCTCATCGATCTCATGATCGACAATTCCCTCGGCCTCGACCCGACGGCCACGGCCGAACAGGTCCGGGAGGACTGCCTCAAGGAATGCCTGAACATCCTCGGCGGCGCCTTCCTCCAGCACCTGGATCCCGAGCGGTACTACCGTCTCTCCCTCCCCGCCCGCCGCGCCCCGGAAGAGATCGAGGGCCAGACGGCGGCGGACGAGACGGCGATCACTCTCGCCTACGACGTGGAAGGCCGGGCCTATCTGGAGGCTATAGTCCGTATTAGGCTGATAGGCGAGGCGGCGGAAGGACACCAAGTCGCAAACCTGGTGATCAGGCTCATACTGGGGTTGCCGATAGAGAACAGGAGGATACATAGATGCCGAAAATGATCCGTGGTTGCTGGGAAACAGGACAGGTCTGGATAGACGATGAAGAATTGCTGCCAGATCAGAGCTTGAAACTGGTCAACCACAGCCCCACCGGGTTTAGCTGGGGATATGGGGGTCTGGTCCCGCACAGCTCGCCCTCGCTATCCTCCTACACGTATCTCGTAATAAGAAATTGTCGATAGCTTTATACCAGAATTACAAGTGGGAGGTCATCATTTGAGCGGCGACTTTCGGTTACCCGTCACTGCTGTCCGGCGCTGGATCAGGGACAAGAAAGCCAGTCTGAAACTGATGGTAGGATAATGAAGCAGAATAATAACAGCAACACCACACCACGCATTATGGCCTACGTGCGCGTGTCCACGGATGAACAGGACACCGATAAGCAGCGGCACGAAATACTCGAATACGCCAATAGACAAAAATGGGTGGTAGATCACATCATCAGCTCCACGATGTCGTCCCGCGCAAGCCGTAAAAAGCGCAGAATCGAAGAGCTGATGTCGATGCTTGCGCCGGGTGACACCCTGATAATCTCCGAGCTGTCCCGCCTGGGCCGATCAGTCCCGGAAGTGATCAACCTGGTCAACACCCTGAGCAAAAACAATATCCGCCTGATCGCCATCAAGGAGAACATAGACATCCGAGGTGAACACGATAACTCAACCACCTCAAAAGTCATGGTCACCATGTTCTCTCTCCTCGCGGAACTCGAACGTGACCTGATCTCCCAGCGCACTAAGGCCGCCCTGCGAGCGGTAAAAGAAAAAGGGATAAAACTGGGCCGCCCGGTAGGACGTTTGGGGAGATCAAAACTGGACGGGAAAGAAAAGGAAATCGAGATATTTCTGGCAAAGCGGGTGCCCATCGCCGCAATCGCCCGCATTGTCGGGTGTTCACGCCAGGGCCTCGTGAACTATTTGCAGAAGAAGAAACTGTACTCCCCCAAAAGGGAGCGTTGCCTTCTCCGTCAGGATGTCCGGGAACGGCGTTTGTAGACCGCTGCCGCCACCAGCATGGTGATCGCAATACCCAGAGCAATGCCGGTGAGCGTGGTCGAGGCCAACAGAGACGCCTTGACCGTGGGCCAGTTGTTCCGGCGGATCTTCACGTCCTCCAACGCTACCCGATAGTAGCGTCCAGACCCATCAGAAAGGTAAAGCGATTGCTTCTCGATATGCTTGTTGAGCAACCTGCCGTTGATGTAAACTTCCACCGAGTCGCCGACATCGGTAAGCGCAAGCGGCCTGTTGCGATCAGTCCACCAGGTGTGAGGATCACCCTTCCACACTTGATAGAGGTCCTGTATAAAACTGGGACCTACGATAAACAGTATGATCAGACTGACCCACACAAGCGTTTTTTGGATGTTCGTGTCCTCTTTTTTGGCACACTCTATCACACGGCTGTCTAGTGTGTTGTTCATCATGCGTCACAATGCTCACATGTCTGGTTGTCTGTAAAGGTATTACTACCGCCGGACACAGGAGGGAGATAAAGAAAGAGGGGGAAGAACCGAGATCCTTCCCCCTCTCTTTTACTTCGAGGTGCTGTGCTGTTTCCGCACTACCTCCTGACGGAGATCGCCTGCTGGAACGTGGCGGATTCCCCGTTGTCGTCCGTGACCGTTAGGGTGACGGTGTAGGTCCCGGAAGAGGAGTAGTTCGTGTAGGGCTTCTGCTTGTCCGAGGTCTCCCCGTTGCCGAAATCCCAGGAGTAGGACTTGATCTTGCCGTCAGGATCGGAACAGGTGGCGATCAACTGAGTCGCAGGCTGACGACGATCCGGGTAGTCCTTGTAGCTGATCTCGCAGGAAGGCAACTGGTTGGGGAACACCTCAAGGGTCGTCTGAGCAAGAGCCTCAAATCCCAACCCCGTCGTGGCCTTGAGAGCTAACGTGTAAGTCCCGGGCTCCTCGAGGGTGGCCACTAACGTCTCCTTCTGGGAGACAAGCTCGTTGTTGATGTACCACTCATAGGTCGCAATCCGGTCCTTCTTCAGGTTGCCGCCCTTGATGTCCGGGCGCACACGCAGATTGAGAGGCACTTTGTGGTACTTGTTCAACCCCGAATACTTGAAGTCCACAGTAAACGGGGCCTGATCACCAGCCACTACGGGAATCTGAATCGTCTGACTGTTGTTCCGGTCGTCCGTCACGGTGGCCGTGATCGTGTACTCCCCGGGCACCGTGTACGTGTGCTTCATGCTGTTCTTCTTGCCCGAAACCACAGGGGACCCGTCACCGAAATCCCAGGTGTAAGTGAGATTGCACTTGGATTTGACGTTGGGCGTAAGGACATACTCCACCTGGAAAGGTACCGGGGCCGAAGCCACCTTGTGCTTCGGCGTAGCCGTGAAGACGGGGAAAATGTAGTGGGTCACATTCACCTTCGCCGAGGCAGTCACCGCCAGATCATCGTACCCTTCGGGATACAGGGTCGCCGATACGATCATCGCCCCCTTGTCGGAAACCTTCGGCACATAGGTCACCTCCGTACCCGTGGCCGTGCTCCCGTCGGGGAAGGACCAGTTCACCACAGGGGTCAGACCCCCCAGCAACCCGGCAATCTCCGCCTTGAGGGTGATGGTGTCACCCACCTCGGCAGCCTTGGGGGCAATCACGTGGAGCTTGGGAGCCGAAACCGTAACGGCACTCACCCGCAGAGAGGCCTCCGCAGACTTCTGGGGGAAACCGACAGGGTAAGCCTTGGCAGTAATCGTGTAGAGTCCCTTCGCGGGGAAGCTCACGTCAACATACTCGCCGGTCGCCACGGACTCCCCATTCACCTGCCACTCGATAACCAACTGATCACCGGTCTGAGCGGCATTGGTGGAGGCGGTGTAACGGACGGTCTTGCGTTCGGCAACATACTTCTCGCCGACAATGGAAATCTGGGGGGCCGAGGGAACCACAATGTTCACGTCAGCGGTCGCTACGGCCTTGGTAGTATCGCCAAGGGTCGAGGTGCCGTAAGCGGCGATGCCGGGGACAGAATTATACAAGCCAGGCATTATACCTGTCAGCTTCTGTCCCACGAGTGATTTGTTGAGACCCGCGTCCGTGAGAAGTCCCATTAGGCCTGCCCTGTAACAGGGACCTGCCATTGCCTTCCCGGGAGATTGATAAGGGAGATACAATCCCAGGCGATACGTCGGCTTGACGTACACAGGATGGGGCAACGTGTACTCCCTGACCTGGCCTCTGTCCTCCTCCGAAGTGGTGATCGTGTCGCTCATCCACACCACACGATACTCCCCCTGGTCTTCAGCCACCAAGACAAACCTGAAAGACGAGGGGACAATCATTTCGCTTATGTCACTTGAATTGAGGTTAAAACTATACTTGATTTTGTTGATCCAGCCCGGTTGAGGGACTGTCCAACCGTTGGTATTGTTGCTGCTGAAAAACACCCGGTGATAACGTACCGATGACGGTTCGTTACCGACGCTTGTGGGTTCTGAAAACATATTTTCATCATTGCCCATCCGCAGAGCTACGCTTTCTTGGGCCGTTCCATTGACGTTGACGGTCACCGTCTCCACACCCCCAGCCTGACCGGCGGTGAAGGTTGCCGTCTGTGTGTTCTGGCCGTTCGTGATCTCGCTCTTGTTGACCAGCCACTCATAACCGTTGATGGTGCCGACGGCGTTCACGCTACAGGTGTAAGTGCCACCGATATACACCTTCTCGGGACAAGTCATCTTGGTGACCGCAATCGTAATCCCCTGGGGGATAGGATTAGAAACAAAGTCCCAATACATGCCGGAGTTGGAGTAACGGGCAGGAGACACACGGGCCTTAACAGTAATGGGACCGTTGCCCGTGGGACGGATGGTGGCACTCAACCCGTGATTCCTCTCCACCACGGCGTTATTGCTCTCAACCGTCCAGTCCACCTTCATCGGTTCCGTCGTCCCGGGAGTTTTCAGCGTGATGTCGCAGGCGATACGGGCACCGGTGTAGTAAACCTCCGGGCAGTTGATGGTGGCAGTCGGAGCCTCCGTGAGACCGTTGTTGAATATCTGAAGACCATCGTACTTGAAGTCGTTGACTATGGCAATGCGACCATCATCCAGAACGGTGCCAAGCCAATGAGGATAGTCAAGGTGCCCGTCAGCACCACCGAACGTGGTGTCACGACTGCCGTCCATGTTGAACCGGGTGATACCGTAGTCCTCCATGAAGGCCGTGATCTTGTTGTTCTTGATGACGATGTTCGTCGCCGGTCCCTCGGTGGACACGTACCCGTTCGTTCCGAAACTCGTGTCGATGGTCATGTCGGGAAGGTTGATCCTGACAATGGCGTGACCCCCATTCATGTAGTCGGGGGCGGACACGTACATCTTGTCCGTGTTGTGGCCTGTAACGAAGTGGGGAGGACCGATGGCAATGGGGGCCGATTCAGTAGTGGTGTAAGTGAGGGTGGTCTGTCCGAGATTAGTTGCCGTCACCCGATATATCTTCTGTTGCAGGGCGTTCATCTCGTTTTGTTTGAACAGAAACACGTAGTGGGTTTGGTCGTTGGGACTGACAAAGGTGTATGTTTTTGGGCTGAATGTCCACGTACCGGCGGGAAGTTGTACCCTTGCGTTACCGCAGGTATTATTGGCCCAACCGGTCAGATGAACATACCGATTACCACCGTCATTCTCAATAATCGCACCGAAAAACGTGTTGTCGTTCTGACCGGGTTGAGAGCCCTGCGGAGCAGTTGCGGGATACACTACTGAAGGAGAATTGAAATTGACGCGCTGGAAACCGCACCATGTTTGGGTTCCGATAGTATTATTAGACGTAAATACATTTTCTGTTAATATGGTCCAACGACCTATACTCCCGGCAGCATTCAGAAATAAGTATTTACTGTTGACAACCCCAAATTCGGGAGTTTGTTCACCAAACATATACGGACATGACCCTTCCGGTATCGGATTGTCCCCATCACAATGAACCACCCACTGATCGGGGGGGTAAACATCCTGCCTGGCGACAAGCACGACGTTTTTGTTATTCCAATAATAAGACTCCAACCACGGTTTGTTTATCCACGCCCTTGTTTTGTAGTCGTCAGGGCGATCTCTGAGAGGAGCAAAAAAGTAGCCATCATTGATAATCCCATCCAGCGATTCCAGTACCGCCCAGGAGGGCAGGGCCCATAGAAGGACCAACAGCACCACCAGGGGGTACACGCCATGCTTAAACCTGTGTGCCCGTCTCGTTGTGGGTTTCATTTTTTAGTCTCCTTTCCTATTATATTGTCTTTTACTTGTTGTTTTACTTGCTGTTTGATCGTTACCTCGGCGCGCCGGTTCATCTCGTGACGTTTGGGGTCAACGTAACAACACTTGCCCTTGCCGTCCGTGACCGCCTTACCGGTGACACCGAGATACGACGCGACCGCTTCAGCCCGCTTGTGAGCAAGACGGTCGTTGTAAGTTTGAGGACCGAACCGGTCCGTGTAACCCGTGATCTTGACCTGAGAGGCGGGATCGGAAGCAGAGGTTCGGATTCCCGAGAGGATCTGCTTGTCATCCTCCCGCAGGGCGTAAGAGTCGAACGCGAAATGTACGGTACGGCTGATCTCCTGTTCTTTAACCGTTACAACAGTCTGAGCTTGAGCTTCTTTGGGCTGGGCCAGCATCGCCACACGGGTCGGGGAAGGCGGCGGCTCTTCGGCCTTTTTAACTATGGGGGGAGGGGGGGGAGCTGTGATCTTTGGGGTTGGAGGAGGACATTGATTGGTTTGAAGACAGAGTATATACGTTCTGTCCGTTTGATATCGGGCGTTGTGATCCTGGTAGGTGTAGTCCATCTGGCCGGTGGTCATCGTCACCGACACTACTGCCGATATCACCATCGTCGTCAGGTTCAAATCTAATCTCCTGTTCGGGAAGTAATCTGAGGAGGTGATCCAACCGCCTACAGAACGCAGGGCGTAGGTAGGGTTATCCGTTATGGATAATACTTCCCAGAACGTCAGGGAGGGGGGGGACATGATTTTTAGATCATGTCCCATTTTTTTATGGGCTTATCAGGGGAGAAGATAAGTCCTTGTTATTGATGGGAAATTATTTGTGGGGGTGATGAAAAAAAAGACTTGACAATTTGTTTTTTTGTGATATACTATAGACAAATAGACGGGACGAGGATCCCGTGTCCCCCTCCGCCCAGCGTAGCCCAAAGGGCCGTGACCGCGAAGGTCGAGGGTGGAACCCCCCCCGGTCATCTGGGCCGCACGACAGCCTGAGACCCCACGCCCCTCGGAGATAGGTGAGCGACCGAGGGTCTCACAAACGGCATCGGCGGAATCGGAACCCGGACCCCCAAGTGGGTCGTTAACGGGGACCGGTAGGAAGGCGGTGGTCGTAACGACCCCCGAAAACCGATAACCCTTGGAGGGGGAGCGGTGAGGAAACCCCATACCGAACGCTCCTCCCCTCCCTCTCCACATTGACCCCGATGGCAGGTGACTTTCGCCTCCCGGGATGGTATCAGGTGGAGAACCGTCAAGTATTATGGAAGAGAGAAGGGGTAATGTCAGTCTCACGGCCACCGCATGGTTCGATGGTGCGTGCTCCGGTAACCCTGGTCCTATGGGGATCGGGGGGGTCATCGAGCTTTCCGATGGTCGGAGGATCACCGTCAGCAAATACATTGGCTGGGGGACAAACAACGTGGCCGAGTATAAGGCATTGATCGAGGTTCTCGATCAGTTGAACGAACTCGGCGTTACCTCGGCTGAAATATATGGAGACAGCCAGCTCGTCGTCAATCAGGTGATGAACGCCTGGAAGGTGAAAGACAATGATATGGTCCGTCTGTGGGGAGCGGCCAGATCTCTTATGAGGAAGATTACCGCCAAGGGCGACGGCAAAGTGAGGGTGTATTGGATCGAAAGGGATTTTAACGTCGAAGCTAATGATTTGGCTTCGGTCTCTATTAAAGAAGCGGGAGCGAAGCGACGAAGTCGGTTCAGCTACAATAGTCTGTTCGGAACCAAGAGGAGGTAATAAGAGGTGGTGTTGAAAAACAAGTATTGTGTTGAGGTATGGGACAGGAGACGGAAGAAATACCGCATCCACTCATATCACAAGAATCGGCTCTACGCGGAGATCCAGGCCGAGATCAAGAAGGGCGGGGGCGATAAGGTCCGGCTCGTCTATGACGGTCAGGTGTTGACCGAGTGGAAACCGGAGGATTCGGTCGCGGCCACCGCAACGGCGATTCTCTAAACAGGGAGACTGATAACCTGCATGGATGCTTAATCATGCGGGTTTTTTTGTCTCTTGACATTTTGATTGTTTTGATATATACTGTAATCAAGCAAATGGATATGGAGGTGAGCATGAACAACATCAGT
>Ga0209506_1002710_pt1 | contig 15328 bp, 10 predicted proteins | sample AD_JPNHG2_MetaG_FD_184409 | JGI IMG/M metagenome (GOLD analysis project Ga0209506, IMG submission 184409) | Active sludge microbial communities of municipal wastewater-treating anaerobic digesters from Japan - AD_JPNHG2_MetaG (SPAdes) (version 2) | ecosystem: Engineered > Bioreactor > Anaerobic...
CCGAGTAGTCCGGAGCGGCAATCTGCTCGTCGCGCGCGGTCTCGCCATCGTTCAGACAGTCGTCGAACGCCGCCTTGCGGGCAATGGCCGCCCGCGAACGGCGGAAGTTCAAAGACAAGTTGGTCACGATGCGTAACAGCCACGATCCAAACCGCTGCTGGTCTTCCAAGCTGTCCAGGTTCTGGTAGGCCCGGACGAATGCTTCCTGGCAAACTTCGAGCGCGTCGTGGAGGTCGCCCAGCAGGCGATAGGCGACCGAGGTCGCGCGGCGCTGGTAGCGCTCGATCAACTCATCGAACGCGCTGCGCTGGCCGGCGCACGTTTGGCGAACCAGCTCCGCATCGCTGGGTCGCCCCTCGGTCGAGCATTCCCACTCCACGCGCTCACCTTGTCTACCGGGTTTGACACCTTCTATTGACAAAGGTTGGTCCACGCTCACGCACCGCCTGACCGGCTCCGCTCTTCCGATAACTGAAGACTGATATTTCGGGCGTTTCGTCTTGCCCCCGCAGGCTTCACCGCTCCTGTCGTCTCGGCCGGCAAACTACTCAACCGTGCTGGATACTGGCTCGGCTGACAGCAAGGCGGGCGATGACGGAGTCGCGTCAGCCCGCTTATGGTCGGGTCGGAACGCCGGTAACCTTACCGTAAAAACGGTTCCGCCGCCTTTGATCGGCTTGACGGAAATTGTACCGCGGTGGGCATCAACGATGCGGGCCGCAATGGGCAGCCCCAGGCCGGTACCCTTGCCGGCGGTCTTGGTAGTAAAAAAGGGCTCGAAAATGCGCGGCAGCAGATTGGCCGGAATGCCATGACCCGTGTCGCGCACCTCCACTGACAGAATCTGCGGAGCCGCCGCATCAGGCACTGTTTCGGCCGGATGCTCCAGACGGGTCGTCAACGTCAGCGTGCCGCCGTTGTTCATCGCGTCGGCCGCGTTGAGGAACAGATTTACGAAAACCTGCTCGAGGAGCTGCGCGTCGGCCAGTATGCGATCGTCGCCGGCATCGTAGTGGCGAGCGACCTGAATGCCGCCGGATTCGAGCTTGTTGGCGACGGCCGCGATGGCGGATTCGAGCACGTCGCGGGCGCGCACTTCGACCGTGCGGATCACATGCTCCCGCGCCAGAGTAAGAAGGCGCCGGACGATCAGGCCGATGCGGGCCAACCCGCTGTCGATCAGGGCGAGCATCTGCTCGGTGCGCGCCGGGTCGTGCAGCGACCGGCGAAGGATGCGCGTGCAGCTTTGAATTCCGTCCAGCGGGTTGTTTATCTCATGGGCGACGCTGGCGGCCAGCTCACCCAACAAGGCGAGCTGTTCCGTCTTGCGCAGTTGTTCCTGGAGGCGCTTCTCCTCGCGGGTTATTTCTTCAACGCGCGCGGCGAGCAGGTTGACGGCCGAGACGAGCTTGTACAGGTCGTCGCCTTTCCTGACGGCCAGCGCACCGGTGGGGCGGCCCTGGCCGATGTCCTCGGCCAAGCGTCGCAGGCGGCCGAGGGTCGCGCGCAGCCAGTGTCGGGCGAGGCGTTCGCTCAACCAGACGGCGACCATGCCGCCGGCCATGCAGATGGCGATGGCCCGGGCCGCCTCAGGGTAAATAAGGAAGGCTAGCGCGGCGCTGATCACGATCCCGGACTGGACGAGCAAAAAAAGCGTGTGCCGGAAGCCGCGTAGCATGATTTGGGCATTATCGCGGTTTCAAGTGGCCGGACAAGCTGGGTTCACAGTCGCCGGCGGAGCGCGTTAACATTCCCGCGTGGTGGAGCCAGGAGTGAGACGTGCGCGGACGAGGTGGATTTCGCGGCCGTCGGGCGGTGCGGCTGCTGTTGGCTGTGGGTGCGGCGATGGTCGGCACGGGGGGGTGTGGGCGGCCCGTGCTGACGCTGGAAGACGGGGTTGCAGTTAATGACTGGCGCCAGGTCGAACTGACGGCGCACGTTGAGCATCAACTGTTCGGATTGCTGCGAACGTCGGTTTCAAACGTTCCGGTCCGTTTCTTTTCCGGTGACAACCAATTGGGCGAAGCTCGGACCGATGAGGACGGGAGCGCGACCATCCGTTGCGACGTGGGAGAACTGGGCGACTCGGGATTCTCGGCGTCGGCCGCGGTCTTCGGAGCGTCGCTGAACGGCAGGGGGCGCCTGTTCGAGATGAATGACGAGCGGGTGGCTTTGATAGTGGACGTGGATCACACGATCGCTCGCACCGACTACCGCGCTCTGCTGTTCAGTCCGCTCGACGGGAAATCTCAGCCCATTCCGGGCTCGCGGGAGGTCTTGTGGAAGCTGGCGGAGCATTTCAACATCGTCTACCTGACGGGCCGCCCGCGCGTGATGCAGGCCAAAACGCGGGCCTGGCTGGCGGAGAATGACTATCCGCCGGGCCCGTTGGTGGTCGCGCCCGCCATTCGCAAGGCGGCCGATAACGGCAAGTTCAAGCTGCAGGTACTGAGTCATCTACGCACGAAATGGCCGAATCTGCTGATCGGCGTCGGCGATCGCCCCAGTGACGCACGCGCTTACGGGGCAAACGAGATGTTGGCTCTGGTGATTGCGCCGCACGAAATCGAGGAGATCGGCACGCACGCCCTACTGATGCCGGACTGGAAGGCGGTCAACACATTCTTCGAAGCGAACCACGACGCGCTGACCGACCCGACTACGGTGCGTGAACTGGTTGCCGGCCGCCGGCCGGTGCTGTTTACGATGACGCCCTACAGCGCAGTCGCTGACTCGGATTGAGCGACTTGACGAATCATTGCGCACGCGGAAATCCTCTGCGAAGAACAATAAAATCGCGTAACCTGGACAAGGCCCTGTGGCCCTGACAGGTTATGCAAGGGAGTGCCGTGGTGCAGCGTACTCACCGCCACGATGGGCCGGACAAAAAACACCCCGCGAATCGGCTCGGCTTGGATTACCGCCAACCGCCGGCCCCTCGTGCGCCGGAGATGCGAATACTGGACGTACATTCGCACGTGCACCTGAGCCGCAGCGCCGCCGCATTTTTCGAAGCGGCGGCTCTATACGGGGTGGAGCGCGTAATTTCCATGTCCCCTATGGAGGACGCGCGGAGGCTGCAGGCAGACCATGCCGATCGAGTCGGTTTCATAGCCGTACCGCAATGGCGCGGTTTCGAAGAGTCGCACAGTTTTCGCGAGCGCTGGCTGGCCGATCTGGCTGCTTTTCGGGAGTTGGGGGCCCGTGTCATGAAGTTCTGGGTGGCGCCACCCTTGCGCGCGCAGTTCGGCCTAACGCTGGACCACGAGTACTTCCGGCCGGTCATTCATCGTGCGCTGGACCTGGGATACGACTTCATGGTTCACGTGGGCGATCCCGACGAATGGTTTCTTCCGGGCGGCCGGTACGGTGATCCGCGGCGCTTCGGGACGAAGGCGGACCAGTACCCGCAACTGGAGTGGTTCCTGGAGCGGGTGGCGCCGCGTTTCGTGATTGCGGCTCATATGGGTGGGCGTGTCGAAAACCCGGAGTTTCTCAACGACTTGCTAGCGCGCCATTCCAATCTTTACCTCGACACCAGTGCGACAAAATGGATCGTTCGCGGCGTGTCGGCTCGACCCGCCGCCGTTCGCGACGTGTTCCTTGCCCATCCGGACCGGCTGCTGTTCGGCAGCGACCTCGTCGTAGGCGACCAGTATGACTTTCAGCATTATGCCAGCCGGTACTGGGCGCAACGGACAATGTGGGAGACCGCCTACGACGGCGAGAGCCCGATCGAAGACCCCGACGCGCCGGCGGCTCCGCGGCTGAGAGGCATTGATCTGCCCACGCAGGTACTGCGGAAGCTGTACTGGGAGAACGCGGCCAAGTTGGGATTTGCGCAGGAAGCTGGCGCGCTAACTACTGGAGCGGCGCGGCGTTAGGCATATCCTGAAATATCGAGTTTCGAGGGGGAGCCGCGGCTCAGCGGTTCCGCCGGACGCGCTGCAGTGGCATCAAATCCCGTGGGTGATCGTTTAAGCCCGTAAATCGCTCGTTTAGCACGAAATTTCCGCGGCGATGGAAGACCGTCAGGATGGGGCAGTCGTTGCACAGAAGCTGCTCGGCCGCGGAGAGTAGCTCGTAGCGGCGTTCATTGTCCGCCTCCACTGCGGCAGAGGCGATCAAACGGTCGTAAGTAGGATTTGACCAGCCCGTGAAGTTCTGCCCATCATCTGTAGTGAACATGGTCAGGAACGTGCTGGGGTCCATGTAGTCCCCGAACCAGGAACTGCGAACCAAGTCATAGTCCAGATCGCGCAGCCGGCTGCTGAGGACCTTGGCCTCCAGTGTGCGCAACTCGATTTTCAGGCCAAGCGCGGTTTCCCACATCTGCTGAATCGCCTGAGCAATCCGACGCTGCTCAGGGTCGGATCCAAAGGCGAGTTCTATCGGTCGAATGTGCGCGGCATCCTCAACGCCCGCCGAAATCATGTAACGGTGCAGATGCTCGCGCGCCAGTTCGACCCGCGCCGCATTAGTCAAACCCGCACCCAGCGGCCGCGGCGACTGGTAGTAGATCGTGCGGCCGTCCGGCGTCCGCCGCGGCATCAGCGGCGCCAGGCCCGGAGGAATGTACGTTTCGGCCGGTTTCTCGCCCAAACACAGCACGCGTTCGCAGATGGCGGTGCGATCAATCGCCAACGATAACGCGCGGCGAAAATCGGCGTTGTCCAGCGGCGGCCTGAGGCAATTCACCCGGTAAAACGACGTGGCGAAACGATCGCCGATGTGAAAATCCGGCCGCCGGCCGGCCTGTTGTTCCAGCATCAGAACACGCGCGACCGAGGACTCCAGGCCGTGCACGAGATCGACGCTGCCGGTTTCGTACGCGAGTAGCGCGGCGTATGGGTCGGCCGTAATGTGTACCTGAATCGAATCAACGTCGATGGTGGACCGGTCCCAGTAGTGCGGGTTGCGCTCCAGCCGGATGCTCTGCTTGAAACCCCAATGCATCAGCACGAAGGCGCCGTTGCACACGATTCTGCCCGGTCGGACCCACAGGTGTTGGGTCTGCGGCATAGCCCGGCCGTCGCGGTAGCTCCAGCGTTCGACGGTCGCTGGGTGTACCGGGGCAAATGTCGGGAAGGAGGTGAGGTCGAGGAAATACGAGCAGGGGGCACTCAGCCGTACGCGCAGCGTGTGCTCGTCCGGCGTTTCGATCCCGACCGTTTCGGGTGGCAGCTCGCCCTGGGCAGAGCCTGGCAGACGCGAGCGGTAGTAAGCTTCGGCGCCGTCGATAATGAACATCAGGCCGGCGTACTGGGCGCCGATGGCCGGATCGAGGACGCGCAGCCAGGCGAAACGGAAATCGCCGGTCGTAACGGGCTCGCCGTTGGACCAGCGCGCGTCCGGACGGAGGTGGAAGGTCCAGCTTGTCTGTCGCTCGTCTACGCTCCAGGATTGGGCCACGGCCGGCTCAGGCTGGAACGTGTCGGAATTCAGCCGCGTCAAACCTTCGAACAGCGTATTAGCGAGTTGAATCTCAGCGATCCAGCTCACGCGGTGGGGGTCGAGGGTGCGTGGCTCCTGAGAGGCGACCACGAAATCAGGTCGCGCGGCATGTTCGCCCAGGGCCAGCCACGTGAGCACGGCCAGAACCGGCGCGATGATGATCGTTATCAGAATTCGCAGCACCCGGCTGTGCTCCTATGATCGGAATGCGTGCAATCTAGAAGCGACCACGGCGGTGGGCAAGCCAGCCGGCGCGGCGCAGTTGCTTGACAACCCCCGGCACGCTGGGATACTGGCGCTTAGCGGAGACCGACGCATGGAAGTGCGGATGGATTTGGCTCAAATCGTGATATGCGAGACGCGCGACCAGCAATTGATCGTGCTTCGCGAGCGGAACGGGCCGCGGGTCTTGCCGATCGTTATCGGACTTACAGAGGCCCTAGCCATCGACCGGCGCGTTAAGGGGGTGCCGTTGCAGCGCCCTATGACGCACGATCTGCTGGCAAACACCATCGAATCGCTCTCAGCCGAACTCGAAAGAATCGTGATCAACGATCTCCAAGAGCACACTTTTTATGCCAAGCTCATCCTCCGCTCGCACGGAGAGCTGATCGAAGTCGACAGCCGGCCTTCGGACGCAATCGCTTTGGGCATCGCCAACAAGGTGCCCATATATGTTGAAGAAGGCGTTCTGAAACAGGTTGAGCCATAGGGGATGCCGCCGTTTTCCGCCGCGGGCGGCACGCAGCTAATCGGGACGTACTCTGACACGCCGGCCAGTGGCGCCGAGCGTATGTGAGATACACCCTGGCGCAGCTTTCATGTACAATGCTCAACTCGTTCGAATTGCCCGCTCGACGCTGCCGGCGCTATGCCTGGCGCCGGCCACCACCGTCGGCGGTGGCGTCGGTCTTTCCCGGCCGGCGGTAGCGCCGGCCTCCCGTGGCCGATGTAGAACATCGGTAAGCCGTTGATTTAAGTCCCTTGAGCCGACCTTGGAAAGGAATGGCAGAGTGAGGAGTTCAACCGAGCTTGTGCGTTTCGCGGCGGTGGCGCTGTTTGCAGCCGCTGTGGGTCTTTCGGCCGGCTGCAATCCGATTTCGCGCGTTGATTTGGGCACGGACCTGCGCGGCAGTCAACACGGTCGCGTTTATTACGTTGGCGGGGCGGGGACCTTCGGCAACGTCGGCATGATCGATGTGCCCAAGGGGTTGCGGCGCGCCGGCTGGCGCGGCAGCGTCGAAGTGTTCAAGTGGCAAAGCACGCTGGGCGGCACCGTGCGCGACCAGATCGATCATGAACGTAACCGGGAGAAGGCCCGCGAGCTGGCGCGCGAGATCGTCAGCTACGCGCGGCGTTACCCGGGGCGTCCGGTCAACATCGTGGCCTTGTCAGCCGGAACCGGCATCGCCACCTGGGCCCTGGAGAGCTTGCCTGACGGCGTGGACGTGGAGAATGTCGTGTTCTTGGCCAGCAGCCTGTCGCGCTCTTACGATCTGACGTCTGCGCTGCGGCGCGTAAAGCGCCGGGTCTATAATTTCTATAGCCCGGATGACCCGGTGCTGCGCTACGCGCTGCCGATCACCGGCTCGGTCGACCGCGAGCACGAACTGCTCGGCAGCCCGGCGGTCGCGGGCCTGTTAGGGTTCGAGTTGCCGGACGTTTCCAGCGAGCACGCGCGCATGTTGTATGACGCGCGCGTGCAAAACATGCCCTATCGCAAGAAGTACCGCGAGTACGGCTACCGCGGTAATCACACTGACGTTACTTCGGCGGACTTCATCGAGCACGTCGTGGCGCCGCTGATCGTCAGACAACGCCGAATGGCGAGCGGCGTGCCCACGCCCGACCCCGCCGATTCGCGCTGAGCCCGTCTCGGGTTGCGGAGTCGACGGCCGCGCTGCGCTAGTCCAGGACGCCGCGCTGATCCTTACGCCGCGCCGGCCAGCGCATTAAGATGGCCGTGGCCAAATGCCCGGAGTACGCGCGGCGTGCGCTCTGATTCACATAGCTCTACGCAAGCCGAACCGCAGGCGCACTCATCGCGCGCCGGGATGGCCGCACTCCAGGCGGTCATCGAAGAGCTCAGCAGCGGAAGCACCTGCGAAATTCGCACTGACCGGTTGGCGCGGGCCCTGTACGCCACCGACGCCAGCATCTATGAGATCTTTCCGGACGCCGTGGTGTTTCCGCGCAGCGTGGCCGACGTGCAGGCGCTGGTGCGGGCTTGTGCCCGGCATCGTGTGCCGCTGACGCCGCGCGGCGCGGGGACCGGGCTGACCGGCGGGTGTGTCAATCGCGGCATAGTTCTGGACCTATCCCGCTATTTGAACCGCGTGCTCGAAGTCGATCCGCAGGCCCGCACCGCACGCGTCCAGCCCGGCGTGGTGCTGGATGAGCTTAACGCCCAGCTCCGGCAGCATGGCCTGCATTTCTCGCCCGATGTCGCCACCGCCAGCCGGGCCACCATCGGGGGCATGATCGGCAACAACTCGGCCGGGGCGCATTCGATTGTGGTGGGGCGGACTTGCGACCATGTGCTCGGGCTGGAGGTGGTTCTGTCCGATGGCTCGCTGGCGTCTTGGGGCGAAGCGGCTCGCCGGCAGCCTCGCCTTCCCGCCGGCGATGGTCCCTCGCTTGCGGTTCAATGCGAGCGCGCGGTCGCGGCTGTGGCGTCTGAATATGCCGACGAGATCGCGGCGCGTTTTCCCAAGGTTTTTCGCCGCAACGGCGGTTACGCGCTGGATCGCGTGCGCACTGTAGATGGCCGGACCAACGTCGAGCAGGTGATCGTGGGCAGCGAGGGCACGTTGTGCGTGACCGTCGCCGCCACGCTGAAGTTGTTGCCGCTGCCGGTGTGCAAAGGCCTGGCGGTCATTCATTACGATGACCTGGTCGCCGCTTTGCGCTCGGTGCCCGCCATCCTGGCCCATCAGCCGGCCGCCATCGAGCTGCTCGACAAGCTCATTCTGGACGGCACGAAGGACAACCCGGTCATGCGGCCGCGGCGCTGGTTCCTGGAAGGTGATCCCGCGGCGATCCTGATCGTCGAGCTTTACGACGACAACTCGGCCGCCCTGCAACGCCGGCTGGAGGACCTTGCCGCCGACATGCGGGCTCGCCGCATCGGCTACGCCTGTCGTGTGATCACCGAACCGCCACGCCAGGCCGATGTGTGGGACGTGCGCAAGGCCGCCACCGGCCTGCTGCTGTCGCGCCCGGGCGACGTGCAGCCGCACGATTTCATCGACGATTGCGCGGTTGAACCGGCGCGGCTGGCTGATTACATCGCGCGCCTCAATGAGATTATGGCAGAGGAGGGGGTGGAGCAGGCCGGCTACTACGCGCACGCCAGCGTCGGCCTGCTGCACGTGCGCCCGGCGCTTAACCTCAAGACGCACGAAGGCGTGCAGAAGTTGCGGCGCATTGCGGATCGCGTCAGCTTGCTCGTGCGCGAGTTCGGCGGCGCCCTGACCGGCGAGCACGGCGAAGGCATCGTTCGCTCGGAGTGGATTGAGCGGATGTTCGGACCCGCGCTGGTCGAGGCATTCCGCAGGGTCAAGACCGCGTTCGACCCGCTCGGCATTTTGAACCCCGGTAAAATCGTTGATCCGCTGCCGATGGACGCCAATCTACGGTACGGGGGTGATTTCGAATCCGACCAGCCGGCGACCGTTCTGGACTTCTCCAAGTACGGCGGCATGGCCGGGCAGGCTGAGATGTGCAGCGGTGTCGGGGATTGCCGCAAACGTTTGGTCGGAACGCTCTGCCCGTCGTACATGGCAACCGGCGATGAGACGCACACCGCACGGGCCCGGGCCAACGCGCTGCGTCTGGCCCTGTCCAACCGTAACCTGCTCGACGGCTTGTCCGATCCGGCGCTGGATGAAGTTTTTGATTTGTGCCTGAGCTGCAAGGCCTGCAAGACCGAGTGTCCGACCGGTACGGACGTCGCCAAGCTCAAGACCGAATGGCTGCACAAGCGCAATCAGCGGCTGGGAGTGCCGCGCCGCAGCCGTCTGATCGCCCGCTCGGTCGACCTGGCCGTCTGGGGCAGCCGTTTCGCCCCGCTGAGCAACTGGCTGCTCGGCTCCAAAGCGGTGCGCGTCATGATGGAGCACCTTTATGGCTTGGACCGCCGCGTTCCCCCGCCGCGCTTCGCGCGGCAGACCTTTCGCGCCTGGTTTGGCAGGCGAAACGCGGCGGCGGATAGCGCAGCGGGCGGCCGAAACGTAGCGCACGGGCGTCCCGTCGGCCGCCGTACGCGTGTCGTCTACTTCGCCGACACTTGGACGAACTTCTACACCCCGCAAGTTGGCGTCGCGGCCGTAAGCGTATTGGAAGCCCTCGGCTGGGAAGTTATCGTTCCGCCGACAGTCTGTTGTGGGCGCCCATTGATCAGCAAGGGACTGCTCGACGAGGCCGCGCGGCTGGCTCGTGCAAACGTGGAAATCCTGGGGCCGTTTGCTGAACGCGGTATTCCGATCCTTAGTACCGAACCGAGTTGCGTTTCAGCCCTGACCGACGAATTGCCGCAACTTGTACGAACGGCGGCGGCGCGGGAAATCGCCGGCCGGGTTCAGCCGTTGGAGCAGTTTGTTGCCGCGGCCTTGCGCGAGCAGCCGGAACTGCTGCACCGCGGCACGGCCGCGACGCCGGCTGTCGCGCCAGCCTTGCTGTTTCACGGACACTGCCACCAGAAAGCCCTGACCGGCACCGCCGATGTAATGCACATCCTGAAGCTCTGCACGCCCGCGGCGGCCGAGGAAATCAACAGCGGCTGTTGCGGCATGGCCGGCTCCTTTGGCCACGAGGTCGAGCACTACGAGGTCGCGCGGGCCATTGGCGAACAGCGGCTCTTTCCGGCCATCCGTGCGCGAGGAGCGGCCGACATCGCGGTGGCGGGTTTTTCCTGCCGCGAGCACATCGCCCATCACACGGGCGTTGGGGCGCGGCACTGGGTCGAGTACCTGGCTGAGGCGTTGAAGCCATGAGTGGGGCCGCGTCGCAACCGCAGGCGATCTACTCTTTTCGCCACGAGCTGATCCGGCACGACTCGCCTGCGCTGTGCCAAGGCGGCGTCTTCGAAAGCCCGACCATCGCCGCGCAGGGCGAATTCAATGAAGCGCTTCTTTCATGGAACGTGGATGTCGAGCCCGGCACGAGCTTCTGCGTTGAACTGCGCGTCGGACGGCGACGCGAGAATTACTGGACGCCTTACTTGCATCTTGGCGACTGGGGTCCCGCAGCAGTCCGCCCGCGCCTCGTGAAGTGCGACTCCGCCCGCGTCGATGTCGACATACTCCGTTCTGACGAGCGGTTCGACCGGGCGCAGTACCGCGTTATCGCGCAGGCGGACGGCCGGCCTGCCGCGGCCTCTATTCGGCATGTCACATTATGCCTTAGCGAGCGATTGGGCCCTCTGCCTGGTCACACGCTGAATGCTGCGGCTGCCGCGATCAGACCGGGCCGCTTGCCCGTGCCGTTCCGCAGTCAGCGAGCCGTCGCGCCGGACCTGGCGCCGCGAATTTGCAGCCCAACCTCGCTGGCGATGGTGATGCAGTACCGTGGCGTCAACGTGCCCACCGAAACCGTCGCTGCGGCCTGCTATGACCCGGCTCACGACATCTATGGCAACTGGCCCCGCAACATCCAGGCCGCGTACGCTTTCGGCGTCTCCGGCTATCTGGCCCGCTTCTCGGACTTGAACGCGGCGGCAGAACTGGTGGCTGCCGGCCAGCCGCTGATAATCTCAATTCGCTTCTCTTGTCCCGGCGCCCTTCGCGGAGCGCCATATCTCACTACGGACGGCCACCTGCTCGTGTGCTGCGGATTCGATGCGAGCGGTGATGTGTACGTCAACGATCCCGCGGCCGCGACGGACCAAGAGGGCTGCACGATCTATGACCGGCAGGAGCTGGAGGAAGCGTGGTTGCGGGGCGGCGGCGTGGCTTACGTGCTGCTGCCGACTGAGCCGTCGCGTTGAATGCAGCGTGCCGGAGCATCGAGGTCCGCCGAATATCGGGCACTAAGCGGCGCTACCGGGGTCTGAGCTGCTGAGAGCGGTCACGCTCCCATAAAAACCCCCTTTAGCAATTTTGCGCTGCAATAGGGGGGCCTACGCTGCAAATTTGGACAAAAGCACTCACGAAGCTGCAACGAACGCCTTTCTTGCGTGCCTAGAATGCGGCGGAGAGCCGGGAGATCGGCAAAATGTACGCGGACGCAGCTCCGTCGGGCCGTAACGGCTGGACCCACAGCCCGGTGCCTTTCTGAGGAGGAAGAAGAGTGGACGAGGCTATATTCCAGAAGAAACTGGCCGAGCTGGTAGAGCAGATTGAAACGTTGCCGGAGAACGAGCGCGAGCGGCTCCGCGAGCTGGCCGCCGAAACCCAGGAACGCCACGAGCAAATTCAGAATAGCGTGCGCAGCCTGCAGGAAAGCATCGATTTTCTGCGCGTCGGCATCAAGTACGTGCTCTTCGACCTGGAGGCCACCCGGCGTGAAAACGCCCAGTTGCGGAAGATGCTGGAAAACGATCAGAACAACGGCCAACAGTAGCGAGTTTCAAGAAGGACCGGCGCGCGGGTCGCCGGCGGCTGGCCTCCGCTAGGCCGCTGCGACCCGCGGCCGGTCTTTTGGGCCAAAGGAGGAGGCTTACCCGACCCCGCAGCCCGTTGGTCTAACCGGTTGGCGGCCACTAAGCGAGACACAAACCCGAGCTTCTGTTCCGTTCACCTGCACGGTCCTCATCACTGCCGTGCCTTGCACGCATCGAGCCCGGCGGTCCGCCGCCGGGCTTCTGTTGCGCCCAGGGCGCGGCGTCGCCGCCCTTTTCTTGACGGACTACCGGTCAGTTACTCAAGGCAACACTCCGGAAATCTCGACCCTCGCCGGACCAAAAGCACTCTTTTCCGACGCCTACTAATGCCCGGTAATGAGAGTCACGTAGATCAATTTGCGCCAATCTTTCGAATATTCTCAGAAAATCAGCGGCAAACGAACTCTCCCAGCGAGCCGATACAGGCCAAGGCTGGAGATTGGCCGGCCGCCCGTATAATTGAATCAGCCAGCTCGTTAGCGCGGCCCTGGCCAAGAGGGACGGAGAAGATGATCACAGCGGGTCGTTTCTGCCGTTTGAGTGCCATTGCTGTAAGTCTTTGCATGCTCGCGGGTTGCGTGCCGATTGCCATGCTGGAGCCCGCGGAAGTCGTCGCCGGTTTGTCCGACCTGATTCTTCATCCGGATACGACCTGCGAGGAACTGCGCTCCCGTTTCGGCCTCGACCTGGAGATCGTCAACAATCCCGCGGAGGCCGGCCTGTCGTACGAGGAGGTCCGGATTCCGATTGATGAAACGAAAACCCTGCGCGCCTGGTACATGCCGACCGAGGGGGACCTGGGCACCGTGATCGTCTCGATGGGCGACGCGGGAAACATGGCCTGCTACCTGTACACCGCGAAGCTGCTGTACTCGAACGGCTGGTCGGTCGTGATGTACGACTACGAAGGCTTCGGCGGCAGCGACGGCCCGCCCACGCTCTACGCGCTCAGTCGCGATTTGCGGGCCGTCATTGATTGGACCCGCGCTGCAACAGGCCGCGACCAGGTCACGTTGATGGGCATGTCGCTCGGGTCGATTCCGTCAATCGCCCTGGCGGTCCAGTACCCCGAAGCGGTCAACGCCGTGGTCCTGGATTCACCCATCGCGCTGCGGAGGCAGATTTTCCGGTTCGGATTTCTAGTAGGCGGGCAGAGTGCGCCGCTGGTTAACCGGCTCTCTTCAGATTTGCTGTCGGACGACCTGATGAGCGGTTTGCACCAGCCGCTGTTGATCTTCGCACATGGCCGCGACTTCATATCCGACCCCGCGTCGGTGGAGTTGCTTTTCGAACGCGCAAGCGGGCCGAAGCAACTTGTCATGTTTCCGACGCTGGGGCATTCCAGCGGACAGTTCTACGCGACCGGCTACTATGTGCAGTACCTGACGGATTTCCTGATGCGCGTCTGGACCGGGTACGATTTCGCAGCCGCGGGGGAGTAGCAGAAGACCGGGCTGAGCCAAAACTCCGGCCTCAAATCGGGCTGGGCACAACTCTCACCCGAAGCCGGGTTCCTCCCTTCCCGTCCCGCGTTATAATTTCGCGCACGACCGGCGTTCGAGCCCCTGAGCCGGTCGGCGGCTTACCACCGCGTCCGGAGCGGATACCTCGCGGACTTTGCCTGAACGACGTAGGGAGTTTGCCTGAATGGCGACTGAAGGGATGCCCCCAATTTCACAGCTTAAGGGTCGTCCGCTCGGGCGAATCCTGATCAAGATGGGCAAGGTTACCCGTGCCCAGGTCTCCGAAGCCCTTGAGCTGCAAAAGAAAAAGCGCGGCCCGCTTGGGCAGCTCATGATCGAAATGGGCTTCGTCGACGAGGCCACCGTCAACCGCGCCCTCGCTGCTCAAGTCGGCATGGACTCCATCACCATTGCCGACATCGACATCGACAAAACGGTGATCGACCTCATCCCGGCCCAAATGGCGCAGGCCTACCGCATCATCCCGACCGCCTACGACCGCGACACGAACACGCTCGAAGTAGCCCTGGCGACTCCCGATAATTTTCAGGCCACCGACGACTTAAAAACCCTCATGGGCTACAACGTCATCGCGCGCATCACCACGCCCGAGGACATGGCCGACGCCCTCAACCGTTACTATCCCGAAGAAGCCGCCGAAAGCATCAGCGACATCATCGGCGAGCTCGGCGACGATGAGGAAGTCACACGCCTTCAGGGACGCGGCGAAAGCATCGACCTCGACGAACTTCGCGCCGCAGCCGAAAGCAGCCCCGTCAAGAAGCTCGTGAACCTGGTCCTCCTCCAGGCCATTCGCGACAAGGCCTCCGACATCCACTTCGAGCCCTTTGAGGACGAATTCAAGATGCGCTACCGCATCGACGGCGTCCTCTTCGAAATGGTGCCGCCTCCCAAGTACGTCGCCATGGCCATCTCCTCCCGCATTAAGGTCATGGCCAACCTGGACATTGCCGAGCGCCGCCTGCCGCAAGACGGCCGCATCGAACTGCTCGTCGAAGGCCGGCCGGTCGACCTGCGCGTCAGCGTTCTTCCGACGATGTTTGGCGAGAGCGTGGTACTGCGTGTGCTGGACCGGGCACAGGTCAATCTGGACCTCGAAATGCTTGGTATGCGCGAGGACGACCTGAATTCGATGCGGCAGCTCATCGCCAAGCCGCACGGCATCCTTGTCGTTACCGGACCTACCGGCTCGGGCAAAACCACCACCCTGTACTCCGCGCTGCGCGAGCTTAACTCTCCTGAAGTCAAGATCTTAACGACCGAAGACCCGGTCGAATACGACATCGACGGTCTGATTCAATGCCAGATCAAGCAGGAGATTGGTCTGACGTTCGCCCGTTGCCTGCGCAGCTTCCTGCGTCAGGACCCCGACATCATTCTGGTCGGTGAGATCCGCGACCTGGAAACCGCGCAAATCGCGGTGCAGGCGTCACTTACGGGCCACCTCGTCTTCTCCACGCTACACACCAACGACGCCCCAAGCTCTATCGCACGCCTGCTCGACCTCGGAATGGAGCCATTCCTCCTGACCGCCACGCTGGAAGCCATCGTCGCCCAGCGCCTCGTCCGAAAAATCTGCGAAAACTGCAAAGAGGAATTCCATCCCACTGAACAGCAACTCCTCGCCCTGAACCTCAGCCCCGAGCACATCGCCGATCGCCCGCTCTTCTACGGCCGCGGCTGCGACTACTGCAACAACACCGGCTATCGCGGGCGCGTCGGGCTGTTCGAGATCATGCTCATGTACGAGGAGCTCAAAGAATTGATCATGCGGAATGCATCGACCGCA
>Ga0209506_1002719_pt1 | contig 15294 bp, 18 predicted proteins | sample AD_JPNHG2_MetaG_FD_184409 | JGI IMG/M metagenome (GOLD analysis project Ga0209506, IMG submission 184409) | Active sludge microbial communities of municipal wastewater-treating anaerobic digesters from Japan - AD_JPNHG2_MetaG (SPAdes) (version 2) | ecosystem: Engineered > Bioreactor > Anaerobic...
TATGCGCAGCAAGAAACAGCCGAAACAGCCCAGAGCGCCCCCAGACCTGCGGGGCCCCAGCCCAACTGCGCATAATTCGCAACTGCGCATAAGCGCGGTTATGCGAAGCTTCGCATAACCGCGCCTTTGACGGGACGCTCCACGCCGGCAAGGTGAAGGCCTACGTCCAGTTCTGCCTGGCCCTGGCCGCCAAGGCCCTCAACGCGCGCGCGGCCTCGAGCCGGCAGCGGAAGGCCAACGGCCACAGCGACAAGTACGACTTCCGTGTCTTCGCCTTGCACATCGGGCTGATCGGCGACGAGTTCAAGACGTGCAGGAAACACCTGATGGCCAACCTTGCCGGCAGCGCGGCCTGGAAGAACGGCCGGCCGACCCCGCCGCCCCTCGCGACAGCCCCTGAAGCTACCACGCCGGCGCCGCAGGCGCCCGCGCCCGAGAGGCCCGGAGAAGAACACCCCCAACCGACGAGCGAAGGAGACAGCCAGGAATGAAGAGCATCTGCCTGGGCGTCTGGGGCCGCGAGCGGCGGCCCCGACATCTCACGAACCACGTGGCGGCCAACCCGCAGGCCTACTGGGAGCTTCGGAAGGCTTGGCGCGTGTATGCCGCCAGCGCGGAGGAAGCGCGCCGCCTGATCATGCTGTTCGAGGCCGGCAGGGACACGGGCACCGCCCCGTTCGGCCGGCCCCGCGTCGAGGTCATCAAGGGCGAGTGAACCGCAAGGAGGTCCATAGGATGCTGAAGCTGCTGATGCGAGACGGCGAGGCCTTCGAGGGCGAGACGCCCCTCGACCTCGTCCGAGCCATGAAGGGCGCCTCGATGTTCAGCGACGTCAAGGACGTGCTCCACTACGTCGCCGTCGTCCAGGAACGGGTCAAGGAGGTCGAGGGCATCGATCTGGCCGTGGCCGGCGAGAAACTCGACGACCGGTGCGAGTCGTTCGTCCGCGAGCTGGACCGCCTCGGCCTGGCCAAGCTCCAACGGCTCTCTGGGGCCGACCTCGACCAGGTGGAGCACATGGTCCGCGAGACGGCGCGGCTGCTCAACGCCGGCGACTTGCCCGGCGCGTGGAAGTTCCTGCGCCCCAAGCTGCGTCTCACGCCAGACGAACTCGCGGAGCTGGACGGTCACCTGGGACTCGACCAGAAGAAGGAGGATTGAGATGGCGAAGGTGAAGGTGCCGAAAGCCGTGCTCGACGGTCTCGAGGCCGTCCGGCGCTCCGGCTTGACGAACATGCTCGACCGGCCCGTCGTCGCCCAGCTTGCGGAGGAGTTCGGCTTCGAGGAAGCAGCGCGCTGGGTCAGGACTCACCGTCCGGAATTCGCGCGCGGACTCTTCCATGGCTTCGCCGCCAGAGAGGAGAAGAAGTAGCATGTGCGGACTCACGGGCGTCATCCTCGGGCGCAAGCGCCGGAAACGCGACGAGCTGGTCACCATCCGGATGCTGTTCACCGGCCTGCTCCTGCTGAACCAGAAGCGAGGGCACCATGCCACGGGCGTCGCCGTCCTTCGCAAAGACGGGTCCGTCGCCGTATTCAAGCGCCCGGTCGCTGCGAACGGCCTGATCCAGGCCGAGAACTACTGGCACACGCTTCGGCCCGACAACGCGGTGACCGTGATCCTCGGGCACACGCGCTTCAGGACCCAGGGCAGTGAGAAGCGGAACTCGAACAATCATCCCGTACTGACCTCGCTCTGCATGGGCACGCACAACGGGACCATCCTCAACGCCGACGAACTCTTCCGCAAGCTCCGCCTGCCCCGCGCCGCGGAGGTGGACTCCGAGGTCCTCTTCCGCATGGTGGACCGGGCGGAGAACGACGAGGACATCAAGTCCATGCTCGCGCTCTGCGCGGGCTCGACCTCGGCCGCCTGGGTCCGTCGGGACGAGCCGGGGAGGCTGCGGCTCCTCAAGGGCGACATGCCTCTCGACGCCGCCTACGCGCCCAAGCTGCGGGCCGTCTTCTACTCCAGCGAAGCCTGGATGCTCCGGTCCGTCCTCGAGCGCCAGCCGCATCGGATGCTCGACCTCGACCCGTTCACCCTCTCGACCTTCGACGCCCGCGACCTTCCCGACTTCACCCAGCAGGACGTGTTCTTCCTCTCTCCCGCTGCCATGCTCGCTCAAGCGCCATGAGGAATCCCTGTCACCCGGTCACATTCGCCTTGACTTCTCGTCGCCCCCATGCCCCTATGTTCACGACAGGCGTGGTTCAGCGGCCGCCGACGGGGCGGCCCGCCACACCCAAGGCCAGGGCACAACGAATCGAAAGGAGTTCGCCATGCCCAGCCAGTTGACCCTGAAGGACGCCGCGCCGCAGTACCTGGAGCGCCTGCGGGCGGCGGGCAAGAACGAGCACACGGTCAAGACCTACGGAAGGGCGCTCGAGGTCATCGCCGGCTTCTTCGGCGAGGCCAAGGCCCTCAAGGCGCTCCGCCCCGCCGACGTCGGCCGGTTCCTGAAGAGCGACGCCCTGCTCAAGAAGCCCAACGGGCGTGAGCGGGCGAAGCCGACCATCGACCAGATCGTCCGCGTCCTGCGCATGCTCCTCGAGTGGGCGCAGGCCCAGGGCCACGTCCAGACCCTCGCCTTCCCTCAGGACGCGCTGCCCAAGCGCCGCCGCCGACAGCCCGCGCAGCCGCAGGAGACCACCCCGCAGGAGACGCCGCCCGCGAGCTGAACCCCACTGAGCCCTCCTCTCGCCGCACCGCCCTCGGCCCTCTTGCCTGGGGCGGTGCCTCTTCGGCCAGAGAGGGACCACAGCCGAGCTGCCCAGGAGGAACAGAAGACACACATCCGCCCAAACCCAAGGGATCTGCCACGGGCCCCACGAAGCCCGCTGCGTAACGCCTTGCCCCCCGCGACCCTGCGGTCCCGCCCCCGGGAGCGGCCCACTCGACACCCTCGCACACACCCTCGACACTACCGCCGAAGAAGAACACTCCCCAACAGCGGCAGCTTGGCGAGGGGCCGGGCAGACGGGCGGAAAACCGGCTCGGCAGCGCGTTCCAGACCGCCTCCCCGTCGGCCACGGGGCCGCCCCTGTGGCTCCCTGGGCCGCGAACGTGCGCCCGATCGATCCCTGGGTCGTCGGTCAACGGGAACGGCGTCCGGGGGGCGGAGCTGCGCCGCACGCCGACCGTATCCGTTCGAGGGCGGCCAGGACGGGTGCGAGCCGGATGGCTGCCTTGTACACGATCACGTCCTCCGGGACAGAGGCTCCGGGCCGCAGACATCGCTCGGCCACGGCCAAGAGGATGCGGTGGTCGCGGAAGAGGCGCAGGGTCTCGCGCTTCTTCGCCAGGTACTCGGGCGTCCAGTAGCCCACGATCTCGAAGAGTACCGTCGTGCCGTCCTCGTGCCGGAAGGCGAAGTCGGGCACGAACGCCGTCTGGCCCTCGAAGAGGACCTCTGCCTCGCGATGGAGCCGCCAGCCGTCCCGTTCCTCGCCGAACTTCGCGGCGAAGCTCTTCTCCAGGGTCGAGTCGAACTCCTCCGGCGACGGAAGGTGACCGTGCAGTCCGTCGCGGCTCGTGAGCGCGAGATGCGCGGGACGGCCCCACGGCGTCCGCACACTCGCCTCCAAGGCCCACTCGCGGCACGCGAGGAGCGCGGGGAGGAACCGCGCGAAGTTCACGCCGTACCGCCGGGTCTCGCGGAGCACGGAGGCAGGGCCGGAAAGCTCGATGCGATAGCGTGATGGGCCGAGGCGCCGAAGGTCGTGGAGAAGCTGGGCGAGCTTGGCGTAGCGCAGGAGCGTCTTGAAGTCGGCCCCTGCGGTGATGATGACTTGCTCCGCACGATAGAGGCAGGCCTGGACCTGTGCCACGTTGTAGCGGGCGAGGAGGGCCGCCGCGTCCGCATAGCCCGGCTCGAAGGCCCGCAGGCACTGGAAGTCCAGCACGTCCGCGTGGAGGCTCCCCTCGATCTCGTCCCAGGGCCGGCCCAACTGCTCGGCGATACGGGCCTTGGCCTCCGCCTCGGTGTTCTCGAAGAGCTGGTCGCGCCGTTCGACGAGCGGGTGGAGCTTGGCTGCGAATTCGAAGACCTGAAGGCGGAGCTTCGCGGCCCTCCCCGTCGGGTCGCTGTCGAACTGGCTTGCGTCATCGAGGAGCTTGCAGAAGGCCTGCACCCGTCGCGTCTCGCAGTCCGGCTCGTTCGCCAGGATGCCTTCCACCGAGCGATGGAGCTCCCTGCGGGTCTTCCCTGCGCCCTGCCGGTAGGCGAGCAGCATCTGCCGCGCGTAGCCCTCGTACTGCGCGTGGGTGCGGCGGGTCAGCCGATCGGGGACCGCGCGGCTTCCCTCATACGCGACGATGGCTTGTTCGCTCGTAAGCATCGCTTCTCCGCCGCCGGCGCGAGCGGTCCTCCTCGTTCGTGTCCTGGCAGACGACCTCGTAGAGCGTGGCCCGGGCCGCCCCCGTGCGGCGCAGGATGCGGCCGAGGCGCTGCTTGGCCTGCCGCGTGGAGGCCTGGCCCCCGATCACGACGGCCACCTTGGCCTCCGGCACGTCCACCCCTTCGTCGAGCACCTGGTTCGCCACGAGCACCGGGAACCGGCCGCCCGCGAAGCCCTCAAGCACGACTAGCCGCTCGCGCTTCCGCGAATGCGAGAGCAGCGTCGGCACCAGGAACCGCCGCGAGACGTCCAGCGCCATCGCGTTCGACCCGGCGAACACGATCACCCGCTCGCCCGCATGCAGCCGGAAGAGGTCCTCCAGCACCCGCAGCTTCTCCTGCGCTCGGTCCTCGACGGACTTCTTCGCGTAGTAGGCCCTCTGCGCCCGACGGGCCTCGGGGTCCTTGCCCGATTCCGCGCAGAGGTCCCGCCAACCGTAGCCGGGCTTCTCCTTCCGCCGTTCGGCGATGAAGGACCTGACGAGGCGACCATAGTCCTCGTAGCGCGCCTGTTCCTCGTCGGTCAGGGCTACGGGGATGCGCACCACGTCGTAGTCCGCCAGGGTCCTCCCCTTGGCGTGCGGGATCTCCTGCCGGTAGACGACGGGGCCGACGAGCCACGCCAGGTCGGCATCGAGGCCGTCCGATCGCTCCGGCGTCGCCGTCAGGCCCAGCCGCATCGGCGCGGCGCAGAAGAGCGCCGCCTCGCGGCGGCACGGGCCGGGCAGATGGTGCTCCTCGTCGAAGACCACGAGCCCAAACCGCGCGCCCAGCTCGCCCATGTGGGCGTAGGCGCTGTCGTAGGTGGTGACCGTCACGTTGCGGACGTTGTGCCGGCTGTCGCCCAGGATGCCCGCATCACACCCAAGGCCGCGGAGGATGCGGCGATGCCACTGGTACATCAGGTCGCGCACCGGCGCCACGATGAGCGTGGCCACGCTCGTGTCCCGCATGGCCGCCAGGGCGACCTCGGTCTTCCCCGTGCCGGTCGGCATGACGACCTGCCCGCGGCCACCGGCCGCCCGCCAGGCGTCGAGCGCCTCCTGCTGCTCCCGACGCAGAGGTGGGAGACTCACGACGCCCCACACTACCCGCGGCGGCACAGGCACCTCATCCACAAACCGCCCGGGGAACTGCTCCGACAGCTCTGCCCGCACGCGCACGTAGTAAATCGCGTCGCACCGGAATGCCCCGATCCGCGCGTCCCAGACCCACAGCCCCGCCGCCCGAACCAGTGCGGCCCCTCCCTCACGCGCACCGTCCAGTCGGAGCGTCCCGCGGTCGAAGGATAGTCGAAGCACCTGCCCGGGCTCCATCGGCACGGCCTCTCGCATTCGCGGCGCCACCGCCACGAGTCCCGTCCTGGCTCCCCGGCCGCCAGTATAGACTGCCGTCCATCGGCGTGCAATACGCCAGAGCACACCGCGGGGAGAAGGCCCTGTCCCGAGGCGCCCCCAACCGCCCCGGCGGCCAGGCGAGGGGCAGGGAATCAGGCTGGGAATTCCGGTAGGACGTTCCTCCCGCCCGTCGCCCCCGTTGGCTACGGGGCAGCCCATGTGGCTCCGTGGGCCGCGAACGGGCGCCAGTTCGCCCCCCTGCTCGACGGCCAACGGGGGCCGCGCTCATGGGGCCGCCGGCGCCTGCTCGTTCCGCCCGCCGCGAGAGGCCGATGGCGGATGCCACGGCCGCAGCACAAGCCCTGGGAGGAGACGTGGGGTGCTTATCCCGCAACGTCCCTCAGGCCGGCGGCCCCTCCCATGCGGAGAGCACGGAACGGACCTGGTCTGCGACCTCGCCGCGCGCGTCATGCCTGTCCCACCCCCTCGCGAGGAGCTGATCGTAGCTGGTCTTTGTGTGCCGGACATGGGCCGCCACGGCGAGTCGGACGGCCTCCTCGTCGAGAGCCTTGGCCGCGGCGGAGCGGCCAACCCGGCCGCTGTACTTCAGGCAAGCGTGCTCCGCGATGGCATCGTCGGCTCAACGCGGGCAGCCCGGAAACACGTCACGCACGCGTCGGGCGAACTGCTCCACGTGCTGCCGGTCGAGTTCCCCGCGGCGCTCGGCCTCGCGCTCGCGGCGGCGCGCCCTCGCCTCCGCGTCGGCCAGGCATTCCTCCTCGGCCTTCTCCAGGGCCGCCTCTTCCACGAGCAGACCCTGCCGCTCGTAGCGCTTCCGCGCACGGCTCCACTTGAGCACTACGGCACTCAGAGTCGAGTGCTTACGGGCACGGCGGGTCACGGCCGCGTCGCCGGACGGCAGGAACGCCAGGTGGTCCAGACCGGCGCACGACAGGCACAGGGCGCCCCGTTCCCCGACAAGGGCGACCCACGCATGGTGGCCCAGGTTCTCGCCGCACTCGTCACACTGGGACTCGCGCGCGGCGATGAATACCTTCAGCTCCTCGCGGTTCGCCGCCGCCTTGTTTCGCACGCACTCCCTCCGATGGCTCCCCACGGGATTCGCGGCAGACGCCGAGGGGTCTCACGCCTTCACAGCGTACTGGCCCTTGCCGACGCGCTCGAACCGCTCGTCTTCCCAGAGCGTGACCTTGACGCGGTGTCGAGGGTTCTTCGACGCGCTCTTGTACCCGGAGGCCAGGAGCGCCTCTGTGGCCTGGTCAATGGACATGGCTCCCTTGCCCGCCATGACCTCGGCGAGCGAGGCAGCCAGAGTCGTGCGGCGCCGTGTGTGCTTCGCCTTCCGCGCCCTTCTGGCCGGGCCAGGGGCTTTCGCCGGCTTGGGAGGTTCGGCCGTTGCGGCCGACGCCTCGAGTTCGACGATCTGACGGTTCAGCTCGTCGCGCTCGGCGATCAGCTTCGGCAGCGCCTCCAACCGCCGGCGCAATTCCTGCTGCAAGGCAGCCGTTGACACCTTGGCGAGACTCAGCTTTGGCATGCGCTCTGCCCCTTCACAAAGGTCGCTCCCCTGGATTCCGCCTCATCCCAGGCCGCGGCAACGCAGCCCACACCAACCCTCGGGCTAAGACGACTGCCGCGAGGCCAGGGGTCGCAGCGATGCGGGCCTACCCCCGGACCTTGTACAGCCCCCTGCCCACCCGGACGAATCGCTTGCTCTTCGCCAGGCTGTTCCTGACGAGCGTCTGGAAGTGCTTCGACCTGTTCTCATAGCCCGCGGCCAGCACTGCTTGGGCGGCATCCGCGACGGACATCGTGCCTTTCGCCTTGATGAACTCGGCGAGCATCGCGGTCAGGCCGAGAGTGCCACGGGCCGGCTTCGCACCCGCGACCCGCCTGGGCGGAGCCGGCCGCGTTGGCGCCTTGGGTGCCAGGGCGGCGGGGGCTGACGCCTCGATTTCTGCGATCTGACGGTTCAGCTCATCGCGCTGAGCGATCAGCCTCGGCAGCGCCTCCACCCGCCGGCGCAGTTCCTCCTTCAAGGCAGCCGTGGACACCTTGGCAAGACTCACCCTTGGCATGCATCCCCCTTTCACGCGAGGTCCCTCCATCGCCTCCGCCTGCCCCTTACACCGTTCGGCTGCGCCGCACACAGCCCTGATGATACCCATTTGCGGCGTGCGGTTAACACCCTTGCCCAGATGTCTGCCAGTCCATCCCTCGAGGCAAGAGGGCGGACGGCGCCTCCGCCGAGCGTCTCGCCGCCAGTTCACCCTCCGTCAGCGCGACCGACAGGAACGGTTCAGGTCCCCTGGGTCTGGCTAACGCCGCGACCCCTCGCTAGTTCAGCGACAGGCCGGGCGAGGGCCGGCCCCGCACCAGGCACGACAGGGAGTGGATCATCACGCGCCTCCTGAGGAACTCCGCCATCTGAGCCGCCAGACCCTCAAGCGGGGGCTTCAATCCCTCGATGGCATCGCACATCATGGCATCAAGTTCCGCCCAGCACCGGTCGCAGGTCTCGAAGTGACGGGCGGCTTCGTCGAGCAGCGTCCGCTTGAGCAGCCAGGCCGCTCCGTCGGTGATGGCTATCATCGTGCCCTTGTACCTGGCACGCATCGGGCAAGTGTTGGGCTCCATCCCGCCGTCTCCTCCCGTCCGCCTGTGCGGACCATATGGCGCGCGAGACCGGGGCACTCCGTCACCATGTTCCGCCCGCGCTGCCGCGCTGCTCTCGGGTGGGCGCACGTTGCCGACCTCTACCGGGCGCCACGTGCCGCGCAGCCGAGCCAGGGCACATCCAATCTGCCAACCGACCTGGAGGAGGGCTGTTGCCCTCCTGGGCACGGTGACGGGGCCGACCGCGCTCTCACTGCGGCTGAGGCCCGCCAGCCAGAGTCTCCCAGGCTCGATCCTGGTGATGGTGTAGTGGTCGAACTCGACGTAATCCTCGCCGGGGACGTCGCGGGGGTCGAAGAACACGCCGCCAGCCTTGGCGAGACTCGATGCCACGCGCTCCGCCGCGGGGAGAGGGGGCGCATCCCTGCCGATCTCTTCGATGCCTTGCGCCGCGTCGTCTTTGCTGATGTAGCCCTTCACGGCCAGCCACTTCGAGAGCTTCCTCGCCACCGTCCGTGCTGCCCGCTCCGAGCCTGGACACGCCATGATGGCCTTGCGGATCATGAAGCGGCATAGGAAGGAGGCAAGGTTGCCCATGATGTGGACCGGCCCGAAGGTCTGGCAGAACTCGCGGCGCTCGTCGCCCTCTGCCTTGCGGCGCGTCTCGAAGAGCGCCCTCTCTGCCTTCGACAGGCCTTCCCCGTAGTTGTTGAGGTGGACCATCAGCACGCCGATGATGCTGCGGCATCGCGAGAAGGTCGCTGGCTCCAGCCGCTGCGCCTGCTCGGCCAGGAACTCCCCGAGAACCTGCGCGATGGTGGGCGTGGCGACCGGCGGCAGCACGTTGCTCTCTGGAGGCATCATGGGTCCTCATCCTGTGTCTGCATCACTCCCCTTCCGTCAGCCCAAGCGCATCGAACATCTGCTTGCGCGGGATGTCCACGTCAGCCCCGCCCGGGCCAGTCGGTTTGGGGATGGTCCGGATCAAGCGGGCGATCCTTCCTTTCCCCTCGGCCGTACGGCACGTCTCGCGCGGGGTCTTGCCGCCGAGCATGGGGAGCGGCGCATCCAGCCACTGCATGTACTGCCGGTGCGTGAGATCCCTGATGTAGGCCACAAGCTCAGGGGTTACCGGGACTTCCCTCCGGCCCAGCCGGTCATCCGGGGGGATGCCTTCCTCTCGGACCTGATCGAGCGTCCGCACGCGCACTCCTCTGAACTCAACGCCCGGGATCCTGTCGAGCCAGGCACGAGCCTTCTTGAGCCGCCTCGCCGAGTTGACCTCTACGAGCAGTTCGTCACCGACGAACGACAGGGTCCCAAGCGTGGTCGTGTCCCCGGGCATGAGCGAGGTCAGGAGTACTGCGGCGGGCTCGCAGGCCCGCAATGGCAGTATGCTAACCACGCCCCAGGGAAGTGTCAAGTCGTGCATAGCTTGGTGGGCGGGCGAGCGGAGGCGAGGAAACCCCGGTAGAAGGAAACCCTTCCTCGCTGCCGCGCCCGCTCGCCACAGCGCCCCAGACGGGCGCCAGATCGATCCCCCCACCGACGGTCAACGCGAGGACCGTCCATGGGGTTACCCGCCGTTGCACGCTCCCCATCGCGACGATCCGCCGGCCCTCTGACGCTGCCCAGAACGGGCCGGTCGCCACGCCCACGGCGCGCCCGGAAGGGCGGCCACGGGGCGGCCCACGTCGGCCCACGTCGCGTTCCCCGGCGCCTGTGCGGCCAGGGCGTCGAAGGCCGGCTCGGCCGCGGCCATGGGCCGCGATCCCACTGCGCCCCCAGGCCCAAGCTGCGCACCCACTGGCAGCTTGGCGGCGGCCGCTGGACTGCGGCAGGAGCCGCCGTGCCAACCGCCCATGGCCACCCCTGGCCGTCAACCGGGACTGGGCGGGCCCTCTGTCCTGACCCGGGGATTGGCCCCTCGCTTGCCTCTCCTGGCGCGAGCCACCCCGACCTCCTCAAGCAGGGCTGTCGCCCATTGGGCGGGCGACGGCCCCGTCCTGTGCCGCACGCGTCTCGCCTTGGCCCTGTCTTGGTCGCCCTTCAGTCTCCTGGCGTGCCTCAGCGCTGCCCGGCTGAACCTCTGTGCGGCTGCCGCATCCCCTGACCCTAACGCGCGCAAGAACTGGATGTGCGCCATGGCCAACGCCTTTGCTTCGGCCAAGGCCGAGGCGTCGCCCAGGTCGAAGTCCGCCCGAAGGCGCCCCATCAGTTCGTCATAGGCTAGCCGCTCCTCGTCCCCCAGCAGCCGCTCGGCGTAAATGCCGTGCTCGAGGGCGTTTAGAGCCGACCGCGCCTTGCCCTCGGCGGTCTTCGGACCGGTCGAGGCGGCCCCGTGCCAGTAGCACACGCGGTGCCCCGGCACCGCCAGACGCCTACACTGCTCTCCCGTGGACTTGCTGGTTGCTGCGCAGCGCCAGCGTCCTACTCTCATCCCCCGCCTCCTACGGGCCTGCCGGGCCGGGCCTCGCGTCGCGCCATCGCAGGCACGTGCGGACACGATCCTACCCAAGCCGCCAAGCCGCCGCAAGTGGAGCACGTCAGAGGGGGGCGGGTGCCCCTTGCCGGCAGCGGGCGCGACCGCCGGCGGCCCAATGGCGACGGACCTGCGCGTGGGGCTTCGCTTGGCGCCGTGTTGTCTGTGGCGGGCGTGTTCTTCTTCCGCGGTAGTGTCGAGGGTGGGCGGGGGACTGTCGAGGGCGCCGCTCGCGGGGCGTAGCCGCAAGACTGCGGGCGGCAAGGAGTTACGCAGGGGACTCGTGGGACCGTCGCAGGTCTGCCGGGTTTGGGCGGGCCTGTGCCTCAGCTCACCCCCGGCAACTCGGCTACGGCGCCTCTATGGCCGAGGGGAGAACGCATCGAGGGGCCGAGCACGAGGAGTGAAATCTCCGTTAAGAAACCCTTCACTCCGTGTCCAACGTCCGGGGCAAAGGGTGCCGAGATGGAAATTCCAGTTAAGCAGAACTTCCACGCCCGCCCGGGAGCCCTTCGGAGAGAACCCCATGTGGATGGCCACGGGCCTTACTTGAGATGCGCCAGAGACTACTTGATCCCCCCCTGCCAGAGACTACTTGGCGAGCAAATGCACGCGCGGATGGCGTAAGTAAGGTTCGGCCTCATACACGGCCGAGAACCGCATGATCCGGCCCTCCCAGCCTCAGCATCAGCGGTACGAGCCTTGGGGTTCGTTCCGCCAACAGGGGGGCCGGGAGGGAGACAGAAAACGGCGGCCCACGGCGGCCCAGGGGGCGACCCCGCGCGCCCGTTCGACCCAGGCTGCCAGCGCGAGCAGATAGGCGGGCCCTTGGCCAACACGCACACAGCCCGCCGCCGGTGGGGCCCGGCCCGCGGGCCGCGCACCCCTCACGCCGTCAAACCACGGAACTGCCGCCCCCATTGGTTTACAGCTCTCGGCGCTGCACCCTCCCGCTTCGCCTGGTTCGCGCCCGGCACTCCCCAGCAAGGCGCCTCTCGCTCTATCCCATTGGCAGACAATGGCTTGCGGGCGGCGCCGGTATCCAGCGCCTGTCCCGGGCGCCGCCTGTCCGAGCGACCGGCGGTGCCGAAGCACGGCCCTGGCATCACTTCCGTCGACACTGGACCACCCGTGCCCGATGCGCGCCTGCGCGCACTGGCGCTTCCTGGACTGCTACATCCGGCCCCAACGAGGGGAAGTCTGCCTCCGAGACGCCACGGCGTAAGTGCCTGGCCAGCAAGCGGATGTGTACCACCCCCGCCGTTGCTTCATGGCCCCGGCATGCTGTAAACCAGTGGGTGGGCGGTTTCGAACCCGAAAAGTGGCTCCCCGACGAGGACTCGAATCTTCCGTCAGAGTCCGGCGTCGCCATTCTTTCTCTGCTTGCGTCTTCGCCGCCTTCGCAGCATGCTGACTACGATGGCTAGACCAGTGGTCGCTACTGCAGTGGCGATGATCACCACGGCGCTGTATCCCGCCGGGTGGCCGGCACTGTCCGCGCGCACCACTTGCAGCGCTTGGCTTTCCAGCCGATCAAGGTAGTCATCTACTGTGCCGGTCATGCCGCGTTCCTTCCTGTCTCTAGGCATGCTGTCCCTGCGCTTATCTCTCTCCTCTCTAGCAAATGTCAGGAGGGCCTCAGCGCTATCCAGCCAAACACATTGCTGACGCATCCAACCGAGAAGCAGTATCCTGTCAGTATTGTCAGATACCTCCCCAAAGGCATGGATCAGTGCCCTGGTCCCCTCGACCCCGCGACTTCGCAGGATGGTCATTATGTCCATAGACACACAATACTGTTCCGCGTTGCCGGCGGCGGGCCCTCTCAGCAGCATACCTACCAGTTCGTCGCAGGTCCTGCCCGATCGGTCACTCCAGCTGCCGAACTCAAGGCTCCACGACGTGCTCTTGCCGTCAGCGTCGAGGAACGCCTCCGCGCCCCAGAAACAGTTAGGCTGGAGCATTGCCACCTGGCACAGCACGTCGCGTGCGCTCCCCTCCCGAATCGTGGCGGTTACTGGTTCACGCCAGGGAAGCGAAACAGGATAGAAGCTCGGATGCGCCATCACGGTGTATTTCCATCGTGCATTGGCTCCCACTTCCGATCGCCATGCGTTCTGCACAGCGTCAATCGCCATGCCGCACACTTGGTCGTATTGCATCCCTTTCACCTCAAAGCCCGGCACTCGCTTGGCATTAAGAGGCCAGCTTCGATCTTCGTAAAGGTCCTTTTCGACAATGCACACAAAGCTCCCGTGCCTGAGCGTGAGAAGTGGACCAACCGCAGACCATCCAACCTGGATTTCCTGCAGCACCTTCCGAGGAGTTGCGTCCTTGACGCACACCGTCAACGATCGCTGTCCCTTGGAGCGGCACTCAAGACTGAGTCTGGCACCTGCCTGTCGCGCGAAAGGTTGGAAGACCCCGGGTAAGCCGTTGAGTTCATCATCCGTGGTAGCGAAAAAACGCCCGATTGGCCTGTCCAGCCACGCGAGGCCGCTTAGCTCTGGCTCTGACCCGCCGGCTACGTGATCGGCTCTCGCGAGCGCTAGTATCAGCGCACAGAGCCAAGCTTGGTATGGTCGGTCATGCATTGTCAGTCACTTGATCCTTGTTCGAAATGCACTTGGCCGGCGAGCTGCTACCGCCCGCCTGGCACCGAGTACGCTGAATACCCAGGACGCTCATTGCTGGGAAGATGACGCACCGTGTACGTTCCGCGTCCGGAGAACGGCGTGAATCCGCCGCCTGTTCTTGCGGCCTGCAACTCGAATCCGTTGGGCAATGTCAGGTCTCTGATGAAATAGTAGTGATTCGGGCTGCCGGTCTGGGTTGTCCTGAAGTGTACCGCCGCTTGCCAGACGTGGCCATCAGGAACGGGGTGCGGTGCCGCCCTAACGTCACTTGATGATCCCGTATAGACCCTGCCTAGCATGTCATTGTTGTTGCAGCCCACGAAGCGGAAGACCCACTCGAAGGCCGCGCCGAGCGCAGGATTGATGGCCCTCAGTTCACCTGTTCTTGCGATCCCGCACTCAAGGTTGTCTGTGAAGAGCTCTTGGCTAACGCCTCCTTGAGCCCAGTCGTGCCACTGGCGCCGGACGTGTGCGTTCTGGTTGGGCACCACTTGGTCGTTCTGATTCCATCGTGTATTGATCCAGAGCAGCTCCCTGCCAGCCACTGCTGTGTCGTTGCTCCTGGCGCTCTCGTTGATGTTCCGACCTGTCTGGTCATAGACGGTGTACTGTATATGGGCATGCCAGTAGATGTTCCCATTGTTGTCGCGCGGGAGGTTTCCGCTCACGGTGAAGCCTTGCTCGGTTTCGTTGGTTACGCTAAGACCACCACCAAGGTTGGCGGCCTTGCACATGGCATAATAAGGACGGGTGATGTGTAACTCCGTGTAGTCTGACCCGACTACTCCGAGCTGCGCCCCATCAGCGACTTGCGTGGCCTCAACATCCATGAACTGGTCCCAATAGCCCGCACCGCCGTATACGGGGGAAGGCACGTCAGTCCTGAATCGGAGTATGCACTGGCCACCAGCTCGGCGTACCACGACCGCATGGTCACCAAGAGCCTCCACCACGCAGCCCGGCGAAGTGGGCACGAAATCGCCACGCGTTGCCTGCTCTTGCTGACCCACCCTTGCCACCATCTGGGGGTGCCGCCACACGTAGTCGAACGTCTGGCCCGCTGGCGGCGGTGGTATTATCGACGCACGGAACTCGAACTGTCCATACGCCAGGAGCCTGTTGTGTGGTGGCCGCTGGTCAATCTTCACACTACGGAGAACAGCGCGAAAAGCGCCTTCCCCAACCTTGTTCTGACCTGCGAGCACCGCCACTGTTATGGTTGCACTCTCACCTGCGCGCGGGAAGAATGGAGATGACCGCACGCGGAGGGAGACCAAGCCACGGTTCAGGCCGTTCGAGCGAACCTTAAACATCGGCGGCTTCGACTCCCAATTGTCCCCTTCATCAGCATGGACATCGTTCTTCTTGAAGTCCGCCTTAACGAGCGTCTCGCGGTCTCTAGAGACAGTAGCGGGATTGGGGGTAAAGGTTACGCTGCGGACCTTGATGTTGAGCTCTTTCTTCAACTCAATCCCATCCTCGAGCTCTGGTGGGTCATACCTTTGGGGTCCTAGGTCCATGGGCTTACCCTTTCCCCCTGCGGCATTCTCCGCGTCGCCCCAGATCGTCAGAATGTAGTCCATGTCCACGGCAAGGCGGAGAAGCATCCTGCCGTTCTGCGGTGTCCTTTTCGGAAAACCCTTCACACCTTGACGTCCTCCGTTGGCATCGAGCTTGTCGCGCTCAGGTAATCTTGGCGCGAAGTGGGGAGTTAAAGGGCGGACTAATACGCTTCCTCCGGACCAAAAGATAGCCGAGCTTCTGTAGGGCTCGGCTGATGGCGGCGCGGGCCACAATGGCTC